>Ga0334894_1000926_pt1 | contig 28643 bp, 26 predicted proteins | sample GraSluR3_MG_6_FD_207225 | JGI IMG/M metagenome (GOLD analysis project Ga0334894, IMG submission 207225) | Sludge microbial communities from methane-producing bioreactor in Wageningen University, Netherlands - Granular Sludge_12_05 R3 | ecosystem: Engineered > Bioreactor > Anaerobic >...
GACGAACCCCCCTCTCAAGATGGAGCCTGCATGCCCCCACTTTGTCCTGCGCGACTACGAGATTTATTCTAATCCGACCTGCACAAACCGCACAGAAAATAGCGCCCGTGCGCAGACCCATCCGTCGGAGGGGTCGTGCCGTCAAGGCGAACGAATCGACCTTGGGCACCGTAAGCCAGTCCGATGGGAGAAGTATCGCCGATGAACGCCGTGCCGCCGCGTATCTGCCTCGTTCCCGTCGCCGTGCTCCTGCTGCAAGCGACCAGCGGCGTCGCAGCGGAACCTATCGTCCTGCGTGCGACCACCGGCCGCTTCGTGCGCGGAGGCGCCGACGGCTCCCTGCGGACCGATGGAATCCTGCCGGGCGCACTCGGAACGTTCGAACTGGTGCCGCGTGGCGACGAGCAGTTCGAACTTGGGGCGGGGGACGGGCGATTTCTTGTTCGTGTGAGCGAGAATAATGCACCCCACAAGTCGGGTTCCGTTCGCTTCCAGACCGACGAACGAGGTGCCTTCGAGTGGATCCCGCTTGGGGGGAATCGTGCGGCCGTCCGAGCCTGCGATTCGTGCCTTCTTGTCCGCTTTGACGGCAGGCCGCCCGCGCCGGGTGGCGAAGGGGTTGGCCCGAGCGACGAGGAAATCGTCGAAGTCTATCGGGCCGGCGAGATTCCCGATGCCCTGCGGACCGCCCTGGCGGTTGCCGTGCGGGAGCTCGCGGGCGCGGAGCTCGCCGACAAGCCGTACCACCGGGTCCGGTCTCGCACCGAGGAGAAGTTCGTCGATCTGCCCGCGCCCACGCTTCGGAACCTGCGCCGAACCAAGAAGGTCCGCGTGCTGCGCCTGACGCACGAGTATCATCTCCGAGCCGAGCTCGACGGTCCGCTGGAGATCGCCATTACCCGCATGCCGCACCTGCGAGGCTACTTCGACGACGAGGCCGCGTTGCTGATGTTCGCCGTCGAGGCGCGCGTGCCGGTGCGCGGCCGAGTGCGCTACAAGATCCCCGATGCGTTGAGCGCGTCGGTCGGGTACCGTGCCGTGGTCGAGATCGACGCGGTGGGCCAGGTTCGCTTGGAGAGGCCGCCCGAGGGAAGCGAGGTCGATCCGGCCGAGTTGCTCGACCTCAACGTGCGGCTGCGGTCTCTCGAGCTATCGAACGACGTGCTTCGGGTGGTGCGCCGCGAGATCGAGAAGCTCGCCAACGACGAGATCCGCGACCGCAAGGATCGCATCCGCGAGAAGGCCAACCAGTCGATCCGCAAGGCGATTCAATCGCGGGCGTTCCGGCATCCGCTGCTCGGCTACCTGACGTTTCGGTAGGCCGTCCTATCCGAACCGGCGGACCAGAGCCGCGTTGTCGGCGACCTGGTCGGCGTAGCGATCGTAGATGCCCACGATCACGCCGTCGGTCGGTTTGATGGCGGCGAAGGTGTCGCGGAACGCCTTTTCGACCCAGGGGCGGCGGTCGGAGAGGCGGCCGGCGGCGAGGATCTTGAACGCCAGGCAGGGGCGCCGCGTCCTCTGCATCGCCTGGAACATGCGCGGCGGATCGTTGGGCAGGTACACCTCGCCGACGGGAATGGGGGCCTGCCCGAGCAGCTTCTCGAGCTCTTCGACGCTGCGGTGCCGCTCGTAGACGCAGGTCATGTAGTAGTCGAGGTCCCAGCCCTTCGACTCGACCGCGTCGACCACGGCGGGCATGTGGGTCGAGACGCCGACCAGGAGGCCGGCGTCGCGGACCTTCTTGAGGTACTCGTTGACCCGGTCGATCTGGCCCTGCTTGAACAGGCGATCGGTGACCTCGCCGTGATGGGCGATCCCGATGCAGCCGCCTTCGACGAGCGTTGCGATGGGCAGGGAGCTTTCGTGCTCGATTGCGAGGTAGTGCATCCGGCCGCCTTCCTCGACGTGGCGGCGGTAGAGGTCGAGATTGCGCCCGCTCGACTGCCAGCAATTGATGCCCTTCTCTTGGCACCGGTGGAGCGTTCTGAGGATCTGCTCGGGGGTGTAATACTCCTTCATCGCCTGGTTGACGAACACGGAGAGGTGAGAACCCCCGTTGAACGGATTGGCCCCGCAAATCAGGCGGGAGATCGAGTGCTCGCCGAGGCGGATTTGCGGCACCTTGGGCTCCTGGGCCGGCGGCGCCCCGGCGTTCGCGACACACTGCGCGGCGATCGCGGCGGCCGAGATGCCGCCCACCTGCCTGAAAAAGTCGCGCCGCGGGGCGCCGCCTCGCGCGCCGCCCGAGCCCCCGGCGGCGACCGCGTCGGAAGTCGTCGAAGCCATGTGTTTCCCTTTGCGCGCCAGTGCTGTTCTGGTTGCCCTCGGGGCCACCATATCGGCGCACCGGAGCCGGGTCAACGCATTGGGCCAGAGGCGCGCGGATTGACACGAAGTCGACACTGCGTTGATCTCGTCGCGAGAACCAGCGCGCCTGCCCCCCCTTCTTCGCTCCCGCCCCTTTTATGGCGGGTACGCTGGAGATCGGGCCGCAGATCCATTATGATAGAAGAACTTCGCGGCCCCGGGCATGCGTCTGGCACCCGAATGTGCGGTGAAGAACGGCTCTTCCAAGGGGAGAATATGGCTCGCAGAATTCTGAATCGCAAGGAACTACGGGAAGAAAGCGAGGCCGCTGAGCGAGTAAACGCCCGGGAAAAACCCGCGAAAAGCCCGGCCCAAACCACCCGCAAGAGCCGGGCAAAGGCCGCCAAAGAGGTTCGTTTGAAGGCCTATTGGGGGGTGTTTAGCCAGTCGCTCAACGCCGTCGCCCTGTTCGAGTACGGCCAGCGCGACGAAGCCGAGCAGAAGGCGAAGGAATTGAGCGATTCGAAACGGAGCCCCCATTTCGTCCAACTCGTCAAGAAGGTCATCGAAGAGTAGGCATCGCCCTCCACTTGCCGGTGGGGGCCGTCGCCCGCACGAGCACACACGCTTGACGACGAGCACCGGCGGCGATTAGCCTTGGAATCGGTTGGGCGGGCAAATCGGGCGATTCCGTGGAACGGGGCAGCCTGCCCAGTCGCGGTCGGCCCGGCGCCGACTCGCGGTGGTTCGGACAGGTCACGTCCGCGAGTCGCCAAGTTTCGACCCGTGCAGGAGCGAGGCAGCGACAACGATGAGACGAAGCATGTTGGAACGGGTCGTCCTGGCCGCGGCCTGGTTTGGACTGCTGGCGGGGTGCGGGGGCCCTTCGCCCCAGGATGCTCCCGAAGGCCGGGGCGATTCGGCGAGCCCGCCGCGCCCGTCGGACGCCACCGGCGTCGAAACGCTGGCCGAGCTGGGCGACTATCTGCCACCCCTGGACGACGGGCGCATCGAGGTGGCTCCACCCAAGGGTTGGCATTGTCCGCCTCGAAGCCACCTGTACGTGTTTCGCGCCCAGAAGAGCGTCCAGGAGCGGTACCCCAGATTGGTCGTGACGGCCGAAGACGTTGGGGACGACGTCGCCGACGTCTCGGAAGCCAACGTCGACCAATTCGCCAAGCAGACGGCGGCCGCCTTGAACAAGGGTCCCTCCGAGGTGCTGCCCGTCGTCCTGGGCGATTTCGTCGGCGTGGCTTACCGCCGGCGGGGAAGGGAAGAAAAAAGCGTCAGCCGGATCGTCGATCTCCTCTATCTCGACACGGTCGTCGGCGGGCGCAAGTACAGCATTGTGCTTCGTACGGAAGAGGGCATGCTGGAAGCGGGCAAACCCTACTTGTACGCCGTGGCGAAGGGAATCCGGTTCCTCCCGTCGGAGACCCAAGCCCCACCGCGCAAGGCCGAGCCGCGCGATGCGGCCGCCGCCGGCCTGCCGAAGGTCCGGGAGGACGTTCCGGGGCAGGACGCGGGGAAACCCGAGAAGAAGCCGGAGGAGGAGGCGCATGGGGCAACCGAGAAGAAGGACGGCGTCGAGCTCGACTTGGACAAGCTCGACGCATTGCTCAAACAGTAGCGGAGGCGACGACCGCGCGGGTGCATGGCGTCGCCCGCCGCTCAGACCTTAACCCCAAGTCGCGAATCTCCCATGGCACAAGCACTCGACGTCTACCGCGAATGGCTCGGCATTACCGAGAAGGCCCGGCCTCTGAACTTCTACCAGTTGCTGCGTCTGAAGCTGTTCGAGGACGATCCGGCCAAGATCCGGGCGCATTACCAGAAGATGAACGCCCACGTGCGCAAGTACACCACGGGCGAGCACGCCGAGGCGGCAAGCCAGTTGCTCGACGAATTGGCCAAGGCGATGCTCTGCCTGACCGACGCGCAGCGCAAACGCGAGTACGACATCAGCCTGGGGCGCGGCGACGCGGGCGAGGGCCGCCGCCGCCGCATCGAGGAGGTCCTGCTGGCCAACAAGGTGCTCGACCAGGAACAGCTCGACAAGGCGCGGCGCTTCGCCGACCAGGTCGGGCTCGACATCCGCGACGCGGTCATGCAACAGAAGCTGGCCCCGCCCGACACGGTCATGTTGGCCTACGCCGAGGCCGAGGGGCTTCCCTACGTCGAACTGGACGACGTGGGGGTCGACGAGCAACTGGTGCCTTTGATCCCCCCGAAGACGGCGCGGCAGCACTCGTGCGTGCCGATCATGACCGACGGGGGCAAGGTGCTGATCGCCTCGTCGAGCCCCCTGGTTCCCGACCTCGAGGAGGAACTCCGGCTTCGCTTCGAGATGCCCGTGCGGACCGTGCTCTGCACGCCCACCAGCATCAACCAGGCGATCACCAAGTACTACCCTCGCGATATGCCCACCCCGGTGGTGGCGGCTCCCAAGGCGTCCCAGCCGGCCGCGCCGAAGCCGGCGGCGCCCCCGAAAGAGCCTCTCACGCCCGAGCAGAAGATCAAGCAGCAGATCCGCGTTTCGATCATCGCCTTCAACGTGACCGTCGTCCTCTACATGATGTACCAGGTGCTCCTCGGCGGCGGCATGGACATGTCGAACTACTTCGGCGTCGCCGCCCTGGCGGTCGTCTTGGGCCTGGTGGCCGCGGGCATCGGGTTCTTCGTCACGAAGGTCGTGCAGAAGTGAGCTCGGCTTCCAGCCAGGCCCGATAGGCGGCGCTCGCCTCCACCACGGCGACGGCGAGGATCTCGGGCACTTCGTAAGGATGCAGCTCGGCGACGGCCCGCTCGATCGCGGCGAAAAGGTCTTGCCGGGTCTTGGCCCAGCATTGCCACTCCTGGGCGGTTTCGATGGCGCCCCGCCAGTGATAGATGCTCGTGATCGGGCCGACGATCTGAACGCAGGCGGCCAGCCGGGCTTCGACCAGCGCCCGGGCAATCCGCTCGGCGTCGTCCTTCTGACCCGTCGTGGTGACGACCTGGATGTATCGGCTCATCGGGTCGCGATCCTTTCACCGGCGCGGGGGTTCGTGGCGGCCGCCGTCCCGCGGCCCAACGTGAAGCCGGCGGTCTCGGTCACCTCGGTTCCGTCGGGCCACTCGACGCGAGCCGAGACCGCGTGCGCGCCCGGCGCCAAGTCTCGCGTGTCGGCCGCCAGCCGGAAGTGATGAGGCATCGTCAAATCGGAAGTCGTCCTGCTCACGGCCGCGTAGGCCGGCATGGGCTGCCACGGGCCGTCGTCGATGCGCCCCCGGGCCGTCGAACCGTTGGGCGCGTCGTAGCAGTTGAACACGAACTCGGCCCGCTCGGCCGACGGAATGGGGCGTTCGAGACCGTAGAACTCGCCCCGGCGGTCGACATGCGATTCGCCGCTCGAACGGTAGTGGTGGGCGATCGTCGTGCCGTCGACCGAGACCACGCGATAGCCGCGGGGGCAGCCGTCGACGCCCCGCTCGAACCCTTCGCCCGCCTTCCACCAACTGCCCGACATCGAGATCGACTCGACGTACTCGACGCCGTCGACCGTCTCTCGCTCGTTTTCGTGCATGTGCCCTTGCAGCACGAGGCGCACGCCGTGCCGAGCGAAAAGATCTGTCAGCATGTCGTCGTTGGTCACTTCCCAATAGGGGGCGTCTTTCGGGCTGTGCCGGCGCCGCTCGGGGTAGGTCGAGACGATGGGGATGTGCACGCCGATGACGATCGGCTTGCCCTCGGGCTGGGCGGCCAGGTCGGCCTCGAGCCACGCCAGTTCGCTCGCCTCGACCGCGCCGTGGACCGCCTTCCAGCCTTCTTCGCCCGGCAGCGGCTTGTTGCCGTCGAGCACGATGAAATGCGCCGGGCCCCAATCGAACGAGTAGTAGGTCGGGCCGAACAACCGCTCGAAGTCGTCGCGGGGGTTCTCGTGCTTGAGCATCATCTCGTGGTTGCCGGCGCCGTTGCGCACCGGCATCTCGGCCGCGGCAAGACTCTCGAGGTACGCGGGGCCCGCGCCGTCCTGAAGGCAGATGTCGCCCTGGGCCAGCAGGAAGGCCGGCTTGGGCTCCAGCCGGTTGATCTCTTCGAGACTCGCCTTGAATTTTGACGTGCTCGGGCCGTCGCGGCGCAGGTGCATGTCGGCGATGAACACGAAATCGAACCGGTCGGACTGAGGCCGGCGGCCCAGCGCGAAATCGGCCCGGCCGGTCGCGACCGCCCCGTCGATGGGCCGGTAGAACCGTTCCGTCCAGAAGCCGCGCGGCGTGGTGACGAAGACGAAGCGGCCGCTGTCGGCGCCGACGGGCAGGGCGTAGTCGCCCCGGGCGTCGGTGGCGACGACGCGGCACCCGTCGGAGACCAGGACTCCGGCAAGCGGTTCGCCAGCCCCCGTCACGCGTCCGCGGATCGTGTTCTCGGGCGTGGCGGCGGGCAGGGATCGGTGGCCGCCCGCCACCGCGGCCGTCCAGCTCGCGCCCGCGGCGGCGAGAAACGTGCGTCGATTCATCATGGCGATGCTCCTCGGTCGGCTCGCTTCGTTCCGATCCGCGGCATTCTAGCACGGCCCCGCGGCCGAAACGAGGCGCACGCCGCGTGTCGACTCGGCAGCGCCGGGCGATGGCGCGTCGCTCAGCGCGGCGAAGGGCGTGGTGGCATGGGGCCCAATGAGGGGCGATTTTCGCCTTTCGCCTCGTTGCGCGGGGAGACGTGGGAGGGCGAACGACTCGCCTTCGTCCGTGCCCGAGCCGGTCGGGGCGGCGGTTTGCCGATCCTCCGGTCGTGAAGGCCATCGGCGGGAGGCGCAGGTTTTGCCCGGGGTGAGTCGTTGCGTGCCGTAGCGTTGGGGACCGGTTTGGGGCTGCTTGACGGGATGCGTAGGGATGGCATATCCTTAGTAATCCTTGGGGGGGCCGAGGGGACGTGCGCGGCCCGGCCCGTGCCCGCCCGATGGTTGTACGCTGGGGTCGCGGTTTGCCCACATCGCCGACATTTAGGCCATCGCGGCGTCCATCGAATTTGCCCATCTGCCCCGTAGTCATCGGAATTCCGAACCCGACGGAGATCGAACCCTCATGATTACCGCACCCATCCCCCCCGATGAAGCGGAACGAATCGCCGAGCTGCGTGCGATGAAGTTGCTCGATACCGCGCCGGAGGACCGTTTTGATCGGTTGGTGCATTTGGCGGCCGCCGTGTTCGAGGTGCCGATCGCGTACATCGCGCTGGTAGACAGCGATCGGCAGTGGTTCAAGGCGAAGTGCGGTCTGACGGTGGACGAGACGGGGCGGGACGTGTCGTTCTGCGGCCACGCCATCGCGTCGGAGGGGCCCATGATCGTTCCCGACGCGCTTCAGGACGAGCGTTTCGAGGACAACCCGCTCGTGGTGGGGGAGCCGAAGATCCGCTTTTACGCGGGCTGTCCGCTGACGGGTCCCAACGGGTACAAGGTCGGCACGTTCTGCCTGGCCGACACGAAGCCCCGGCGCTTGAACGAGGCCGAGGTAGGGCGATTTCTTCAATTCACCCGAATCGCCGAGCACGAGCTTCAGATGGCCGACCTGATCGAGGTGCAGAACGAGCTGCTTCGGGCGAAGAGCGAGCTGGCGGTCACGCGGCACCGTCTCGAGGAGGAGGTGGCCGAGGCCGCCCGCTACGTCCAGTCGCTTCTGCCGGCGAAGCTCGACGGGCCGATCAATACCGACTGGTGCTTCATCAGCTCCTCGGAGCTGGGGGGCGACCTGTTCGGTTATCACTGGCTCGACGACAAGAACTTCGCCTTCTACGTGCTCGACGTTTCGGGGCACGGGGTGGGGGCCTCGCTGCTTTCGGTGTCGGTGTTCACGGCCCTTCGCCGCCAGACGCTGCCGGGGGTGCACTTCGACGATCCGGGCCAGGTGTTGGGCGCTTTGAACCAGGCATTTCCCATGGACCAGAACAACGACAAGTTCTCGACGGTCTGGTACGGCGTGTTCAACACCGAGACCCGCACCCTGCGCTACGGCAGCGGGGGGCACCCGCCCACGATCCTCATCGACGGCTCGCCCCAGTCGCCCGACCAGCTTTCGGTGGCGAATTTCATGATCGGCATCCTGCCCGACGTCAACTACGAGACGCACAGCCGCAAGCTCAACCCGGGCACGCGCCTCTACCTGATCAGCGACGGCGTGTTCGAGATCGGCCAGCCCGACTTCACGCTCGACGTCCTGGCCGACATGCTGGCGAAGGTCGAAGGCGAGCAAGGCACGCGGGTCGCGCAGATCGTCAAGCGGATCCAGGAGATCCAGGGCTCGCCCGAGTTCATCGACGACTTTTCGCTCCTGGAGATCGAGTTCGCGTAGTCCTCTCGAGGGTTTCCCGGGCCGGGGGATCGGGAAATCGCCGTTGTTGACACGGGAGCCGGCCGCATCTACGATGAGGGGTCCCCGTATCCAGGCAGTCACCGTTTTGTGGGCCGCTGGCCCCACCCGTTGTCCGGCAGAGGATCCCTATGGCGGTTCCAAAACGCAAGCACAGTAACGCTCGGACCGGCACGCGTCGCGCGCACGACGCCTTGCTCCCGAGGCAGCTCGAGAATTGTCCGTCGTGCAGCACGGCGGTGCCGTCCCATGCGGTGTGCCCGAATTGCGGGTACTATATGGGCCGGAAGGTGGTGGCCGGCTCGTCGGCCAAGAACCGTCTGGGGCGCGACTGACCTGACCGAAGCGAGGGCCGTCGGACCTTGAGCAGGATCGCGTTTCTTTTCCCCGGACAGGGCTCCCAGTTCGTCGGGATGGGCAAGCGGTTGGCCGAATCACTGCCGGCCGTGCGGAGTCTGTACGAGCGCGCCGGGCGGATTCTGGGTTACGACCTGGCCAGGCTCTGCTTTCACGGCCCGGCCGACGAACTCGACTCGACGATCGGCAGCCAGCCGGCGATCTTCGTGACCAGCCTGGCGGCGCTCGAGTCGTTGCGCGCCGAATCGCCCGACGTGGTGTTGTCGTGCGAGGCGGCGGCCGGGTTGAGCCTGGGTGAGTATACGGCCATGGTTTTCGCGGGCGTGATGGACTTCGAGGCCGGCCTCACCCTCGTGCAGCGACGGGGCGCCGCCATGCAGGACGCGGCCGACGAAACCCCCAGCGGCATGGTGAGCATCCTCGGCCTCGAGCGCGTCGAGGTCGAGACGCTGTGCGACAAGGCCCGGGAGGGAGAGGTACTCGAGTTGGCCAACTATCTCTGCCCCGGCAACATCGTGGTTTCGGGGACGAACGCGGCGTGCGAGCGGGTGGCCGAATTGGCCCCCGCGATGGGGGCCATGAAGGCGCTTCCCCTGCCCGTGGCCGGGGCCTTCCACACCCAGATCATGCGTCCGGCCGACGAACGGCTGGCCGAGGCGCTTGCGGGTGTGGCCATGCAAAAGCCGAAGATCCCGGTGATCTCGAACGTCGACGCCCGGCCCCACGACGACCCCGAGGAGATCCGGCGGCTGCTGGTGCGGCAGGTGCTTCAGCCGGTCCGTTGGGAAGACTCGATGCGCCACCTGATCGGCTTGGGGTTCGACACGTTTTACGAGGTCGGCCCGGGGCGCGTGCTCCGAGGGCTGTTGCGCCGGATCGACCGCAAGGTCTCCTGCCAATGCGTCGAGGTGTGACGCGGCCGCGGGCCGCGCATTGGGAACGACCCGACCGATGTCGGGATGCCAACGGGAAGCAGCGATATGAGCGAAGCGAGTCCGACGCGTATTTCGACCGACTTGGGCGGGCAGATCGCCATCGTGACCGGCGCAGCCCGCGGATTGGGCCAGGCGATCAGCGTCGGCCTTGCAGCCTGCGGGGCCAAGGTCGCCTGCGTCGACGTCAACGCCGAAAGCCTCGCCCAGACCGTCGACCGCATTCGCGCCGACGGGGGCGCGGCCGAGCCGTTCGCCTGCGACGTGACCGACGGCGAGCGGGTGGGCGCGGTCGTCGACGCGGTGGTCAAGAAATGGGGCGGCCTCCAGATCCTGGTCAACAACGCCGGCATCACCCGCGACAACGTGCTGATGCGGATGAAGGACGACCAGTTCGACTCGGTCATCGCCGTGAACCTGCGGGGAACGTTCCTGTTCACCCGGGCCGCTTCGCGGCCGATGATGAAGGGGCGCCGCGGGCGGATCATCAACATCGCGAGCGTGTCGGGGATGATGGGCAATCCCGGCCAGATCAACTATTCGGCCTCGAAGGCCGGCGTGATCGGGCTGACGCGAACCGCGTCGCGGGAGTTGGCCGGGCGCAACATCACCGTCAACGCGGTGGCCCCCGGCTTCATCGCCACCGAGATGGCCGCCAAGCTCGGCGACGAACTGCTCGAAGACGTCAAGAAGCGGACCCCCCTGGGCCGGCTGGGAGAGCCCCGCGACGTGGCCGACGCGGTTCTGTTCCTGGCCAGCGATGCGGCCGGCTTCATTACCGGCCACGTGTTGGTGGTCGACGGCGGGCTGACCGTCTGAAAGGGGGGGCGTGCGACGGAATTCCTGCCCACGCAAGTATAGACACGGGGCGGAAAAGTCGCTATTTTTGTTAGGCTACCAGCAAGGCGGGCGGGCTGCACCGTCGGGACGCTTTCTGGCGAGTAGGCGAATACGGTGTAACAACGGCGGGGCCGTGCCCCGTCACAAGAGGCGTGACAATTAGGAGGACCGGTACGGTGGCCTCAGTTGAAGAACGAGTGATTGATATCGTCGGTGAACAGTTGGGTGTCAGCAAGGACCAGATCAGCCGCGAAACCTCCTTCGTGAACGACCTGGGGGCCGACTCGCTCGATACGGTCGAGTTGGTGATGGAGCTCGAGGAAGAGTTCGACATCAACATCCCGGACGACGCGGCGGAGAAGATCCAAACGGTGGGGCAGGCTATCGACCACATCGAGGCCGCCGTCGCCGGCAACCGAGAAGACCAGGAATCCGACTAGCTTCCATGAAACGCCGCGTCGTCGTAACCGGGCTCGGTGCGGTCACTTCGCTCAGTTGCAGGGTGGAAGATCTGTGGACTCGCATCTGCAGCGGAGAGAGCGGGATCCGCCTCATCGAGCGATTTGATGCGTCTTTCTTCCGATCCCAGATCGGGGGGGAGATTTGCGATTGGTCGATGGACGGGTACATGGGCCCCAAAGAGGCCAAGAAGCTCGACCGCTTCGCGCAGTTCGCCATGGTGGCCGCCATCGACGCGGTCCGCGATTCGGGCATCGACTTCTCGAAGACCGACGTCTCCCGTTGCGGCGTCATTCTGGGATCGGGCGTCGGCGGGCTTCGCGAAATCGAAGTGCAGCACACCCGAATGATCGAACGAGGCCCCGCCAAGGTCTCGGCCTTCACGGTGCCCAAGATGATGTCGAACGCGGGCAGCGGGCAGGTCTCGATCCAGTTTGGCCTGACCGGGCCCAACACGGCCGTGGCCACGGCTTGCGCCAGCGCGTCGAACGCCGTGGCCGACGCGATGCGCACGATCCGCAACGACGCCGCCGACGTGATGATCACCGGTGGGAGCGAAGCCGCCGTGACTCCGCTGGGAATGGCCGCCTTCAGCGCGATGCGGGCCCTCTCCGAGCGAAACGACGAGCCCGCCCGCGCCAGCCGCCCCTTCGACGCCGATCGCGACGGCTTCGTCCTCAGCGAGGGCGCCGGCCTGGTCGTGCTCGAAGAGCTCGAACATGCCAAGGCACGCGGCGCCAGGATCTACGCCGAGATGCTCGGGTTCGGCGTGACGGCCGACGGCAGCCACATCACCCAGCCCGACAAGGACGGCGTCGGCGCGGCCCGCGCCATGGCCAATGCCCTCGAGGACGGCCAGATCGACCCCGCCGAGGTGGGCTACATCAACGCCCACGGCACGAGCACAATGCTGGGCGATCAGGCCGAGACCGCGGCCATCAAAACCGTCTTCAAAGACCACGCTCGCCAACTGAGCATATCGAGCACCAAGAGCCAACTCGGGCACTTGCTGGGAGCCAGCGGAGGGGTCGAGCTGGTGCTCACGATCCTGGCCCTGCGCGACGGTCGCATCCCCCCGACGATCAACCTCGACACCCCCGACCCGACCTGCGACCTCGACTACACCCCCAACGAGGCACGCGATCGGCGGATCGCGGTGGCCATGTCGAACAGCTTCGGGTTTGGCGGGCACAATGCCAGCCTGCTGGTGGGGCTCTTACGCAACGGCTCCTGAATGCCCGTGCGCGACCCCGCGACACGTCGGAGCGCCGGCGCGCTGCTCGATCGCTGCTACCCGCGTTGCCGGGCCCACATGGCGAGGCGCTCGGGCAGTTGATCCGCGTGGGCGGTGCCCGTGGTCGCGAGCTGCTGGATGGTGATCGAGGCAACGAGGTTGCCGATCAGGGCGGCCTCGGGCAAAGCGGCGCCGGCGGCCAGGGCGAGCACGGCGCCGGCGGTGGCGCTGTCGCCGGCTCCGGTCGGGTCATGGGGGCCGTCGACGCGAACGCCCGGCACGTGGGTGGGCTTGGGGTCACTGACCAACATGCCGTCGGGACCGCACGTGACCACGACGGGGGCCCCAGTCCGGTCGCGGAGGTGGCGAATCGACGCCTCGAGTTCCTCCCAGCCCACTTCGTCGCCCGGCGGAGGGTTGGGCCGCCCGACCGCCTCGAACTGGTTCGGCTTGACGATCACGTTGCGAAACGCGCGGATCCGCCGCCGGCTGTCGGCCCAGAAGACGACCCGGGAATGGCGCCGGGCTCGATCGGCCAGGGTTTCACGCACGGCGGTCCCGATCACGCCGCACTCGGCCTCGTCGACCTGGTCCAGGGCGATCACGGCGTCGATTTCGCCCAGCAACGAGTCGAGCGACTCGACGATCTTGCGTTGGGTGGCCGGGGAGGTGGGCGTGCGGTTCTTCGTGTCGTAGCGCGAGTGCTCGCCCGCGAGCGTCGGGTCGGTCGCGTCGCGGGGCTTGAGGTACGTGGGGGTCATGCGCGACGGATCGCCGTGCAGGTGCTCGGTCCGGCAGCCCAGGGCGCCGAGGTCGCTGCGCAGCTCGTACGACTCGCCGTCGTCGCCGGTCAGTCCGATCGCGTGCAGCCGGCCGGCCCCCAGGGCGGCCAGGTTCGCGACCACGGTGCCCGCCGCGCCGGGACTGTGGCGGATCGCGACGACTTGGTGGGCGGTCTTGCCCGTCTCGATGCTCGGCTCGGCCAGTCGGGGATCGACGTCGAGGTACTTGTCGAGAAAGAAATCGCCGACCACGGCGATGGCCAGCCGTCCGAACCGCTCGATCAATTCGCGGAGCCGGTCGGGCGTCATCCCGTCGAAGGTCGCGTGAGGCATCCGGCGATTCACTCCGTCTCGTCCCAGAGATAGGCCAACAGGGCCCGATAATCGCGGAAGTCGGGGATGACCAGATCGGCGCCGACGCCGAGGAGCCGATCGCGCTTCCAGGCGTCGGGCCGTCCGCTGCGCCGGGCTTCGTCGCTGGCCACGGCGACGGCGGTTCCGCCGACCGATTTGACGTTCTGGATCTCGACGTAGCCGTCGCCGAACCCGAGCAGGGCCGCGCCGTCGACCCGGTTTTCTTCGAGGATCCGCCGGATGACCATCGCCTTCGAGAAGCGCTTGTAGTCGTCGATCGCCCCGTAGATCCTCGAGCCGAAGTAGGCGTCGAGCCCGAGCAGGGCGGCCTCTTCGTGGACGTACCGCTCGTCGGTGCCGCTGGCCAGGTAGAGTTCGAGCCCCCGATCGCGCAGGGCTCTCAACAGGTCGAGCGAGCCGGGCACGAGCATGTCTTCGGGCGGGACCCGGCCCGACCGCAGGTCCTCGCGCCGTCCGGCGACCCGCTCCATGAGCCGGTCGTGGTACATCCGTTTGTACTCGGCCGGGTCGCGCGGCGCGCCGCCCCGCTTGGCGACCTCCTCGGCCAGGCGGATCATCTGGTAGATCGTCTGCTTCCCGTTGAGCTCCATGACGAACTCGAAGCACAGTGCGCGCAGCGCCTCGGGCGACTCGCCGGCGCCGGTGGCCTGGAGAATCTCGACCATCATGGGCACCATGACCTCGGGCCATCCCTCACGCACGAGGCTCAACGTGCCGTCGAAGTCGAAAAGCACGTGGCGCGGGGCGCATCGCCGCGGGGGTTCCCGCACGATTTCGATGCTCGAGCCGGGCAGGAACCGCGTGGCCCCGACCCGTTGGACCACGCGCCGGTAGTCGTCTTCGTAATAGTCCTGGCTCATTCGGCGGCGGGCTCGTCGCAGATTGCCACGGCGCGGATGGGCGACCCGTCGCGGCCTTTGAGGTTCAAGGGAAAGCCCACGAAGGTGAACCGCCGGGGCAGCTTGTCGAGGTTGGCGAGGCCCTCGACGAGGACGATCTCGACGCCCCGTTCCAGAAGCGCGTAATGGCAGGGGCGCCCGGCGATCTTGCTGGGCGTGGGCGTATCCATCCCGAGCAGGCCGATCCGCCGCTGGGCGATCCACTGGGCGGCTTCGAGGGTGAGCGAAGGCAGATCGGTGAAGTACTCGAGCCGTTCGAAGGCCCGATCCCAGCCGGTGCGGAAGATCACCCTCGCCCCGGGCTCGAAGGCGTCGGCATGGGGTTCGAACATCTCGGGCGGAATGGGCGTTTTCGGCTCCAGTGCCCCGCCCGGCGCCAGGTCGACCAGTCGGGCCGGGCCGAAGAAACGGTCCAGGGGAATCTGGTCGAGCGTCAGCCCGTCGGCGAAGAAGTGAAAGGGCGCGTCGAGGTGCGTGCCCTGGTGCGTGCCCATCGCGATCTCGGTCACGTTGACGCCGTGCGCTTTCATCGTGCGGAACGGGGTCACGCGGATTTCGGGATCGCCGGGGTAGCTGAGCTGGGCGTTCTCCAACGGATGCGACAGGTCGATGAAGCGGGGCATTCCAGCGGCTCCTGGATGAATTCGGCGCGTCCCGTCATGATAGGCGGGTCGCGAATCGGGCGGAAGGGGCGCGGGAAGCGTGCCGGCTCTGCGGCACGCTCTCGGGCCGACTACCGGTGCGGCCCGCGCGCCGGATCCCAGACGACCACGCCCATGTGGTATCGCGCGTGGCCCGCGATCTTGCTCGCGTAGTACGCGGTGAGCACGCGGCCGTCGTCGCGTTGGACGCTGCTGGGATACCCCCCGTCGCCCTCGAAATCGACGACGCGGATCGGTTCGCCCCAGGTCTGGCCCTCGTCGGCGCTGAAGCGGACTTCGACGCGGCGGTCGTCGGCCGTCCGGTTGCCCGACGAGAGCACCAGGCGCCCGTCGCGCAGGCGGAGCAAATGGCCGGGGTGCTGGGCCGGGCCGGTCACGCGCGTGCGGTACTGCCAGGTGAGGCCGTCGTCGGTCGAGGCGTGCAGGTGCAGTCCGTTTTCGCGCGCCGCGGCCAGCCAATGGCCCTTCCCCAGATGGAGCATCGCCGTCTCGTTGCGGTATCCGTCGGCCTCGATCGGGACGGGCCGGCCCCAGGTCTTGCCGTCGTCGTCGCTTCGGTATACGAACACGCGATCGTTGCGGACTTTCGTCACGGCGTAGATCGCGACGCGCAAGGCCCCGTCGGCGCCGATCACCAAGTCGCCGAAGGGAATGCAGGCGCCGCCGCCCGGGGCCTCAGCGGGAAACGCCTCCTTGTCGACGCTCCAGGTGCGGCCGCCGTCGGACGAGCGGCAGACCCACGGCTCGAGGATGCCGGCCCGGAAGGGCGCGCCCGACTGGCCCAGGGCATACCGGTTCGACCAGCCCGAGGCGATCACCAGCAGGTCGCCGCTCGGGGCGAGCCCGGCGGCGACGTTCATGCGGTTCGTGTCGGGTTCGTGCACGGCGGGCGTACCCCGCTTGTGCCAGGTGCGGCCGCCGTCGTCGGTGGCCCAACACTCGACGTCGCCGGCCACCTGCCCGTGGCTGGGCTGGTTGAAGATCGTGGCCACGATCGACCCGTCCGGCAGCACCGTGAGGTTGGGCCAGGCGCACACGCCGTCGACCGCGACCGTTGCCTCGGCCTTTCGGCCGTCGCGCGTCAGCACGTAGCGGGGGCCGGCCGCGGCCAGAAAGTCGTTCTCGAAATTGCGGCGGTCGACGTGGTCGGGCAGCTTCTTGCCCGTGTCTTCGTTCTGCACCCACATGTGACGGTGGCTGAACCAGGCCCCGTTGTTCGTGCCGTCGGCGCGGACGATCGGGGGCAACTCGCCCGGATCACCGCGCTTGCCGCGAAGCAGCTCGCGCGACCAGCCCGTTTCGATGCCGCTCCACAGGTGGGCCGAGTAACGATCGCCGTTCGAGAAGACCACGTCGTCGCGCCCGTCGTCGTCGAGGTCGACGAACCGCAGCCCGGCGTCGCGCCCCTGGGCGTCGACGATCGCCGTGCCCTCGGGAAGCGCAAAGGGCAGACGCCTCCACCGGCGCCCGTCGGCGTCCCAGCGAAAGACGCCTTGCTGGCTTTCGTTCCCCACGATCAGCTCGCACCGCCCGTCGCGGTCGAGGTCGCGCAGGCGCGCGCCCCGGTCGCGCCCCGCTTGTGCGGTGAAGACGGGCTCGTCGAGTTCCAGGCCGTCGAGCCCCTGGCGATCGCTCGTCCACTGTTTGCCGTCGAAGTGCCACACGCCCGACGCCGCGTCGCTTCGCGCGACGATGCTTGCCCGTCCATCGTCGCGCAGCACGCCGAATCGCACGCCCCCGTCGAGGCGATTGCCGTTTTTGTCGACGGTCACGATGGCGGCCGGGAAATCGCCGGCGTGCCACGCCTTTTGCTCGGGCGACCAGATTCGGGTCTGGCGGATCGACTCGTTGCCCACGACCACGTCGATGTATCCGTCGCCGTCGAGGTCGGCCAGGCGCACGCCGTTATCTTGCCCGTTGTCGGCCCGGAGCGACGTTCCGCCGAGCAGGTGCTCGTCGATTCGGTCGCGGACCTCGCGGAAGCTGAGGAACTTCACCTTGTTGCCGTACTTGGTGTGGGCGTAGTCGATCATCTCGACGACCTGATCATTGGCGATCCAGCCGTGGGCGTGGAAGCAGAGCGAGAAGATGCCCTGCTTGACGACCGTCGCGTCGACCGCCGCCTTCAGGTCGCGCACCGTCGTGGGGCTGCACTTGCCGTTCAGGTGTTGGGCGTCCCAGTCGCTGGGCATCAAGGCCGGAACTTCCCAGCACAGGCGCCCGATCACGTAGGGATAAGGGTAGTTTTCGACCAGGTTGACCATGAGGCGATCGACCGGCACGTACTTGCGGAACCGCTCCCGGCCCTCTTCGTCGAAGGCGATCTCCACCGGCAGTGCCGGGTCGTCGGCGCTGAACACGTGGAACACCGACGAGTCGACCGCCAGGAACCGGCCTTGCGGCGTGGTCTTGTTGAAGATCTCGGCGAAGAACCGGGGGCTGACCGAATTCATCGAGTCGCAGCACGGCATGCGATAGGCCACGGGCCGCGCGCCGGGGACGGCCGACACCGCGTCGACGCAGCGGTCGAAGGCGCCCTTGGCCGTGGCCAGGTCGCCCCCGGCCAGGCAGGGGCAGGGATGCACGTCGGTGTGGGTTTCGAGATTGGCGCCCTCGGCGAGCCACCTGGCCACGATCGGGCTGTCGGGCTCGATGGCGTTGGTCATGAGGCTCATGCCGGCCCGGCCGTCGATCTGCTTGAGCCGCTCGAAGATCGGGCGGAGGAACTTTTCGTGAACCTCGGCCTTGCGCAGGTCGTCGATGGCCAGCACGATCACCGCCTCGACCCCGGGCTCGCCGATCCACTGGGGCGTGGTCAGCCGGGCCGTCTCGATGCCGACCCAGTAGGGGTTGCTGGCTTCGTCGAGATGAGTCAGACGATTGCCGGCGTCGGCGGCGCCGATCCCGACCAACGAGGCGATTGCGAACACAAGCGCGGCGGCGCGTGCCGTCATGGTGTTATCCCTTCGATAGATCGCGTGACTTGACAAACGGCCCGAAGCCTCCCCGATCGCGGGGTGCCCGGAAAACCGGAACGACATCGGTCTCCCGGCATGTGACCCTATCATAGGCCATCTTCCGGGCGCTGCACAACCAAGCGGAGGGGCGGGCGGATGCCGGGCTGCCGGTCGGGCCGCGTGGCTCGACGCGGCGTCGACGGCCGGCGCATCGAGGCGACGATCGAGACCGACCAGAAGCACACCAGCGAGCGAGCCGGGAGGGGGATCGACGCGGGCCGCCTTTTCTGGCCGGCGGACCCGGATGACCCAGGGCGCGAGGCGATTCCAGGCGGTCGGGGCCCCTTCGTTGACCGGTATGGCAACGGATTCCTAGAATAGGCTAAGATTCGGTCGCGGGAGCGGGCCGCGTTTGGCGCGGCCGGTTTCCCTCGCTGCCCCCTAGCTGAGGAGATCCTGCTCATGACGCGGCGCCATCCGGACGACTCCGGCGGGAAACAGGCCGGGCAACTCAGCCGGCGCGAGGTGTTGGCCTACTCGGCCATGTTCGGATCGGCCTTCGTGGCCGCCCAGGGGTTGGCCGCCGAGGGCGGCGAGCCGGCCGCCCAAGTCCGGCCGGCCCGCGCCGCGGCCAAGCAATACGACATGAAGAAGTCGATCAATCTTTGGGCGCTGCCCTATCCGGCGAAGATGTCGCTCAAGGAGTGCTTTGCGATCTGCAAGCGGGCGGGGTTTGAAGGCGTCGAGGTCAACTACGCCCTCGACGGCGACCTCACGCCCGAGACGAGCGACGCCGACGTCAAGGCCGTCGGCAAGATGGCCCGCGATCTCGGCATCGAGATCAGCGGCGTGTGCTCGTTCCTCTTCTGGCCCTATTCGCTCACCCACGAGGACCCCGAGCGCCGCAAGCGGGGCATGGAACTGGCCGCCGACATGATCCGCACGGCCGCTCTGCTGGGCACCGAGAACCTGCTGGTCGTCGCGGGGGCAACCTACGTTCCCTGGTTGGAGGACGAGCCCCCCGTCGCCCATGAGGTCTGCGCGCGGCGGGCCCACGAGGCGATCGCGCGACTGATCCCGGCGGCCGAGAAGGCCGGCGTGTATCTGAACGTCGAGAACATCTTCGTCAACGGATACCTGCACAGCCCCCAGGAAATGGTCCGCTTCGTCGACAGCTTCGATTCCGATCGGGTCCGCGTGCACTTCGACACGGGCAACATCATGCTGTACCACTTCCCCGAGCACTGGATTCCCATGCTCGGCAAGCGGATTCAGAACGTCCACGTGAAGGAGTACTCGAAGCGGGTGCACGAGTTCAATTTGCACACGTTCCGCCCCCTGTTGGACGGGACCACCGACTGGCCCGCCGTGCTCGACGCCCTCGAGGGCGTGGGCTACCGAAGCTGGCTGACGTTCGAGTACTTCAATCCCTATCCCCACTGGCCCGAGACCCTGGTCGATCACACGTCCGACGCCTTGGATCGGATGTTGGGGCGCAAGGCGTGAGTTCGAACAGCTTCCAGCCCTTCCTTTCTTCTTTTGCATCGCGTAACGGAGCAACCGGATGGATCCCATCGCGGGTAAGAGGCATCGGGCCCGAACGTTCGTGTTTCTCATGACGCTCGGGCTGGCCGTGCCCGGCAGGGCACTTGCCGGGCAATCGGCCGAATCGTTTCCCCAGGTGGTCGCGGTCGAGAAGACCTACGACGGCCGGCCGTTCGAGTACCGGATCGAGTCGCGCGCGCAGCGGTCGGGCTACAGCGTCTACGCGCTGACCTATCCGTCGCCCGTCGTGACCGAAGTGCCCCAGAACAACACGGTCCCGGCCGAGTACTATCTGCCCGACGGGATCGCTCCGGGCGATCCCAAGCGGCCGGCGGTCATCTCGATGCACATCCTCGACGGCGACTTCGTGCTGGCGCGCATGGCGTGCTCGATGCTCGCCTCGCATGGGATCCCGTCGCTCATGTTCAAGCTGCCCTACTACGGCGAGCGGGGATTTCCCGAGGGGCCCGAGGCCATGGCCGATAACCCCGAGCTGTTCGTGGGCGCCATGTCGCAGGGGCTCGAGGACGTCCGGCGGACCATCGACGTGCTCGCCTCGCGGCCCGAGATCGATCGTGAGCGGATCGGCATCACGGGCATCAGCCTGGGCGGGATCGTGGCCGGGGCCGCGTCGGGGCGCGACGAGCGCCTGTGGCGGGCCATGTTGATCCTCGCCGGCGGCGACCTGCGCACGATCATCCACCACGCCCGCGAAACCCGCGACCTCAGCCGGGCGATCGGGCGCCTTTCGGCCGACGAGCAGGCGAGAATCCACGCGGCCGTCGACGAGGCCGATCCGCTGCGCCACGCCGAGAGGGTCCGCGCCCGGGCGGCGGCGGGGCGCGTGCTGATGGTCAACGCCGGAAGCGACGAGGTCATCCCCCGAAGCTGCACCGACCAGCTCGCCTCGGCGTTGGGCCTCGGCGACCGCGTCGTGTGGCTCGACGGGCTGGGGCACTACACGGCTATGGCAGAATTGCCCCGGGTGCTGCAAACCATGGTCGATTTCTTCGGCGAAGACCTGCCGGCCGGCGCGACGACCGCTCCCCCGGTCGCCCGAAAGCCGGCGCCGGTCGAGATCCTCGCGTCGCTGTTGCACCAGGCGTCGACGATCCTGATCGCCGAGCCCGACGAAGGGCGCTGCCACTTCGCCGATCTGGCCGTGTCGGTCGAGCCCGAGGGCGAGAAGACGATCGAGGCGCGGCTCAAGCTGATCCGCGGGTCGAAGGGCCGTTTCCGGATCGAGTGCGATCTGCCCTGGACGGGCGACGTGGCCCTGGGCCAGGGCGCGTGGCCCTGGATGTGTTCGGGTAGCACCCGGGTCTTTCGAGGGGCCCTTGCCGACGGGGCGACGGCCGCCGATCCCTTGAGCTTCGTGCGGCCCGAACACGTGATGCGTCTGCGCATGGTCGCCGGGGCCGCTGCGGGGGTTGCCGTGGCCCCGCACATCCTGAACCAGTGGATCGCCGTCGCCGAGGCTGCGTCCGAGGGCGCGCCCCCGATGTTGCGGATCGCCGTCCAGGAGGGCGAGGCATTCCGCGACCGCGCCGAATTGTCGCTGCGCGACGACTTGAAGACGCCCGAGCGGCTGACCTTCGACGCCGGCAACGTGAAGGGGACGATCGACGTGCGCGGCTGGCAGACGAACACCGTGGCCCACGACGCCATGTTCGCTCCACCCGCCGAGGTGCCCGTCCAGGAGGTCGACGCGGCCGATCTCTATCGAATGTTCGCCGCCATGTTCAACTTCGCCATGGAGAGCGCTCGATGACTGCACGCATTCCGCGACTCGATCCCGCGGCACGGAAGGGATGGACCGGCTTCGTGCTGGCGATGGCCCTGCTGGTCGGCTCGGCACGCGCCCAGGGGCCGATCGAGCTGGTCGCCAAGGATCCCGCCGGGCACGGCTTGGTGTGCCGAAGCCAGGGCAAGACGATCCTCATGGTCGCGGGAACGCCCGAGCAGATGGGCGCCGCCCAGGGCACGCTGCTGCGCGAGCCGGCGCGAACGCTGACCGAGCGCGTGCTGTACCTGGTGGGCGGGGCCGACAGCATCCAGGGCGGCGTCTGGTTCTTCGACCGCATGGCCGAGATCGAGCGGAGAACGTTGCCCCACACGCCCCGGCGATTCCTCGACGAATGCGACGCCCTGGCCGCGGCGGCCGGCGTCTCGCGGCGCGACGGGCGCTACGCCAACCTGTTCCCCGAGCGGTTCCACTGCAGCGGCGTGGCCGTTCGCGGAGCCGCCAGCGCCGACGGGCGCGTGATCCACGCCCGCGTACTCGACTACATGCGCGACATCCGCCTGCAAGACGCCGCCATCGTGGCCGTCTTCATGCCCGAGGGGCGAAACGCCTGGATGAGCCTGGGCTACGCGGGTTTCGTGGGCACGGTCACCGCGATGAACGAAAAGGGCCTGGCCGTCGGCGAGATGGGCGGCCGAGGCGAAGGCGACTGGGACGGCGTTCCCATGAGCTACCTGCTTCGCGACGTGATGGAGCGGGCGTCGACCGTCGACGAAGGGCTCGAAATCCTTCGCGCCTCGCCGCGCACGTGCGAATACTACTACGTGCTCAGCGACAGGTCGCGGGCCATGGCGGGCGTGCACGCCGACGCGCGGCAGATGACCGTGCTCGAGCCCGGCGCGCAGCATCCGCAGCTTCCCTTGGTGCCCGCCGACACCGTGCTGATCTCGGGCCCGGGCCGGGCCGAGGCGCTCAGCGAGCGGCTGCAACAGCATTACGGTAAGATCGACGTGGCCACGATGATCGACATCATCAAGCGTCCCGTGGCGATGAGCTCGAATCTGCACAACGCGATCTTTGCCCCCGAGACGCTCGACATGTGGTGCGCCGACGCGGGGCGCGACACCGTGGCGTGCGACGAGCCCTACGCCCACTGCAACCTGGCCGACCTGATCGCCTACTACCGCGCGCAGATGGGCCCGCCGGCAATCGGTGGGAAGTGACGTCGAGTGCCCGCTTGTCGCGACGATCGATCCGCGCGTGATCGCGGCGAAAACCGGTGCCCAGACCGATGCAACCCGAACCCGGACCGCAAACCGATTCCGAGAGCCCCTACTTGCTCCGCCGGGCCGATCAGGCCGGGGTGGCGGTGCTGCTTGCAGCGGGCCTGGCGTCGATGCTCGGCTGGTGGATTGTCCAAGGGGGCTGCCGGCGGCGGCTCGTCGAGCTCGAACGGGCCGAGCCTCAAACGGCCGAGTTCCAGGTCGATCTCAACGAGGCCGACTGGCCCGAGTTGGTTCAGCTTCCCGGCATCGGCGAGACACTCGCCCGCCGGATCGTCGATTCCCGCCGGCGCGAGGGGCCGTTCGTCGATCACGACGACCTCCAGCGGGTTCGGGGGATCGGCCCGAAGACGCTCGACCGCGTCCGGGGCTATCTGCGCCCCATGCCCGAGCGCGCGACGATCGCCGCCGACGGATCCACCGGCGGCGATGCCTCGTAAGGGGCCGCCGGGAAATAGGTTACCGGTTGGGAACGACGATCGTTGGCAGTGGAGCGGTCGGCCCGCGGAATGATGGAATGGAGGAATGATGGAATGTTGCAGAAAACCAGGATGGCCACGAGGGCGAAGCACCGTGCCGCCCCCATACTCCATTCTTCCACCATTCCAGCGTTCCGACGGAAACCGCCAACCTGGTTTCCGGCTGCCCCTCAACGCGACTGCCCCGCTCGGGTCGAAGCGCTTACAATGAGGTTTTCGATTCCCGAGGCGCTTCGTCCGGGACTGTCTTCTGCCGAAAGCTTTCCGCCTTGTTTCAACTCGTCAGCGATTTCGAGCCCGCCGGCGACCAGCCCCAGGCCATCGAGGCCCTCACGCGGGGACTGCGCAAGGGGCACAAGCACCAGGTGCTCATGGGCGTCACGGGGTCGGGCAAGACGTTCACCATGGCGAACGTCATCCGCGACGCGGGCCGCCCCACCCTGGTCATGTCGCACAACAAGACGCTGGCCGCCCAGCTTTACAGCGAGTTCAAGGAGTTCTTTCCGCACAACGCGGTGCACTACTTCGTCAGCTACTACGACTACTACCAGCCCGAGGCGTACATTCCGCAGCGCGACATCTACATCGAGAAAGACGCCTCGATCAACGAGGAGATCGACCGGCTGCGCCTGGCGGCGACCAGCGCCCTGGTCTCGCGGCGCGACGTGGTCATCGTGGCCAGCGTGTCGTGCATCTACGGCCTGGGCTCGCCCAAGGACTATCAAGAGATGATGGTCGGGCTGCGCGTGGGGCAGGTGGCCGACCGCGACGAGATGCTCGCCCGGCTGGTCGACATCCAGTACGAGCGGAACGACGTGCAGTTCGCGCCGGGCAAGTTTCGCGTGCGCGGCGATTGCGTCGAGGTGTTTCCCTCGTACGAGCAGTTCGCGCTGCGCGTCGAGTTCTGGGGCGACGAGGTCGAGCAGCTTTCGATGATCCACCCCACCTCGGGCGAGGTGCTCCAGCGCCAGGAGGAGCTGTACATCTATCCGGCCAAGCATTTCGTGCTGCCCGACGAGCGGATCGCCGCCGCGCTGGAAGAGATCCGCGAGGAGCTCGAGCAGCGGCTCGAGCAGTTCCGCCGCGAGGGCAAGCTGCTCGAGGCCCAGCGGCTCAGCGCGCGCACGCGATTCGACATGGAGATGCTGCAAGAGATGGGGTACTGCCCGGGCATCGAGAACTACAGCCGGCCCCTGTCGGGCCGGCCGCCCGGCTCGGCCCCCGACACCCTGTTCAGCTTCTTTCCCGACGATTTTCTGCTGTTCGTCGACGAGTCGCACGTGACCGTGCCGCAGATCCGCGGCATGTACCACGGCGACCACAACCGCAAGATGACGCTCGTCGAGCACGGCTTCCGCCTGCCCTGCGCCCTCGACAACCGCCCCCTGAAGTTCGACGAGTGGGAGAAGAAGATCAACCAGGTCGTCTACGTCTCGGCCACCCCGGGACCGTACGAGCTGGAAAAGACCGGCGGCCGGGTCGTCGAACAGGTGATTCGGCCCACCGGCCTCCTCGACCCGCAAATCGAGATCGTCCCCGCCCGGGGCCAGGTGCCCCACCTGCTCGACCAGATTCGCAAGCGCGCGGCTGCGGGCGAGCGCGTGCTCGTCACCACGCTGACCAAACGCCTGGCCGAAGACCTCTCCGACTACTTCGGCAAGCAGGACGTCCGCTGCAAATGGCTCCACAGCGAGCTCGACGCGTTCGAGCGGGTCGAGCTGCTGCGCGATCTGCGCCAGGGGCATTTCGATGTGCTCGTCGGGGTCAACCTGCTGCGCGAGGGCCTCGATCTGCCCGAGGTCTCGCTCGTGGCCATCCTCGATGCCGACAAGGAGGGCTTCCTGCGCAGCGAGACCTCGTTGATGCAGACGATCGGGCGCTCGGCCCGCAACGTCAACGCCACGGTGATCCTCTACGCCGACAAGGTGACCGACTCGATGCAGCGGGCGGTCGAAGAGACCCGGCGGCGCCGCAAGATGCAGGAGGAGTACAACCGCGAGCACGGCATCACGCCCGAGACGATCCGCAAGAGCATCCGGGCGGGCATCGAGGCCTCGGCGGCGGCCCACGCGCGCTCGAACGCGGCCGTCGGGCGAACCGACGAGGCTCAGTACGTTACCGAAGAGTACCTCGACGAGCTGGAAGCCGAGATGCTCGTCGCCGCCGAGGCGCTGGAGTTCGAGCGGGCCGCGGCGCTGCGCGATCGCATCCAGCAGATGCGGGCCCAGATAGGCAACCGGGCCGACCAGATCGAGATCGAGCACGCCACCCGGGCCAACCGCGGTCGCCGCAAGGGTCGCCGCCGCGGGCGCACGCGCGTTCCCAAGCCCGAAAAGCCGTAACGGCGGCTCGGTTGTGGGGTTGGATACACCTAAGCAGGGCACGCTACCCCCAATGCGGGTGCATCGCATCGGCTTGGCGCGGCGGGTCGGCCCGATTTCGAGTCGGAGATTCGGAAGAACCGGCAACGAAGTGGCGGAGAAAACCCGAGCGGAGCACCATGCTTGCTTGGAGGTCTGTGCGGATTCGATTACGATGGAAGTAGGTCCGTGGCGCGGGCGTACCCGCGCCGCACGGCGGTTGTATCTCGCGGGGGGACGATCGCACTGGGAGGAAGAACAATGCGTACGGGTCTTCTCACGGCGGTAGCCTTGCTTCTGTTGGCCGTCCACCACCCGGCCGAGGCGCAGCAGCGCAGCAGGAACACCCCCACGACCGGCGGGACGACCACCGGCACCGGCGTGAGGACGGCTGCCACGGGCACCACGGCCAGGGGCGCCGGCTCGCAGAATCTGCTCCCGTCGACCCAGCGGCAGACGGTGGGCCCCACCGTCGACGACGTCCGCGGCATGATGGGCGCGATGGGGGCCGACCTCGGCAGTCAGCAGGCCAACTGGGGCACGACGACGCAAAACCGACGGGTTGGGGCCCAGCAGGGCCAAGTCAACACGGGCAGGCGCGCCGCCAACCAGACCGGGGTGCGAACCAGTCTGCGATTGGGGTTTACCCCACTCCCGCCGACCCCGGCGAGGGTCGGCTCCTCGCTGGCTTCGCGTCTGGAAAATCTACCCCATATCCAGAACCGTTCGTCCATGGAGGTGACCATCGAAGAGGGAACGGCCGTTCTCCGCGGCCAGGTCGCCACCGAGCACGATCGCATGTTGGCGGGGCGCCTCGCCATGCTCGAGCCGGGAATTCGACAGGTCCGCAACGAGTTGACGATCGCCCCGGCCGACGACGCGACGTCGGCGCCTTAGGAGTCTTGCGCTGCAGCCTCTACGCGCCGTGCGCGCATGTTGTGGAGTGATGGAGTGATGGGACCCGCCCGTGCCGAATCCCATGATTCCAACACTCCATCATTCCCAGCGTTCCATCATGGCCTATCCCCTGCTCGGTTGCGGCCACAGGCGGCGTTATGGGCTTCGGTCGTAACTTCCGCGCGCGTGTCGTGGGGCACGTTTCCAACGTGCGCCACACGAGCACCGGCCCCATCTTTGCGCCGCGCCGCCGACCCGATTGACTTGCCGCTCGAAATCATCTATAGGTACGGTTTCGCGGCGCGCGTCGAGGGAGTGTGCGGGTCGATCCAGGGAGGCTGCTGCCAGTGAAGATTCTCGTCACCGGGGGGGCCGGGTACATCGGCAGCGTCGTGGTCGAGGTGCTTGCCGAGGCGGGCCACGACGTGGTCGCGTTCGACGATCTCTCCCAAGGGCACCGGGGGGCCGTGCATCCGAAGGCCGACCTCGTGGTGGGCGACCTGGCCGACCGGGCCGCGGTCGACGCCGCCTTCGAGCGGCATCGGCCCGACGCGGTGATGCACTTCGCCTCGAAGACCTCGGTCGGCGAGTCGATGGAGAAGCCGTTTCTTTACCTCGGCGACAATGTGCGCAACGGCCTGAACCTTCTGGAGAGCATGGTCGCGCACGGCGTGCGTCGCTTCATCTTATCGTCGACCGCCAACCTGTTCGATCGCCCGGCGAGAGTGCCCATCGACGAGAGCGAGCGCATTGTGCCCGGCAGCCCCTACGGCGAATCGAAGCACGTGCTCGAGCGGGTGCTGGCCTGGCTCGACCGGCTGTGCGAGGTGCGGTACGCCGCCTTGCGCTATTTCAACGCGGCCGGGGCCACCGAGCGCCGCGGCGAGGATCACCGGCCCGAGTGCCACCTGATCCCCATCGTCCTCGAGGTGGCCCTGGGCAAGCGCGACCAGGTCACGATCTTCGGCGACGATTATCCCACGCGCGACGGCACGTGCGTGCGCGACTACGTGCACGTCGCCGACCTCGCCCAGGCCCATATCCTGGCCCTCGAAAAGCTTGACGCGGGAAGCCGGGTCTACAACCTGGGAAACGGGCGCGGCTTTACCGTGAAGGAAGTGATCGACGCGGCGCGGGCAATTACGGGCCACGCGATCGCCGCCGCGGTCGGCCCCCGGCGCCCCGGCGACCCCGCCGAACTCGTCGCGGGCAGTCAGCGGATCCGCCGGGAGCTGGGCTGGGAGCCCCGATTCGCCGACCTGCGCGCGATCGTCGAATCGGCTTGGCGGTGGCACAAAAGCCATCCCTCCGGCTACAATGACGGACCGCCTGGACGCAACCGTTTGGGCAATCTCGCCGAGTGGAAAGGACCGGAAGCATGAACCGACGCGTTCCCGTGGGATCGGCCTGGGCCGCCTGGGCCTTGCTGCTCGTCGGCCCGCTTGCCGACGCCCTCGCCGCCGAGCAGGGTTTGACGCGAAGCCCCTTCGGCAAGACGGCCGAGGGCACGGCCGTCGACCTGTACACCCTGTCGAATTCGCAGGGCATGGAGGTCGCCATCACGAATTACGGCGGGATCGTCGTCTCGCTAACGGCCCCCGACCGCCACGGCGCGTTCGCCGACATCGTGCTCGGCTACGAAACCCTCGACGAGTACCTGGCGGGCAGCCCCTACTTCGGCGCCATCGTGGGGCGGTACGGGAACCGGATCGCCCGCGGCAAGTTCACGCTCGACGGCAAAGAGTTTACCCTTGCCCGAAACGACGGCGAGAACCACTTGCACGGCGGTCTTCGAGGGTTCGACAAGGTCGTCTGGAAGGCGAGGGGAATCCTGGGCGACAAGGGGCCCGGGCTGGTGCTCGAGTACCTCAGCCGCGACGGCGAGGAGGGCTACCCCGGCAATCTCGCCGTGACGGTCACGTACATCCTCACCGACGAGAACGAGCTGCGCATCCACTACCGTGCGACCACCGACAAGCCCACCCCGGTGAATCTGACGAACCATTCGTACTTCAACCTGGCCGGCCAGGGCCGCGGCGACATTCTGGGACACGCGTTGAGGATCGACGCCGACCGGTTCACCCCCGTCGACGCCAGGCTGATCCCCACCGGCGAGCTGCGGTCTGTGGGGAACACGCCCCTGGATTTCCGGCAGGCGACGCCGATCGGCGCCCGGGTCGA
>Ga0334894_1000937_pt1 | contig 28416 bp, 23 predicted proteins | sample GraSluR3_MG_6_FD_207225 | JGI IMG/M metagenome (GOLD analysis project Ga0334894, IMG submission 207225) | Sludge microbial communities from methane-producing bioreactor in Wageningen University, Netherlands - Granular Sludge_12_05 R3 | ecosystem: Engineered > Bioreactor > Anaerobic >...
ATGCTATGTTTTCTGAAATTGTAGAATTTGAAAATGGAGCAAAATGACTTATTCTAGATCTTTTACAAGATCAAGTCGGTATTTTGATTTTGGGAAAATGAGAATGACTTAGACAATGACAGCTTGTAAAATCTACAGGAGAGGTTTTTTCTATAAATGTTAGTGAACACTTTGTAGGAAGAGTTATTGATGCGTTGGGAAATCCTATAGATGGTAAATGAGTTATAAAAGCAAAAGAAACTGCTCCTATAGAAAAAGTAGCACCTGGGGTTATTACCAGAAAATCTGTTAACGTTCCTTTGGAAACAGGAATAAAAGCAATTGATACTATGGTACCTATTGGAAGATGACAAAGAGAACTTGTTATATGAGATAGACAAACATGAAAAACAACAGTAGCTATAGATACGATATTGAACCAAAAAGGAAATGATGTAATCTGTATTTATGTTGCTATATGACAAAAAGAATCTAAAATAAGAAGAATTGTAGAATTGTTGCAAGAAAGATGAGCTATGGAATACACTATAGTTGTTACTTCTACAGCCAACAACCCTGCAATTTTACAATATATTGCTCCTTATGTTGGATGTACGTTGGCAGAACATTTTATGTCAAAAGGAAAAGATTCGTTAATTATTTACGATGATCTTAGTAAACATGCTGTTGCATATAGAGAACTTTCACTTCTTTTGAAAAGACCTCCAGGAAGAGAAGCATTTCCATGAGATGTATTTTACTTACATTCAAGACTTTTGGAAAGAGCTGCTAGATTAAATGAAGATTTTGGGTGAGGAAGTATTACTGCTCTACCTATTATTGAAACAATGGATTCTGATGTATCTGCATATATTCCTACAAATGTAATTTCTATTACTGATGGACAAATATTTTTGGAAACTGAATTATTTAATTCTGGTATCAAGCCAGCTATCAATGTTTGATTATCTGTTTCTCGTGTAGGTTGATCAGCACAAACAAAGATTATGAAAAAAGTTGCTGGAAAACTTAGACTCGAATTGGCTACATTTAGAGAATTGGCAAGTTTTGCTCAGTTTGCATCAGATTTGGATGCAAGTACTCAAAAAAAGATAGAAAAAGGAAAAAGACTTGTGGAAATTTTGAAACAACCAAATAATAGCCCTATACCTTTTTACAAACAAGTTGTTTTGATTTATGCTGGTATCAATTGATTTTTGGATACCTTAGCTTTAGATAAAATAGCAGCGTTTGAAAAAAACTTGTATTCAAAAATGGATAGCAGCTTCAAGTCACTTACAGATGAAATTATAGAAAAGAAAGACCTTACTCCTGAAATAGAAAAACAAATTAAAACTATTATCGAAGAAACAGTTGTTGAAATTAAATAAATTTACTTATAAATCCTTTAGTAAATGTTCCTGCAAATCAATACTCCACAATGAATAATATTTGAAGATAAAATAGAAAAAATAACCATACCTACAGAGGTATGAGAAATTTCTATTCTCAAACACCATCAACCATTGATTAGTATTGTAAAACCTGGTATAGTAAAAATAAAACTTCATGACGATAAAAGAGAAGAATTTATCAAAGGAACCAAATTTTTGTTTGAAGAAGATTGGATTTGTCTCTCAGTTTGATCTGGTTTCCTATATGTAAACTGAACTCAAATTGTGATATTGGCTAGCAATGTTACAAAAGAAATTCAAACAGATGAAACTGTACTAAAAGAGATGAAAGAAAATATGGAAAAACAAATTGAAGAAATCAAATCAAAATGAAGTTTAGATGAGGTAGAAAAAGCATTCTTACACCTTCAAAAAATATCTGCTGATATTAAACTTTACAAGATCAAAAATAAATCGTAATTTTATCATATATAGCTTATTATGAGTAGTACAAGACAACTCAGAACGCAAATAAAATCACTGAAAAGTCTCCAAAAAATTCTAAAAGCATTGGAAATTGTTTCTACGATCAAACTTCAAAAAATGAAGAAAAAAACTGAAGTATTGAGAGATTTTCTTATAAGTTTTTTAAATGTTCTTCATGCTTTGGAAGATCAAATAAATTTGTTTGATTTTGATGAAAAACGTTGGGATCCACAATGAAGAAGACTTATTGTTTTGGTAAGTACAGATAAAGGTCTTTGTGGACCAATTACATCAAAACTTACAAGACATCTTGCTACAAAATATGCAGAGCGAAAAGATAAAGTAGATGTGTTTGTTATAGGAAAAAAATGATTGGAGTTTTTTGTAAGAGATTGATGGAATATTGTATGATCATTACAACTAAAAGATGATTTTTCTGAAGAAGAATTGATTCCACTATATACCTATATTAAAAAAAGTCTTGCAGAAAAAAAATATTCAAAAATAAAAGTGTATTTCAATTATTTTAAGACAACAATGACTCAGATTCCTCTGAGATTCAAAATATATCCATTGGATAAGGAAAGTTTTGATGCTTTCTTGCAAGACATTGATGTGAAGTTGGAAAAAATAGACAAAGTAAATATACCTGCATTGGCAATAGAACCATCAAAAACTATTCTGATTGAAAAATTAATCCAAGAAATGATTAAGTATATAGTTTATAGTGCTGTTGTGCAAAACAAAACTTGAGAACATGCATCTAGAATGATTGCTATGAAAAATGCAAAAGATAATAGTTGAGAAATAATAAAAAGTGTAAACACACTTTATAATAAAGTTCGTCAAGGTAAAATTACTCAAGAAATATCAGAAATTGGTAATGCAAAAGCTGCTATAGAGCAAGCTCAAAAATAACATTTTAATTCTTTTTTTATCATCATGAAGTGAAAAATCACCGCTATTAAAGGAATCATAGTTGAAGCCAAATTTGAAGAAGCTATGCCAAAAATCTATGATGCTATCATTGTTGAAAATAAAAACAGTAATGGAGATGATGTAGTTATAGAAGTTTTACAACTTCTGGAAGATTGAGTTGTGAGAGGAATCGCTATGAATCCTACTGATTGAATCAGAAGATGAGATAGTGTAAAAAATACTTGAGACTGTATTAATGTACCTGTTTGAGAAAATGTGCTTGGTCATATTTTCAATGCTTTGGGAGAACCTGTTGATGGTACAAAAGATTTTAAAGCCACAAAAAAAATGCCTATTCATAGAGAGCCACCTGCGTTTACTAGTCTTTCAACAAAAGCTGAAATTTTGGAAACAGGAATCAAAGTTATTGACCTTCTTGCGCCTATTTTAAAATGATGAAAAGTTTGACTTTTTGGTGGAGCTGGAGTAGGTAAAACAGTTGTTATGATGGAACTTATCCACAATATCGGAACAGAACATAGCTGAGTTTCAGTGGTTTGTGGGGTTTGAGAAAGAACAAGAGAAGGAAATGACTTATATAATGAAATGAAGGAATCTGGAGTATTGGATAAAACAGTGATGGTTTATGGACAAATGAATGAAACACCTGGACCTAGACTTAGAGTAGCTTTGAGTGGATTGACTATGGCAGAACACTTTAGAGATACAGAAGGAAAAGATGTGTTGGTATTCGTAGATAATATTTTTAGATTTACACAAGCTGGATCAGAAGTATCTGCACTTTTGGGTAGAATTCCTTCTGCAGTAGGATATCAACCTACTCTTTCCACAGAAATGGGTAACTTACAAGAAAGAATCACTTCTACAGATAAAGGTTCTATTACTTCTGTGCAAGCTGTTTATGTACCTGCTGATGATCTTACAGATCCTGCTCCTGCAACTACATTTACTCATTTGGATTCGACAATAGTATTAAATAGATCTATTGCAGAAAAAGGTATTTATCCTGCTGTTGATCCTCTTGACAGTGCTTCAACAATTTTGGCTGAAGATGTTGTAGGTGATAGACATTACAAAGTAGCAAAAGAAGTACAAAAAGTACTACAAAGATACAAAGAACTTCAAGATATTATTGCTATTCTTGGTATGGAAGAATTGTCTCACGAAGATAAATTACTTGTATATAGAGCAAGAAAAATGGAAAAATTCTTTTCTCAACCGTTCTTTGTTGCTGAACAATTTACAGGTATGAATTGATCTTATGTAAAATTGGAAGATACAATATCTGGATTTGAAAAACTTATAAATTGAGAACTTGATGAAATATCAGAAGAATTCTTTATGTACAAGGGAACTATCGAAGAAGTTATCGAAGCAAGCAAAAAATAATCTTAAATAAATTTTCTAAGAAGCCACCTTCGGGTGGTTTTTTTTGCATAGAAAAAGAGGTAGCGAAAAACAACTACCTCTTCAAATCAAAGCTCTATTTCTAAACCCAAATTTAATTTATGTATTTCAAAAACAAAGTCAAACTATTTTTTTGCTTTGAGATAATGAATAGTTCTGCCTTGTTGGTGAAATTTTTGTTCGTAATGTGTTTTGATATCAAAATGTTCTTGTAACAAAGGACTATTATATAAATCATCTGTTTGTGACAAGATTTTTCGTCACTCTTGTTTGAGCGTTTCTACAGAATATGCAAAGAGATCAGCATCATCTGTTTTGAGTTTTAAAATTCATCCAGGAATCAATAATTCTTGGTATATTTTGAGGAAACGAGGACAAGTCAATCTTCTGCGGGTATCTGAGTTTCTTGGTCTTGGATCTGGATGAATAATTCGGATTTCTTCTATAGTATGGGGATCAAAAAATTCATAAATATTCTGGATTATTCCACGGATAAATCACACATTTTTGAGTCATTTTTCTTTGGCTATTTGGGCTCCGTATCGAAGTCTGTTTCATTTGATATCTACGCCTACGAAATTCCTGTCGGGAAAATGAGGGGCTAGCCCAACAGTGTACTCCCCTTTTCCACAGGCTAGTTCTAGTGTTATAGAATTATTATTTCAGAAAAAAGTTGACCAGTTTTTTCTTACTGATTCAAATTGGTCTTTTCCTGGTTGGATAACTAAGGAATCGACTGAATTATCTTGGAATCTTACAAGTTTTTTACGTGGCATCTCACATAAATGAAAAAATAATAGTTCTAGGTCTGGCGTGGTCTAGTTCGAGGAGGAGAATCCTCTGTCGCACTCCGAGCATCATTACGCCAGCAGTTACTGGGATAATTTCGCTAGAAACACCGAGAAGCATTGATCTAATATGAGAATGTCAGTTGAGACATTCTTCTTTGCTTGCACACATAGTTTTGGGATCTCTATTTGGTAAATCGTTGTGATGATATCGATCCTCAATAGGCACAACTTTATCTGACCAAATTTGCAAATCTTTCCAAAGTCAATCTTCAGATTCATTTATTTTGAGAACTGCTGTTGTATGACGAGTAAAAACATTTACCAATCAATCTTTTGCTTTTATTTCTTGGAGAAAATTTTGAACCTGATCTGTAATATCTATAATATCAAAAGATTTTTTTGTTTGAATTTGTATTTCTTTGGTAATAAACGACATTTTTTGTGGAACAAAAATAAATATCGGATTAGTATAATATTTTTGGATTGGCTTGCAAGATTATTCTTGATAACAAAAAAGCCATCGTTGTGTTACAACGACAGCTTCGAGATGTTTAATTTATAAGATTCTTTAGCGACACAATATCTTTTTCGTACTCAGGGATTGACTTTTTGAGTTCTTGAAGTTCTTTGTCCCTAACCTCCAAAATACGTCTCGCTTCCAACTTAATTTCTTCTTCAGTTGGTTCGGGAATTTTCCCCAAAGGAACACTATTAATAAAGGAGAGAATAAATACAATTAAAATGAAACAAAAAGCACTTAAAAACCATAATGATAAATATATTAATAACGTATTAATAGCTACTAGCAAAATAATTCCAGCCATGATATAATTAATACGTTTACCTCTTATCTTACCTTTCTTTTTTTCCAACAGGCAATCATAGATTTCCTGATAGAATTTATTTTCTTGATTTTCCATCTGATTGTTCCTCCATTTTTAAGTTTTTGTTTTTTTTACTGTCTTCAAGCAAATAACCAAATAAAAAAGCTGCAACTGAAATAGAAAAGTAAATAAATAACTGATACCATGTTCCATATGTCCAACATAGCGCCAAAATAACACCTGTAAAACAGGCCCATTTAGTCATATACAAAGGATAAAGTGGCATTGCTACTAGACAAAGAATAAATAATACAATGATTAAACCAATCAAACCCAACCCATTATTAATAACAAAAATAGTAGCAAAAAAAGCGGGAATGATATAAATCAAGGGAAAAAATAACATAATACTGAAATTTCTAGCCCTCAATTTGAGCAGACCTCTCCAAAAGAAGATTGGAAGCGCACTAGCAAGCAATATAACATAAAATTCCCAAGCCAGTTCAAAAGGATAATGGATCGGATCCGATTTTACCTCTACAATTTTGTTCTCTCTTTTTACAAGAGAAATAATTGTTGCTTGCTCTTGGCGAGAAGATAAATTTTTGCTGTAAACAGTTTTCGATTCCTTTTTTACAACAACGCTATCTTGTAGCCAAGCTTTTATAAGATTTTTAGATCCCCAGCCATCATAAAGTAAATCTATAAATTCTGGGAAATCTGGGATTTCGCCAATTTCCTTGAAATACTGATCTTTTACGAGCATAGTATCCTGCCCTATTTTCAATATCTTGTAATTTTGAGCAAAAATATTGAATGAGCATAAAAAAATAACTAAGAACAAAATGTTTGTTTTCATGATAATGACCTCCTTTTATTATTTGGGTTTTATTGTTTTATTTGTGCTTTATTTATATATATTTTGCACAATAAGTCAATCAAAAGTTTCCAATAAGATCTGTGATATAAAATTTGCAAAAAATAGAATTCTGATTAATATTATACTAGAAAAAATTCTGATTTTATTTTTTTGGTAAAATTCTATGGATATCAATCTTATCAATTATCTTCAAAACTATGGATTGGGAGAAAAAGAAGCCAAAGTCTATATCACTTGTTTGGAGCTATGAAGTAGCTTGGCAAGTACTATTGCTAGAAGATCTGAAATTAATAGGTGAACAACCTACTCTATTTTGGAAGATTTCAAAAGAAGAGGTATAGCGACAGAAACAAACAAAGACGGAACAAAATATTTTAGCGTAATTACTCCTGATATCCTTTTCAAAAACCACGAAGAAAAATTTCAAAAAATCAAAGATCAGTTGCCAGAATTGCTTGCAATTACTACCAAAATATGAAATAGACCAAGAACACAATTTTTTGAAGGATTTGAAGGATTGAAAAAAGTTTTTGAAGAAGTTTTGCTTGCAGGAGAAAAGATGAATGAAGACTATCTAAGCTTTGTATGAACAGATAAAATAGATACTAAAGTAGAAAAATATATCTATGAAGAATTTGTCCCAAGAAGAATGAAAATCAAAGCAAAAACGAAAGCAATTATGTCAAAAAATAATTCAGAATATATTAATTATCATAAGAAAAGTTACGATACAATCGTTGTTGATAAACCATTGTTCAATCTAGGAAATGAGATTGTTGTCTTTGGATGAAACAAAATAGCTGTGCTTATGTATGCAACCGAGGAAATGTCAGGATTGATTATAGAAAGTCAGACTTTGCATGATGGATTAACCAGTCTTTTTAGTCTCTTGCGAGATGCTTATAAAACCAAAAAATAATGAAATCTTTAGCCAAAAAAGTAGTAGCCTCTGCTCATAACAAACTTGGACGTATAAACGATCTCCTAAATGGACCAGATCCAAGATTTGTGAGTTACAGAGAAAATGGCAAAGATAAAAAAATCGAAAAATTGGATCTAAACTCAGAACATTGTCATAGTTATATTGGAAAGATGAAAATTAATGGAACAGGAACTTATTCGGATGAAGTGATAACAGCTCTGATAAAATATTTTTTTGATAATACAAAAAAAGATGAAAAAGTTGTTATAGAGCTTGCAAACAAAGTAAGTGAATTGCTAAATTGAGATAAAAGTATGCAAGACCATATGGATTTTGAACAACAAAAACAACATATATTGGAATTGGCAAAATCAGTAAACAAAAAAAGGACAAAAGATCTAGAAATTATCGATATCCAGGATAATAATAAAAGACTTTTCGATGTTTTGGAAAATCAATGAATAGAAGAACTTAAAGGTGGAAAATTACCAGATTTTAATAAAAATTTTGATAGTTTGGATATTGCTAGATATTTATATAGTGTCGCGCAACAAGATCCAGAATACTTTGCAGAAATCAAATGACTAAAAAGCGAAAGTTTCAAATGAGAAAACAAAAATTCTGATTATTATTGATTGGTAGAAATGGCTATTCGTATAAATGCTTTACTTCATGGAATCACATTGCAATGATGAGTTGCTAGACAAAAAAAATATGATGCATTACTTCTCAAACATATCAATCCTTATGTCAAAGATTTTACTTTACTGGACGAATTTAAACAAGCTTGTTGGAATTATCTCAAATGAGAATCGTTTAAGGGAGTTTATTTTGATACACAAGAAAGTGAAAAATATCTCAATAAGATTGATAAGAAAGATTTGTTAAAAAACAAAACAAGAAATGCGTTGTTGGTTACTTTGGGTTTGACAATAGGAATATGAGCGACATATTTTAGCTCAAAATATTTTGACCGTAAAAAACAAAAAGCAATCACAGAAGAAACCATAAAAGATATTTTTGAAAACAAATCTGTTTCTGCCTGGTGAGATATGTATGGTATCGAGTATAAAACCCCAGAAGAAAAATTGGAACAAATAAACCACTACAAAGAAAGTATTATGAATGACTTTGTAATACGTTTTGGTTGATATGGAAAACTTACAAAATGACAATTTGAAAATTTGGTTATATGATGTATTAGCGACCAAAAAGTATTGAATATATTGGCTAATGCAAATAATATGGATAGATTTAATATTGTTATTGATAATTTTCTTTTATCTCCCCAAAATAAATGAATTTTAATTAATTCTTGAGTAGATATCACACCCTACAAAAGATATCAAAAATATGAAAATATTTTTGAAAATACAATAAATATGTCAAATGAAATTAAAAACAGAAAAATAATTGTTGATGATTTAGCAAACAAAGCTGGGTTTACTGATAATATACCAAAGCAAATAGGTGGTTATGTAAAACTAGATGGACGATGAAATGCAATAGGTGTGATAACAATAGATGGAAAACAATATATTACAAAAGGAAGTTCTATTTATAAAGGAGAAATTAGAAAAACTAAAGATAATGATTGGTGGTCTTTGGGTGGTTGACAAGATATAGCTTATGACTATTTTTTGCAAACAAAACCAATGATAAGTACCATCATAGATGAAATAACACTTCGTTATTGTTGAGCCGAGGAACTAAATATATTCGATTCTGATTTCACGAGAATGAGACGTAAAATAAAACGAAATATCAAAGAAGAAATAATCAAATATATGGTAAAGAATAAATTGTACGACATAGATAAAAATGATTTTGCAAAAATTGTAGAAATAGCAGATAATTTTGTTTTGGAAAACAAAGATATTTTGGATAAAGAATTTTCTTTGGAAGCATATGGATATTTGGATCAATACAGAGATGCTTTTGAAAATTCTTTGAAAAAAGATAGCATAGAAGAAGTTTTTAGAAACAAGAATCATCCTCTCCGAATAGACGAATGAGATAGATCATACAAAACAAAATATATAGGAAAATACAGAGATAAAAAATGAAAAATATATTGATTATTGGTTGTTTATATAGAAGGTAACCCATATCTTTTTGCCGGAGATTTTGAAAATCCTCGAAGAAGATGAGAATATTATATTACTCTATGAGAAGAAATCGCCAAAGATTTTTTGGAAATTAGAAATAAATAATTCTGAATCATATTAATTGTAAATCTCGTCATCGATGGCGGGATTTTTTTAATTATCTCACCTGTTGATGACTATCAACAACAGTTTAGAACTGATATCTCTTGAAAATAATTAGAATTTCTATATCTATATAATACAAAAATAAAAAGTCAACTAACAAAAACTAAAAATAAAAGGAGGTCTTTAAAATGAAAGCAAAATTATTTGCAATAATTGCTGTTATAATGATAGCAGTATCAACACAAGGATTTGGTCAGATTGAAAATATTTATCTAACCAATGACAGTTCAATGGTTATGAACAGGATTTATGCAGGCACGTTGTCTGGAACATTCTTTTCTATGGATTCTTTGTACAACACAAATTTCGTGAATGTACGGTTGGGTGCACAGGCTACTTACAAGATGAATAAAACTTTTTCGTTCTCTATTTGGAGTTTTTATCAAGTAGATAAACAGGCTTTTTATGCAACATCTTTGAATTTAAAAATTGCGCCTACAAAACAATGGAATATCCAAATTGGAAAAATGGCTACATTGGCTACCGAACAACGCCCTCTTCCTGTAACTAGCAGCGGACAATTTGAAACCTGGACCCAAGCTCGCGGAGCAAATGGAGCCCTGGGAATCAAGAGTAGCTATACTTTTGACAACAATATTGGATTTGGTGCTGGATTTTTCGAAAGAGAAAAACAGCCGGAATACCAAGCAGATCTAATAGTAAAAAAGTTTAGAATAACAGGTATTTATACCAAATATTCTGATCAATTTGCTTTCGTTAGCTCGCTATCTTTGGATCGTTTCTATACTACGATAGTTTGGAAACAAAACGAAGTTTTGGCTAATACTTCTTGTATTACTCTTGGCAAAGAAAAAGATATTGAAATATACTCTGACCAAGGAATCGACCTGAAAAACAATGATTATATCCGAGGAGAAGTTGGAATTTTGAAAAATTTTTCTTCCCAATGGGTAAAAGGCAAAATTGGTAGCGGATATGATATCAAAACCAATATGCTAAAATTTTATTTGTTTGTTCACCTGTAAAAATCACGATTATGAATAGAGAATTTAAATATTGGATGATTACAATGTATTTGTGTATTACAATAGTAGCCTTATTTGTTTTTATTGTAACATATCCAGAAAGCAAAAGACAAAATAATAATATTATCAAAGAAGAACCCATAAAAGATTCTCTTATCAGCCAATATCATCTTCAAAAGATATATGGTTGGAAAGAAATTACTCTTTGGACCGAAAGCAAAGCTGCTTTTGAAAAGTCTTGTGGCCAAAAACTTCATTGGATCAACTACCCTATGGAATTTGTATGGCATCCAGAATGCGTAAATCCTATTGGCGGTGGCGAAGAATGGCCTCATATCAAAGCTTGTTTTTATTACAGATTCCCTACTGGTATGCCAGAAATTCCTGAGCTTATCGCAAAAGAATCCCAAAACAAAAACTTGGTAATAATTGGATCTCTTTTCAGTTATGGCCAGAAGTTTTCTGGCTCTGTGTACTGGTACGAATAATAATCATAAATTAAGCTCTTTCGGATTTTCCGGAGGAGCTTTTTTTGTTTGGAAAAAATTATTCTGAGTTGAAAATTTTGTTTGGAATCTTAGGATTTAAGACATTAGAATATTAGATTTTCGAATATTAAATTTATTGTTGGTTTTTAATTATTAATTTTTCATCTTATTGTCATGCGTTTCCTTGTAAGCTGTCCATTTGGACTAAGTAAATTGGTACAAAACGAACTGAGATATCTTGGTTTGACTCCTCATCATAGTTTTGAAACTTGAATATATGTGGATGGCGATTTTGCTGATATGATGAAAATAAATTTACGAAGTAGAATCGCCAATAAAGTCTATTTGGAGGCCGCTTTTGGTCCTTGTTTTGATTTTGATGCGTTGTTTGCTTTGGTGCAAACTGTGGATTGGAAAAATTATGTGAATGAATGACAAAATATAGTAGTAACCGTACATAGTAAATGATCAAAACTTGAAAGTACCAGAACTATTCAGGCTATAACAAACAAAGCTGTATATAAACAAATCTCTCCCAATGGAACCTGGTCTATGAATCCCAAAAAAGAAACTTTGGATGTTTTTGTGATGATTATAAATGATCGTGCTTCGATTTTCATCAATAGCTCTTGAGCTCCTTTGCACCAAAGATGATATAGAAGTCAGACTGGTGAAGCACCTTTGAAAGAAAATTTGGCGGCCGCGCTGGTAGTGCTGAGTAGGTGGAAATATGGTAGTCCCTTTTGGGACCCGTTTTGCGGCTCGGGAACCCTGGCAATAGAAGCTGCCCTACTTGCTAGAAATATTGCTCCTGGGCTCAAAAGAACATTTGCATATCAACAATGGAATAATCTAGATAAAGAACTTTACTTGAAAATCAAAACTGAAGCAAAAAACAAACAATATAAAGATAAAACATATCAGATTTTGTGTAGCGATAGCGATGAAAAAATATTGGAAATAGCAAAAACCAACGCAGAACAAGCTTGAGTTGATGACACTATTTCATTTACGAAGCATGACATTTTGTCTCCTCTACTTCCTTATGAACTCAATGATTTGACTATAGTTTCTAACCCTCCTTATGGAAAGAGATTGACCGGAAGCGATTTGGATAATATCTATACTCAACTTATAAACCATATCCAAAATAGCAATTGAGGCTGATTTATCACTTCCTACAAAGATTGTGAAAGAAATCTTCCAAAAGAATGGAGAAAGAAGAAATTATTTAATGGAGCTGATGAAGTGATGTTTTATTTTAGATAAAAAATGAACTACGAACAATTCTCTCATACGATCAATAACAAGGAAAAAAGTATTTTCCTCGTAGATATGACTCAAGAACTTGAGCATTTTTTCTCGACATTGGCGCAAAGAGGAATTGGTAAGTATCTGAGACAAGGTAAAAGAATAGGGATTATTGTAAACAAAAAGTGATTTTCTAGTGGGATAATCTGTCGCAATTGCTGATTTGTGCCAGAGTGTAAAAGGTGTTCTATCGGTGTTAGTTATCATAAATTAGATAGCGGGGATCAAATCTGACTTTGTCATATCTGCAAGACTCAATATAACTTACCAACAAAATGTGATAAATGTTGATCCGAAAAAATCAAATGATATGGTATGGGAACACAAAAAGTACAAGAATACCTGCAACAAGAATTTGGAGCAAAATCATTGATAATTGAATCTGAAAAGGCAAATTCTGAAAAAAAAATTAAAAATATCATGGAAGAACTTCAGCAAAAGAAAAATGAATATCCTATTTTAATTGGAACATCTCTTCTTAGTACAGCAATCCCATCTTATCCATTGGATCTTGTAATATTTTTGAATGCCGATATGGGACTCAATATTCCTGATTATAACGTAGGGGAAAAGAATTTTAATCTGCTTTATCACACGTTTTTGCATCACCAAAATGCTCAGTTTGTCATACAAACCTTTAATCCTGAACAATATAGTATCCGTCATGCTTGTAAACTAGATGAAGATGGTTTTTGGGAAGAAGAAAATGAATTTAGAAAAGCTCACAATTATCCACCATTCGCTGACCTCTGTGTCCTTCTTTACAAAAACGAGGTAGAGGAAAAGGTATTCACCAAAGTAGATAAACTCCACAAAGAACTCCTCTACCTCAAAGAAAAATATCAATTTCATGATTTAGAAATTTATTCTACTCCGCCATTGATTTATAAAATTTTTGGGAAATATAGATATAACATTATCCTCAAATGAACAAATCTTAGAAATTTTATGGATATTGTTTATACCAAACTTAATTTGGTTGGGAAACATTTTAAAGTAAATTGGAATGCTGATAGTATTGTTTAAAAAAATCCCAGATACCTGAAAGCAGATATCTGGGAACCCTAAAACAATTTTAAGACAAAACCGACTCTTGAACCGATTCAGAACAATATTGTCCAAAACTTTTTTGGAAAAGGACATCACCGTTCATTCCCTCATAAGGGAAACAAATACTTTTGGGCTTTCCATCAAAAGTTTTTGCAAAAAACTTGATTTTTTTTGGAATCTTTTCTACACAAATGATACCACCTTTATCAACAATATCAAGCTCCTCTGGCGAGAAACAATGTCCTGAATCTTTCCATGATTTCAAGAAAGCTTCATCAGTTGGCCTAACAATAGATTTAATCATACCTTTAATTTTTAGAGTTTCCTATTCTATATACAATCTACAAACAAAGTCAAATCAAAATAACAACAAACATATCAACTGTTTTGTTCTTTGTATGTTTTTGAATATAATTAAAAAGAATAATTTTATATGCCCAAAATATACATGAATACTATTCAAGATCTGATATTTGATACAAACTATAGCCAACAAATTCCCAATTGAGGAAAACCAAATTATACACTTCAAGCCGAAGAACAAAAAAAATCTACTGGAGGTCTTTGATGATTATTTGATAGTTTTTTTGCTACTCTTTTTCCTAGTGCTGCTGCGCCAAAAACAAAGAATTCTAGTTGAACGCCTATAATTCAAGAAAATAGCAGTATAAAAGATAAAGATCTAAAAGATCAAATAAAGTATCTCTTGGAATTACCCGATGAAGAATATAGTGATAGCAAACTTACTAGCAAACTTAGACAATATATTCTTGAGGTAGAAAAACAATATATATCAGTTATCAACGACTACAAATCACATATATCACCTTCTTTTTGGGAACATAAACCAAATCTTTTCAATGTTTCTGGGCTTTTGGGAAAAAGTTATTATGTACAAAGCTATCCATCATATATTGATGCTCTTTGGACTAGAGATATTTTGAGTTATCATGCAAAATGGGATATGAGCTGGTTTATTTATCCAGAAGATGATGCAGCAATTCAATCTATGCTAAAAACCAGAGCTACGCAACTAAAAGCTGAAATTAAAGATGCTATGGAAAAAGGTATAACTCTTGATACAGAAGTTGAACAACAATATAAAGATGTAGAAATGATTAGAGAAAAATTAACAACTCGTGAAGAAAGATATTTTGAAACATCTTATTATGTCAATGTATACGAAGAAAATGAAGATAAACTAAAAGAAGAAGGGAAAAAAATTGAACAAAAAATTTCTGGATATGGTATTAGAATGAAAAATGCTACCCAAAGAATGGATGAATGATTTACTAGTAGTTTACCATTGTGTATTGACGACCTTGGTATCAGTAGAAGTAGTGTAACATCATCTTTGGCTGGAAGTTTTCCCTTTATTTCCAATGATATGATTAGCGAAACAGGAATATTATATTGAATTAATCAACATACATGAGGATTGGTTATCTTTGATAGATTTGATTCTAAACTTCCAAATATGAATAGTTGTGTACTGGCGACATCTGGAGCCTGAAAATCATTTACTGTAAAACTTGAAGTACTAAGATATCTACTCAATGGTATTGATATTATAATCATAGATCCTGAAAACGAATATAAAACACTTGCTGAAAAAGTAGGTGGAACATATGTAAATATTGCAACTAGTTCTCAACAGTTTATTAATCCTTTTGATATTCCACCACAAATAAGTGATATAGATTATTGAAAATGAGATCTTTTGAGAAGTCAAATCATGACACTTATTGGGTTAATTAAATTACTTATTGGAGATATTAGCGTAGAAGAAGAAGCTCTTTTGGATAAAGCTTTACAAAGCACTTATTGATTAAAATGATTTTCTTTGGAAGCAATGTCATACGAATGAAAACAACCTCCTTTGATGGAAGATTTGATGAATGTGTTGGATGGCATGGATTGATGAGAAAAAATATCACTTAAGCTCAGTAAATATGTTACTGGAACATTTTGAAAACTATTTAATAATTACACAAATGTGGATATCAATAACGCTATGACTGTTTTCAGTATTAGAGACCTTGAGGAAGTATTAAAAACACCAGCAATGTTTAATGTTTTGAACTTTATATGGACAAAAGTAAGGGCTAACAAAAAGAAAAGGTTACTAATATGTGATGAAGCCTGGATTATGTTACAACACGAAACATCTGCAGAATTCTTATTTGGTCTTATTAAAAGAGCAAGAAAATATGGACTTGGAATTACAACAATATCTCAAGATATAGAAGATTTTGTAAGAAGTAAATATGGTAAACCAATTCTTTCAAACTCATCTTTACAAGTTCTTTTAAAACAATCTACAACATCTATCAAATCTCTAAACGACCTACTTGGACTTTCTGAAGCAGAACAGAGAAGATTGGTTTCTTGTGGAGTTTGAGAAGGGTTAATTTTTGCTGGACAACAGCACGTAGGGGTAAAAATACTTGCTTCTCCAAGTGAAAAAGAATTTATCACGACTGATGTTTAATAAATATTATTAACATATTTATATTATCTTTTATAAATTATATGGATAACGAAGGAATTAAAAAAAATAATCAATCTTTAAAAATCCAATTAAGCATCGCTTCTTTGATGTTTTTTTCTCCTTTTATAAAACAACTTTTGAAAACAAACTCCTTCGAACTAGAAAAGGATGAGTTAGATTTTGTTGAATCATATATTTATTTGTGAAAGATTAGCATTATTTTATTGATAATAACATTGGTTAGTTGATTATCTGCACACTTTTATACATCAAATATACTTATAACAATATATCAAACCATAACTATTTTACTGATTATTCTTTTATTTGTTTGATGTGTTTGAGCTATAACAGAAACAAAAATAATTAATAAATCTTTGGTTGGAAAGCAATGAAATGTGGATTACAAAAATGACAACAAATTAGAATCAATTCTGTCTTATATTCCTGGATACTCAATTTATTTATGGTACAATAAACACAATTTTGACAAACCTGACTTATTTTTAAAAGAATCTATGCTTTTGTGGATATTGTTTGGTGTTTCATGTTTTTTTCCAGCACCTATAATCACTATTTTTATTTTGATAGCAATAATAATAAGAATAGTAACATTACTTTGAAATATAAATATAATACCATTATCTATATCAGAAATTATTTCTTGATTGTTTTATAAAAATCCTGAAGAAATACGGGCATATGTATGGTGAAGTGTTGTTTTTATTTTTCACGGAAATTACAACATTCCTTACTGGAAACTAATAATAGAAGAGCAGAAAAAAGAATATCAATACCTTTATGATATCAAAAAGTTTTGAACAATTCAATGGCAGTATTGACTATTAATGATTTCAATAATTATTGTATTACGACAGGTAGATCTCTGAAATATTTGATGATTAAGTATTTTTGCCATATTACTTTTATTGGCAAGGTATTGAACTATGTTATTTGTTTGGTGACGCAGTCCTGACATACCAATAATGAGAGAAATTGTTGGTCTTGCTAATGTTATTATAAAACCTTTTACTTCAAAAAAATAAAAATGAAACGCTTTATTCATCTATTATTGTTTGGAATTATAACTCTAATTTGAGGGGTATTTTCTCAAACGACTTTTGCACAGGAAACAAACCCATGTCAAACACCTTGATGAGACTTTGTTAATCATTTGGATTATACATGATTTTATAAAATAGACGTTTCTACTTATACAACAACTTGTACAGAAACTCTTTCACTTTTTCAATGCAGAAATTGAGACTTCATAAGTCAAAACTGAGATGATATCAATGAATATCCTTATCAAACATGTCGTGAAAGAAGAGATACAGAATGTCTTCATCCATGGCAAGAAAACTTTGTTTCAAATTGAAATTCATTGATTTGATATACATCTCAAACATCTACTAATACACAAACATGTGATGAATTGAAACTTAGTTTGACATGTGAAAATTGAAACCGACAATGATGAGATGTTTCAAATTTTTATAGCGGATGTCAGGATCTTTGATTCAAAGATTGTACTGTAAACGACACAAATTATCCTCATGGATGGTCTTGAATTTATTATTCTCATTTAACTAGTCTTTATCCAAAAAAATGTGTAGATATTGCTTCTATGTTTTCTTGTACTAATGGGGTTTTTATTTGAGATTTTAATCAATACCCACACACAACATGCCTTGACTGACTACCTGCTGATTGTAATATATGATGAACTATAGTACCTCACTCCTGAACTATTACAACATATTCAGACTCTTTGGCTTGGTTTCCAAAAACATGTGAACAAATTTCAACGACACTATCTTGTAATAATTGAGCTATAATGGGAAACCGAAATACTTTTAAATATTTGGGATGTCAGGTTACTTGATGATTAGTTGATGGCACAGATTTAAGACTTGAAATCAAATTGTTGGGATGAACTAGCAATTTTGCTCAATATTCCAGTCCTACATTACAAGCTATTATAAAAAACCGATGAACATCTCTAATAAACTGAACAAATATAGAGCCATGATTTTTGACTTGTAATTGGACTATGGATAATTGACAAAAATTGATTATTTACCAATCAAAGAAAATTGCTCAATTTACACTGAATCCATGAACATCACTAAATACAACAATAACTCTAAAAGACATTTTTACACAATCATTATGAGATAAAGATATTTCTTGTGATTTAAAAAAACGATGAGATGAAAAAGATATTATAAACAATAGTCGGACAGGTAGTGTATCTATAATAAAAGCTGAAAGATTTGATATTGCAATGAATAGAGCTATAGATCCTATTAAAAATAATCTTGATGCTCCCGAAATTTTAAGTGAAGTAAGTGCTACGCCTGGAGCTGATGCAATCAAAGATTTTCTTATAAATAAAATCATGGATATTCTTGTTCCTCTTATAATAACACTTGGTATACTAATTTCATTATTATGATTCTATAAACTATTGTTTTCTAATGATGAAAAAGCTATTAACGATTGAGTAAAATATATAACATATTGAGTAATTTGAATTATAATAATTATGAGTGCTAAATTTATTTCTACAACCCTATATAGTGATATTTTCAATTCTTGAAATTTGTGATACTGATCTGTACAATGATATGAAATAGCTCAAAAATTATACGAAAAAATAGCTTTCCCGTTTTTAAAACTTGCAATATATCTTACTCTTGGTGTTTTGTTTGTAATATTAGCCTCTCGTACTCTTACATTCATTTTTGGAAGCGATGAAGAAACAAAAAAGAAAGCATGAACTATTATAGCTTGGAATGTTGTTTGAATGTTTGTTATTATATGAGCAAAACAAGTTATTGAATTTATATATGGTAAACAACAAGATGTAGTAAAGTCTGTAAGTAATTTATGAGAAATTGGTACATGATTGTTTTCAAATAAAAACCTACCAATCTTGTATGAAATTATAAATTGGGCGATGGGATTAGCAGCATTGGTTATTCTTATTATGGTATTGGTTCAAGCGTTTCAACTATTACTAAAACCAGATAGTCCTGATGCTATGAAAAAGATTAAAAACAGCTTGTTATATATATTTATTGGAATACTAGTTATTTGAACCTGATATATTATCACAAACTTCTTGATTATAAACTAGTATATATCTGGCATATATCAAGACTTAGTTTAAAGATAATATAGTTGATTTTGACTTTAAAAAACGTATGATGTAATGCATACGTTTTTTATTTTTTGAATAGTTTATTTAATGCGTACATTGTTGATAATCATTATGGTTCTTTCAGGAATTGCTTTTATTGGGGCTGCTCTTTTGATGTCTCCAAAATGATGAATTTGAATGGGTATATGATGAATGGCTTGATGAAATGAATATGGTAGCAAAAAATCATTAGAAGGTAAAGTTAAAAAAATAGCTACTATAGCTTGAATTATTTTTGTAGTAACTTCTTTGCTTTTACCTTATAGTAAGTAATTTTTATGATTACCCTAGAAAAACATCATATCAAAAGAATACTTAGATATGCTTTTTTTATAGCATTAATACTTTGGATTATAAGCAGCATATTTATTCTATATAAATATGTATGGTTTTCTTCAAATAAAATAAATACAAAAGGATGAACTTTTGTAGAATGAATTTTTGATAACACGTCATATCTACCATATCTTCGTGGTGACTGACAAAGTTTTTTCTATCAGTGATTATTATTTAATTGATGTTTAAAATATTCAATAACTTCAAACTGAATGGAGTTTAAAGAAGATTTGTGTAAAGTAACAACAAAAGACAATAAGACATATTCTATCACATTAAATCCTGGTATTATTTGGTCTGACTGAACCCCCTTATCTATTGATGATATTTTGTTTACATACCAAGATATTATTATAAAAAATAAATGGTGAATTAGAACTCTTTCATCATACAAAGATATTTCAATAACAAAAGAAGATGATTCTTCTATTAAAGTAGATTTTCCTGTTGCTTCAATAGATAATAAACTATTTTTTACACAATATATTTTACCAAATCATATATTAAAAGACTTTGATTTTCAAAGTTATAGAGATGTTTTTTCTATGAAACCTACATACACAAATTGTGCAAATATTGTTTCGCAAACAAGTGATCAATATAGCCTTATATTTAACCTTGTAAACTGTAACGACACTAACTTAAATTTTTATCAAATCAAAAACCATCTTTCTTTTGATAACTTTTCAGCATCTATAGGTGAAAAAAAGAATTCTATTGTTGATATTTACTTGGCAGAAGAGACATTTCCTTGATACGAGCAACACAATCTACTTTCTAATAAAATAGTTAGCGTCTTTTTTAATACAAATTCAGATAAGCTTCGTGTAAGAACTAGAAGAGCTCTTTGATGACTTATTAAACGCAATTTTTACAGTACGTGATATACAAATTATTTAGTCAAAAATAATGATGGTTTGTTTGACACATTTTTATCTACATGACTAAATATAAAAGATTATTTAAACACAAACTACAACCAAGATACTGTTGTAAAAAAAGACCTTATTGATAGCTGAATAAAACCACTTAGTACTGATATAAATATAAAATGAGAAAATAAAAAATTTGTTTTCTATACAGAAGTTGAACCAAACAAAACATGATTAGATATTAATTTTGATATAGTTTATGATAGGGTTGCAATAGAATATAATAAAAAACTTATTTCTGCAAATTCATATTCTGCAAAAGACAAAAAAGCTAAATTTTATATAGGTACAAATCTAAAAACGTTCTGAACAGGATTAAATAAATATACTGTATTATGACGAAAAAATAACAAAAAAACAACACTAGCAACAATAGATATTTATAATGTTTCTGAATCAGATACAAAATTTACATGAACAATTGAACCAATATCTATAATCTATTATGAATCACCAATTTACAATGCTATTGTATTAAATTTGCAATCTATTTTTAGAGATTTTGATATTAGTGATTATTTTTACTTTCAAAGTATAGACTCAACAGAAGAATTAGAGTGAAGACTACTTTTGGGAGATTACGACATCATGATAAATACAATAGATATGTGACTAAAAAGAGATATTACAAAACTTTTTGCTACTGATAGTGCTATGCAAAACCCATCACAATACCAAAATAACAAGCTTATTTCCCTACTCCAACAATACACATCAAAACCAACAGATAGAATACTAAACGACATAAATAATATTTATTCAAAAGATATGCCTTTTGTGATTTTAGGAAAAACATTTGTTCCTATGCAAGTAAAAATCAATGTTGCTGAAAAACTATTTTCAACATGAAGTGAATCTTTAGAACTTTATGATTATAATCGAAGAGAATTAGTTTATAAAAATCTAAAATTGGTAAATACTGTTCATATAGATGGGAAAAGAGTTTGGAACTACAAAAACTTTTCTACTTTTATAAAAAGCGTTTTAGGTATTAGCTCTGATGAATTATTAAATGAGGAATACAGCGACAATACTGAGATAGATTTAAATACTGTTTCTGAGTAACTTTTTTTGTTAATTATTTATAATATGATAGACATTGTTCAAATAATTCAATTGGCAATAATTCTTGCTGTTTCTATTGGTTTGCATGAATATGCACATGCATATGTTTCATATAAATTAGGTGATCCAACGCCAAAGCTACAGTGAAGACTTACTCCAAATCCCTTAAAACACATAGATCCTGTGTGATTTTTAATGATTTTTATTATTCATTTTGGATGGTGAAAACCTGTTCAAGTCAATCCTATGTATTATAAAAATCCTCGTTTGTGAGAACTTATGGTTGCTTTAGCTTGACCAGCAACAAACCTTGTTTTAGCTTTTTTTGGAATTCTATTTCTTATTGTTTCATCAAAAATAATCTGACTTTGAAATTATATAAACCCCTCCGATCCTTTTATTTATTTTTGGATATTGTTTTCTAAAATAAATGTTGCTTTGGCTATATTTAATTTATTACCAATTCCTCCTCTTGATGGTTTTAGATTAGTAAAAATGATATCTTGGGAAATATGAGAAATTATAGAAAAATATACTATTTACATCTCAATATTGTTTTTATTTATTATACTTTGACCTGGAAGAGGCATTGTTTGAAATTTCCTTTCTACAACAAGCAACTGGATATTAGATTTTTTCTTTATGATATTAGGACAAGTCTTTTATTAGCTGGAATTAGTTAAGCAATCTAAAGTATTAAAATCCTAAGTGCTAAGAAAAATCTCGCAATAAAAAATAAACAAGACTCAATAATTATCAGGGCAACATCTTGCTTGGAATTATAGTCTAGTTAATATTTTATAGCTGCTTTTTGGCTACGATTATGTTGATCTGGTGATAAATATTTCCCTTTGTTTATTCTTTTTATTGCTCGATTCTAATCTATCCAATCCTTCTAATCTATCTACCCCATCTAAATACTAACTTTAAATCTCTAATTTTAAAAAATGTTAGAAAAATTACAAACTATAGAGAAAAAATATCTACAATTACAGGAACAATCTATGGATCCTAATATTATGAATGATATGAAGAAATATATTTCAATTAACAAAGAAATTTCAAACCTCAAAGAAGTTTATGACTTAGCTGTTTCTTATAGAAAGTGTAAAACCCAAATAACTGAAGCAAAAGAAATTATAAACAATGAGTCAGATGAAGAAATGATAGATATGGCACAAGAAGAGCTTAGTTTAACAAAGAAAAAGGCTGAAGACCTAGAAAAACGTATAAAAGTAGCTTTATTACCAAAGGATCCAAATGATGATAAAAATATTTATTTGGAAATAAGACCCGCTGCAGGATGAGACGAAGCATGATTATTTGCTTGAGAACTTTTAAAAATGTATCTTTGATATGCAGACAAAAAAGGATGGAAAGCTGAAATTGTTGATGAGCAAATGTCTGATATATGATGAGTAAAAGAAGTTATTGTCAAAATATCCTGAAATAGTGTTTATTCTCTTATGAAATTTGAAAGTTGAGTACATAGAGTTCAAAGAGTTCCTGAAACAGAAAGCCAATGAAGGGTTCATACATCAACCGTAACTGTTGCTATTATGCCAGAAGTTGAAGATGTAGATGTAGTTATTGACCCAAAAGATATCGAACTTGATACATATGCGGCATCTTCTGCTTGATGACAAAATGCTAATAAAAACCAAACATGAGTTAGAATTCATCATAGACCATCTTGATTGATAGTTACAATTGGAGATAGCAAATCTCAATTACAAAATAAAGAAAGAGCTTTCCAAGTATTAAAATCCAGATTATATCAAATTGAATTAGAGAAAAAAATAAAACAAGAAAAAGAAACAAGAGGTAACCAAATCTGAACCTGAGATAGATCAGAAAAAATAAGAACATATAACTTTCCTCAAGATAGAATTACAGATCATCGTATTCACGAATCACGATCAAACATACCTGTAGTTCTTACATGAGAACTTGACGATATTATGGAAAAAATGGTTCTTGAAAATCAAACAAGACTTCTACAGGAAACAATGGATTTAAAATAATTTATCTCTTATTGTTTTTTTCTATATATGAAATAATCTCTTCTGATGTAGAAAAATACATCACTTTTACTAACTTATAAGACATAAAACCCCTATCTGTTTTATATATTTTGTATTCTTTACTGTTACTTGCTGCGTATACTATTGGCGTTCGTGTTGTATCAACATTGTGATCCCATATTTCAATTTTTGGATTATGCTTATCTATATAATATAATAAATCTGATCTAGAACTAAATTCTTTTTTATTGATCATTGTTGGTGAGCTATATATTCATGCAACTTCTATTATTTCATAAACTTTACCATTAGGGGCTGCATACATATCTTCACCAAGATCATAGCTTTCATTATCATCTCAATAAGTTACTATATTACAATCTCATGGATTTCTACTATCAATAAACCTTATCAAACTTTGACGAGTAGCAAAATATTGTTTAACCTTTAAATTTGATGAAGTATATCATTTTTTCTCATCACTATAAATAATAGTATATTTTTTACAGTTTGGTGCAGTATGAATGTTTTCGTTTCATCATCAAATCTCATCCAAATAATCCTCTACTAAACTTTGTAGATATTCTAGATTACAATCATAATTAAAATCTTGCATATCATTAATCATACTTTTCATAGTATTCATCAAAGTTGTAAGTTTTGCTGTTGTTCAGTATTGTTCTAACAAGCCAGAAAATACAATACGAATACTTTCTTTTTCATCTTTGGTCAACATACATCTATCTGGCTGTTTTGGTTTTGTAGTTATTGTAAAAACTCATGTCAATGAACCGACTGTAATTGAAGAACTTACCGTTGTATCAAATTCTTCACTTGCAAACATTTCTATTTTTAATGGCGTATTGTTGTTTATCATACCAGTTGTTCAAACTCAAGAACCATTTACATATAACAATGCTCAACTAGAAATAGATATCAATGTTTGTCATGTCAAACCAGCAACACTAAAAGTATTTGATGAATAAAGTTGTTTGGGCTCTGCATTTGTTACGCTACTAATACCTGGAAAAAAAACAGCTCATGTAAATCATCATATTGTTATTGATCATGGTGTTGTTTGGTAGGACAAATCTCATATCCCACCTCAATATAGATCAAAAATCCTTCATTGAAAAGCATTGTTTTGAAAAACTAAAGTTCCTGCACTAATACTTTGATTAGAACTAAGCATGTTATTTGCTTCATCGTATAATAAACCAGCAAATAAAATATATTTTAATCATAGATTTGAATGTGTGATTTGTCAAACAACATAACTATCTTGCATATTTGTTCAAATACAATCTGTATATAATCATCATTCAATTGAAACATTATTATAAGATCAATCAATTTCCCTTAGTTTGTTTAAAGTGTTTTGATCCATTGGCCAAAGCTTTGCTCATCTAATAGTATTGTAATACAATCATTCCAATTGTTTAGAACAAGAAACGCTTGTATTTGATCCTGTTATATAAATAGTCTCTGGATTTTGCAATGTTATCCATCACGACCAAGCCAAAATACCAGATAGACTATTTCATCAATATTTGAATGAAATGTTTGTTGTATTATTATGACCAGCTATAAATGTATTGAACGGAAAAAATGGATTTGTTTCTTGAGCACTTCATTGAATTACACGAAGTATTAGTCAAATACCAAAAAAAACACCCAATATTACGTGAAATATATGATTATACAAAATATGCTTTTTAAAATTTTGTTTAAAATATTTTTTCATAGCTATATATTTGAAGTAAATCCTTCACTACAATTATATTCTCAAAACAAAAAAAAACAAAAAAAAGAATCAGAATTATTTTATTTAGATTGACAAAATCATTTTTTATTATAAAAAAAACCTGCAAATACATGCAGGGAATCTTTTTTTTGAAAATATATTATTCTTCATCCATTTTTTTGATTTTTCAAGCTCCAGCTCTTTCTTCAATAATTTTCTTTGCAACAGCTTCTGGTACTTTTTCATAATTTGCAAATTCCATACTAGATTGAGCTCTTCCTTGTGTGTTTGATCTCAAATCTGTTGTATATCAAAACATTTCTGATAATGGAACTTTTGCTCTTACTACTGCTCCATTTCATCTTTTATCTTGTCATTGAATCATACCTCTTCTAGAACTAAGATCTCACATCACAGTACCTACATATTCTTCAGGAGTAACAACCTCTACATTCATTATTGGTTCAAGAATAACTGGACCAGCTTTCATAAATGCATCTTTAAATCATTTATATGTAGCAATTTTAAAAGCAATTTCAGAAGAATCCACATCATGATAAGATCCATCATAAGGACAAACTCTTACATTGATAATTGGAAATCCTGCTAATATACCTTGAGCAATTGTTTCTTTTGCTCCTTTATCGATAGCTGGAATAAACTCTTTTGGAATTCTACCTCCAGTTACTTCATCTTTAAATTCATAATCTTTTTCTTCAAGTCTTTCAAGCCTCAAAAGTACATGTCCAAATTGACCTCTACCTCATGATTGTTTTTTAAATACTCATTCTCCTTGTGCTGATTGAGTTATAGTTTCTCTATATGATACTTGAGGTTTTCCTGTAATAACTTCAACTTTGTGTTCTCTTTTTAATCTATCTACAATAATTTCTAGATGTAACTCTCCCATACCAGCAATAATGGTTTGATTACTTTCTTTATCTGTATAATATCTAAAAGATGGATCTTCGTAAGATAGTTTTGAAAGAGCCAATCCCATTTTTTCTTGATCAGCTTTTGATTTTGGTTCGATTGCTATGTCAATAACAGGTTCTGGAAATGTCATTTTTTCTAAGATAACAGGATTTTTTTCATCACAAAGAGTATTTCCAGTTCTTGTATCTTTAAGACCCAAAAATGCACATATGTGTCCTGCATGAATTTCAGAAATTTCTTCTCTTTTGTTTGCATGCATAAGCAAAAGTCTTCAAACTCTTTCTCTTTGTCAAGTAACTGGATTCAACAATGAATCACCAGAATGAATAACTCCAGAATACACTCTTACATATGTCAAAGTACCAACAAATGGGTCAGTAAGAATTTTGAACGCAATAGCTGAAACAGGTTCTTTGTCATCTGGATTTCTTTCTATAATTTTTTCTTCGTCATTTACATCATGACCTTTCATTGCTCCTCTATCAAGTGGTGATGGAAAATAATCAACAACAGCATCAAGCATAAGTTGAGTACCTTTATTTCCAAGAGACGAACCACACATAATTGGATATAATTGTGTAGAAATAACTCAATTTCTAATAGCTCTTTTGATAAGATCAATTGAAATTTCTTCACCTCCAAGAAATTTTTCTGCTAATTCATCATCAAACATAGAAACTTTATCAATCATAGCTTCTCTATATTCCTGACTTTTTGCTAACATATCAGCTGGTATTTCATGTTCTTTTACTTCAATTCACATATTTCATTCAAATGTATACATTTTCATCTTTAATAAATCTATTACTGCTTTGAATTCATCAGCTTGACCTACTGGTAATTGAACAACAACTCCTTTATCAGTAATTCTTGATTTAATAGAGTCTACTGACATATAAAAATCAGCCCCCAATTTATCCATCTTGTTAACATAAATAACTCTTGGTACATTATATTTATCAGCTTGTCTCCAAACTGTTTCTGTTTGTGGTTCAACTCATTGAGATCAATCAAGCAAGGCAACTGCCCCGTCAAGAACTCTAAGAGATCTTTCTACTTCAATCGTAAAATCTACATGACCTGGAGTATCAATAATATTGATATGATGATCTCTCCAAAAACACGCTGTTGTTGCAGAAGTAATTGTAATACCTCTTTCTTTTTCTTGCTCCATCCAATCCATATCTGCTTCTCAATCATGAGTTTCTCAGATTTTATGTTTCTTTCCTGTATAAAACAAAACTCTTTCAGTAGTAGTGGTTTTTCCCGCATCAATGTGGGCCATGATACCGATGTTTCTAACCATATTCAATGGTTTTCTGTCTCAAGCCATAATTTAAAATTAATAATTAAAAATTAAGTATTTAGCTCTTAGTTTATATAATTAAAAGCTTTTATACATATTAAATTAAAAATATACCAAAAAAAATTTGGAATCTGACTATAGATAGTGATTCAGCTTTATTTTTCAAGTGGTTTTAATTATTTTTGAAAAAATATTTTCTGATTTTTAACAACTAATTTGATACTATCACCATCACCTATTTTACCCTCTATAATTTGCATTGCTAATTCATCTAAGATATGGCGTTGAATTGTCCTTTTGAGAGGGCGAGCCCCAAACAATGGGTCTCGTCATTTTTGAGATAAGAAATCTTTTACTTCATCACTGATTGTAAGTAAAATATCTTTTTCTTCTTTAACTAGCTTAATAAAACTTGCCAATTGAATTTCTACAATAGCTCTAAGCATTAGAGATGAAATAGGATTGAATATAATAGTATCATCTAACCTATTGAGAAATTCTGGACGAAAAAATCTTTGGAGAATAGGCATCAATTCTGATTCTAATTCTTGGTTTGTTATTGTAATATTTTTGTTTTTTCATTCATTGGAGTCTGATTTTTTTGATTTCTTTTTGGTTGTTTTCTTGAGATCTTGGATAATATGTTC
>Ga0334894_1000948_pt1 | contig 28228 bp, 21 predicted proteins | sample GraSluR3_MG_6_FD_207225 | JGI IMG/M metagenome (GOLD analysis project Ga0334894, IMG submission 207225) | Sludge microbial communities from methane-producing bioreactor in Wageningen University, Netherlands - Granular Sludge_12_05 R3 | ecosystem: Engineered > Bioreactor > Anaerobic >...
TCTCGACGAAGCTGATGGCGCTGGACGCGGCGACCGGCGCGATCCGCTGGTCGCAGACGGTCGGCAACGTCGCTCCCCTCACCCTGGCCGCCGGCGACGGGGCGGTGGTCTACCTCCGCGGATCGACCCTGCGGTGCCACGACGCGGCCAGCGGCGCCTTGCGGTGGGAAGCCGATTCGCCGGCCGCCGGCATCGTCGTCCTCCACAAAGAGGTCGTCTTGACCAGCGGCAAGGCCGGCACGAACGCCTTTGCCGTGTCCGACGGCAAGCACCTCTGGAAGGGCCCCAGCGCCGGACGCGATCTGTTCGTGATCGACGATTTGGCGTGGATCGTGCGAGAGATCCCCGGCATCCTCGAGCGACGTCAGGAGTCCTGGCCGACCCTCTCGCGCCAGGCGGGGGCGAGCCTGTCGGGCTACGACTACCGAACGGGCGAACGGAAACGCACCGTCGAGGTGCCCAACGCCATGTCGCCCGGCCATCACCTCCGCTGCTACCGGAGCAAGGCCACCGATCGGTTCATTATCTATCCCAAGCGGGGCGCCGAATTCCTCGATCTTCACGGCAGCGACCACATGCGCCACGATTGGCTGCGGGGCTCGTGCCGCTATGGCATCCTGCCGTGCAACGGGTTGCTCTACACGCCGCCCGACCAGTGCTTCTGCTATATCGGCGCGAAGATGAACGGGCTGGTCGCCACGAGCGGCGCCGACACGACCGCCGCGCTCGATCCCCGCTCGCCCGAACGCCTCGTCCAGGGCCCGGCCTACCAAGAGACGGCGGCGAGGCCCCGCGACGCGGCCGACTGGCCCGCCTACCGGGCCGACGCGAAACGCAGCGGCTCGAACCCCCGGGCAACCGTCTCGCGCGCATTGCGCCCGAAGTGGGAGGTCTCGCTCGCGGGCAAGCTCACGCAACCGGTTGTCGCCGCCGGAAGCGTCTTCGTCGCGGCCGTCGACCGCCATACGATCCATGCCTTCGACGCCCAGACGGGCAAGTCGCTCTGGAAGTTCATCGCGGGCGGACGGGTCGACTCGCCGCCCACGTATCACGACGGCACCCTCCTGTTCGGGGCGGCCGACGGAAGCGTCTCCTGCCTCGACGCCTCGACGGGCGAGTTGGCCTGGCGATTCGACGCCGCGCCCAACGACCGGCGGATCGCCGCCTTCGGGCAGGTCGAGTCGCCCTGGCCGGTGCACGGAACCGTGCTCGTGCTGAACCGCCTCGCCTATGTCGCCGCGGGGCGATCGACCCTCATCGACGGCGGCGCCCATTTCTACGCCCTCGACCCGCGATCGGGCAACGTGGTTCACTACGCCCACGCGGTCCAGCCGCCCCCCGACCTGAACGACATCGGCGAGCACTTCGCCATGGACGGGTCGAACGTCGACGTCCTGACCACCGACGGGCAACACGTCTTCTGTATGCAGGAAATGTTCGACCTTGCGCTGAATCCGATCGCCGCCCCCTGGAACACCCGCTACGGCGACCGGTATCTCGGCGGCGACCACCTGATGGCCACGGGCGGAATGCTCGACGACAGCGGCTTCAACCGGCTCTACTGGACCTACGGGAACCGCTGGCCCGGGTTCTACTTTCTGATGATGGCGCCCAAGTCGGGCAATCTGTTGGTCTTCGACGACGAGCGCACCTGGGCCGTCAAGTGGTTCGTCGAGCGAAACATCCACAGCCCGCTTTTCTTTCCCGAGACGACCGGCTACCTGCTGTTTTGCGACCGGAACGCGACCCGGCCGTTCCTCGTGGGCGACCCCGGGGCCCCCGAGCCGATCCGGTGGCTTCCCGACACGCGGATGGAGCCGTACGACTACGACGGTCATCACATCACGAATCGGCACGACGACTTTTCGATCGAGGTCGACAAGGGGGCGGGTTTCACGCGGGGCGCGCCCGCCGTGTGGCATCGGTACGTGCCGGTCCGCATCGAGGCGATGGCGCGGACGAGCGACACGTTGTTCGCCGCCGGTCCGCCCGACGTGTTCGACCCGGCCGATCCGCTCGCCGCCTTCGAAGGGCGTCGAGGCGGCGTGCTGCTGGCGATCGACCCGGCCACGGGCGAGGAGGTTTCGCGCAGGCAGATGGCCGGCCCGCCCCGCTTTGACGGCATGTCGGCCGCGGGCACGTGCCTGTTCGTGGTCACGCGCGACGGGAAGCTGACCGCCTGGCAGTAGGCAACGACCGCGCTTTCGCAATGAACGGAGCCCGCCTGCCGGCTCGTGGGCTTTGCGGGCCGACGGGGAGGTGGCGCCACGAGCGCGTTTTCGCTCCGATTCGAGCGTCACATGTGCAACTCGACCACGTCGCGGTCGTGCAGCACGTAGTCGCCCTTGACGACGGTTCCGTCGTGGACCGCGGTGCCCCAGACGCGGGCGAACTTGAGGCCCTCGATGTAGTCTTTGTGCACCTGGGCGGCCATATCGACGAGAGTGCTCCCGCGGCGCAGGGTGAAGGGCCGGTCGCGATCGGGCTCCTTGGCCGAGGGCAGCTTCGAGTACACGCGAACCACGTCCATGCTCCGGTAGATCGCCTCGCGCAGCGCTTCGAGCCCGGTCCCCTGCTCGGCCGAGATCACGTACTCGTCGAAGTCGAGCCGACACAGCTCGTGCAACAGTTCGCGACGCTCGCCGGCCTCGGGCAGGTCGATCTTGTTCGGCACGAGAAAGGTCTTCGTGTACGAGAGGCCCACGTCTTCTTCGCTGAGCGACGAGGCGCGGGCCAGGCGCGTCTTGGTTTCGCCGAGCCGGTCGAGCACTTCCTGGCACTGCTCGACGCCCCCGTCGCTGCCCAAGTCGACCAGCAGCAGGGCGAGGTCGGCCGACCGGATCAGCCCGTGCATGTAGGGTTCGAGAAAGTCGGCCGTGATCGGCGGGGTGTCGATCAACTGGACGGTCACGTCTTCCCAGGGCATCATTCCCGGGATCGGGGTATGCGTGGTGAACGGGTATTCGGCCACGTCGGGCGTGGCGCGGGTGAGGCTGGCCAGCAGTTGGCTCTTGCCCGCGTTGGGCCCGCCCAGCAGGATGGCCGTACCGGCCCCTTGCCGAGGGATGCGTATTCCCCGGCTCTTCTTCCCGCTCTTCTTCTCGACCTGGATCTCGCGCTTGGCCTTGGCGATCTTCGACTTCAATTGTGCCTGAAGGTGATCGGTCCCCTTGTGTTTGGGGATCTCCTGGAGCATCACCTGGAGGCACTTGAGCTCCTCGTCCAGGGTGGTGGCTCGGCGGTAGGCTTCCTCGGCCTTGAGGTACTGCTGAGTCAGGTTCGCGGGCATCGGGGCGACGAATCGCTGGAGAAACGGTCAACTCGAACGAGAATGGATCAAGACTCCGAGTGTACCGCAGGCGGCGGGCGCGGACCAGCAGCGTCTGTCCCCGACGCGGCCGAACGGGGGTGACTCCCGCCGCCGAGTTATCGAGCCAGTCGAAACCCGGTGAATTGCCAGCGGGCATCGGGGGGAAAGAAATTCCGGTAAGTGGGGCGGATGTGCGACTGCGGGGTGGCGCAGGATCCCCCACGGAGGACGTACTGATTGCACATGAACTTGCCGTTATACTCGCCGAACGCGCCCTCGGGAGGCTTGTAGCCCGGATAAGCCGTGTAGGGGCTGGAGGTCCACTCCCAGACGTCGCCCAGCATCCGGGCCGGTGACGTCGAGACGGCGGCGCGGCCGTTGGGGTGGATGGCGAGGCCGTCGGCCAACAGGCGATCGACGAAATCGCCCTCCGACGAACCGCTTCGGCTCGCGACCTCCCATTCGGCCTCGGTCGGAAGTCGGGCGCCGGCCCAGGTGGCGTAGGCGTCGGCCTCAAAATAGCTGACGTGGCAGACCGGCTGGGCCGGTTCGAGCGGGCAAAGCCCCGCCAGCGTGAACACGTGCCAGCCGCCGTCGCGACGCATCCAGTAGAGCGGGGCCTCCCACGACTCGGCTTGGACCTGGGCCCAGCCGGCCGAGAGCCAAAGTTCGGGCTGGCGGTAACCCCCGTCTTCGATGAACTCGATGAATTCGCCGCAGACGACCGGCCGGCCCGCGATCTGAAACGCCTCGAGAAACTCGCGGTGGCGGGGCAATTCGTTGTCGAACGCGAACCCCCCGCCTTCGTGGCCGATCGAGTGGAGTCCCTCGTCGAAGTCGAGCCAACTCGGCGGCGGGCAATCGCGCGGCGCCGGAATCGCGCCTTCTCGGTAGACGGGCAAGAGCGGATTGCACGAGAGGACGTGCTTGATGTCGGTGAGAATCAACTCTTGGTGCTGCTGCTCGTGGTTCAGTCCCAGCTCGACCACGGCCAGCAACTCGTCGGGAAGGCTTTCTCCGGTCAGCACGCGCGTCATTTCCTCGTCGACCGCGTGCCGATAGTCGGCGATCTCTTGCAGGCCCGGCCGCGAGAGCAGGCCGCGCCGCGGCCTCGGAAACTGCGCGCCCACCGCGTTGTAGTAGGAATTGAACAAGTAGTTGAACTGCGGGTGGTACGGGCGGTAACCGCTCCGCCGGCCGAGGACGAATGTCTCGAAGAACCACGTCGTATGGGCCAGGTGCCAGCGGGTCGGGCTCACGTCGGGCATCGACTGCACCACGCAGTCTTCGACCGAAAGCGGTTCGCGCAGGGTCTCGCTGAACCGCCGCACTTGGCTGTACCGATCGGCAATCGGCGAACTCTCCGCCGCGACCGGCTCGGAACGATCGGGAAACGACATGGCTCGGTCCCTCTTCAGGGGCGTCACAGCGCCGTCAGATACAGCACGGCCAAACGCGACTGCGCGTCGGTCCAACGGCATCGCAGCGAGAGGCCGACGTGGGCGGCCCTCTCGGCGAACCCCTCGATCGAGTACTTGTGGCAGTGCTCCGTGCGAATTTCCTCGCCGCGATCGAACTCGAAGGTCTTGCCCTCGATGGTGACCGTCTGGACACATCGACTGACCAGACCGATCTCGACGCGGCCCAATTCCTCGTTGTAGACGGCGCGGTGCTCGAAGCGGTCGAGGCGAAAGTCGGCCCCGAGCGTGCGGTTGATCCGCCGCAAGAGATTCAGATTGAAGGCCGCGGTCACTCCGCCCGCGTCGTCGTACGCCGCTTCGATCGTGGCGCGATCCTTCTTCAAATCGATCCCGATGAGCAATCCACCGCCGCGCCCGCACATGCCGGCAATGCGGCCGAGCAGGTGTCGAGCGGCCTCGGGTTCGAAGTTGCCGATGCTCGACCCCGGAAAGTACACGGTCGTGCGCGTGGGCCGGCGGCGCGGCGCGGGCAATTCGAAATCCTCGGTAAAATCGGCGCAGACCGGCAGGATTTCGAGGTGTCGATAGTCCAGCGCAAGCCCTCGCGCCGTGCGGTCGAGGTGCTCCTTCGAAATGTCGACCGGCACGTAGGCAGCCGGGGCCGTCAGCCGGTCGAGCAGCAGCCGCGACTTGACGCTGCTGCCGCTGCCGAGTTCGACGAGCATCGCGCCGGAGCCGATCTGCCGAGCCATCTCGGGGGCAAATCGCCGCATGATCGCCAGTTCCGTTCGAGTGAGGTAGTACGCGTCCAGCTCACAAATCCGATCGAAAAGCTCCGATCCTTTTTCGTCGTAGAAGTATTTGCACGGCAGACACTTTGGCCGGCGGCGAAGACCGTTCATCACGTCGGCGCGAAACACGGCATCGCTGGGCTCGCCGTCGACGAGCGGCATCGGTTCGGAGACAGACGGCACGGCGACGCCTCCTCAAAGGGGTTCTCGACGCGGCCTCGCTCTGCCCAGACGAGCGGCCAGAGGAGCGCGAATCGCAGGCATTTGAGGAAGTATACGGATCGCGGCAAAGCCGAACCCGCGAGAGAGGGAAGTCAAAAACTCCTAAAACACCTATTTACCGCACATTCGGCGCCGCTTTCGGGACGGGGGTCGAGATACCGCCGGCCGGGCCGCCCGATCGAAACAAATTGTGACGTCGCCGCAGTTTTTTTGATCCCGAAACCTTGCCAAATCCGGGGTGGGACCGTAAACTCATCATCTCAGGCCAAGGGCAAGTCGTCGTCTCCGGGCGACGAGGTCGAACACTTGCTTTCTCTATTGGCCCCGTTTCTTTCAAGGAGGTTTCCCATGCGAAGCTTTGGAACACTTCGTCTGCGCCACGCCCGTCCCTCGGCAACAAGGCGCTTCGGTCGACGGTCGGAATCCGTCTCGGGTCCGCGCGGTCTGAGGCTCGAACCGCTCGAACGCCGCGTCCTGCTCGCGGCCGACCTGACTCTCGCGAAAGAGGCAGTGATCGATCCCACGGTGGTCGACCCCGCCGACCGGGTGGATGTCGGCGACGTGATCACCTACGAGTACACCGTCGAAAACACGAGCGACGCGGGGGAGGTGCTGACGGACGTGAGCGTTTCCGACCCCCAGCCCGGGCTGAGTGACATCAGCCCCGAGGTTGTGGAGACTCTCGCGCCCGGCGAAACGGCCGTATTCACCGCGACCTATGTGGTCACCCAGGCCGACCTCGATGCGGGCCTCGTGTCGAACACGGCAACGGCCACCGCCACCGACCCCGACGGCGGCGAAGTGACGGACATCGCGACCGTCGACGTCGAACTGGAGCAGGTCGCGCAGTTGCTCGTCGACAAGTCGCTGGGCGCCAACGACGACGCCGACGAATCCGGCGACGTCAGCGTCGGCGACGAGCTGACCTTCGCGATCGAGGTCACCAATAGTGGAAACGTGACCTTGGCTAACCTGGCCGTCGACGACGTGATCGTTCGCGAGGGCGATGACGAGCCGGTGCCGGTGGAACCGGTTCTCGACGACGACGGCTTCAACGTCGGCGACTTTGACCAGGACGATCTGTTGGACGTGGGCGAGACCTGGCAATACCAGGCCGTCTATTCCGTGGCGGATGCCGACAGCTTCGACGGGCAGGTGTTCCTCCGGAACGTTGCCGTGGCGACGGCGACCGCCCCGGCCGACGATGTGGTGAAAGCCGCCGACGGTCTCGTGCTGGCTGGCGGCCAGGGTGTGGGCAGTCCCGGGTACTGGAAGAACCATCGCGACGTGTGGATGGACACGAACGGCGACGGCGTCGTCGACGACCAGGACGTGCTCGTGATCGGCGACTGGAACGGCGACGGCACGCCTGACGGCCAGGGAATCGTGCTGACCACGACCGAAGCCCTTTGGCTCCTCGACGCCAGCCAGTCGCAGAGGGGAGGCGACAAGCGCGTCACCCTGGGCCGATCGCTGGTCGCCGCCTGGTTGAACATCACCGTCGCCGGCAACAACTACGCCATCGGCGACGTCGACGTCGGCGCCACGGTCGACGAGGCCATCGCCTGGTTGCTCGCCTTCGACACCGACGGCGACGGCAATCCGTTCAACGACCCCGTGAAGAGAAAGGATCTCAACGCCGCGTGGGGCGAAACGGGTGAGGCCCTGTACGAGTTTCTCGACGAGTACAACAACACGGGTCTGGGGATCGCCATCGATCGCGACACGGGCGAGGGCGTGATCGATCCGGCCGTCGTGGATGAAGTCCTGGATAGCTACTGATCGACAATCTGGTCGGCGGAACGACCGATCGGCCTCATTCGGCGGGCGTTTGCTCGCCGAATGAGGCCAACGCCTCCGCTCGGTTCTCGAAAACCTCGAACACCGTGAGGAGCTTGTTCATCGCGAAGACGTTGTAGATGGCCGGGCGCAGCCCGCTGAGCCTGAGAACGCCCGAGCGGGCCTTGATCTTTTTGGCCAGGAGCAGGAATTTGCCCATCGCCGCCGGCGCGAGCATCTCGACCGACGAGAAGTCGACGAGCAGTTTGCCGCCGGCGGTCGCGTCGGCCCATTGGAGCAGCTCGCGTCCGAGATCCTGGACGGCGGCCGCCTCGGAGATCGTCGGGCCCTTGAGGCACGCCACGCTCACGCCGCCGACCTGAGAGACGTCCAGGCGGCGAAAGGCGGGCAAGTCGCTGCTCTGCGGAGGGGTCTGGGTCATTCCCGTGCGCCCTGGTCGCCGCGGGCGACGCCTCGTCTCATTTCGACTCCGGCCGAAGCACCGAATCGAGAACCTCGTAGGCCTCGGCGCGAAGCGCGTCGGGGAAGTCGTGGTCGCAGTCGGGGTGGCGGACGATGAGGTTTCCCTTTCCGCCCAGCAGTTCGTAAACCGCCGACGCGGCCTCGACGCACTCGTCGACGCTCTTCCATCGAAAGTTGCCGTCGCGTAAGGGCGCATTGACGAACAACGGCCGGGGAGCCAGGGCGCCGAGCATCTCGTGGAAATCGAAGGGGATCGTTTCGAGCTTTCCGCGGTAGTTCGACAGGAGGGGCATATAGCGGATCTGGCACCATCCCCTGCCGAAGTACCAGTTGCGCTCGTCGCCGTCGTAGTAGTGCAGATAGGAGTCGAACCCGCAACTGCTGGCCAGCACCGTGATGCGCGGATCGAACACCGCGGTGTAAATCGCGTTGTGGCCGCCCAGGGAATGGCCGATCGCGCCGAAGCCCCGCGAGGCGTCGACGTAGGGCAGCGAGGCGAGCAGGTCGAGCCCGCGGGAGTTGTCCCAGATGGCCTTCATGGTGCCGCTCAGGTAGCCGAGGCGTCCCAGGTTGGGCCAGTAGTCGGCCAGATGGGGATAGGAGGGCGCGAGGGTCACGTAACCGCGTTCGGCGAGTTCGGCGGCGTATTGCCGGTTCGGGCGGCCGCCCAGCCCCACCACGACCTGATGCCCCACCTTGTTGTCGGTGGGATGCAGGCACAAGACGGCCGGCGCCTTGCGCTTGCCCCCCAGCACGTCTTTGGGGATACAAAGGTACGCGGGCGTGCGCGAATCGGGCTCCGACTGGTAGGTGACGAGGCGCCGCAGGTACGTTCCCCCGTCGGCTTCTTCTTCGACGGCCATTTCGAGGGGCACCCGCCGTTCGTCGCCGGGCAGCTTACCCATGACCTCCTGCATGGCGCGGACGATCTCGGCCCGGCGCCGCTGCCAATCGGCGGGCGAGGCGACCGGCTGCACGCTGCCGTCGGCGTCGCGGAACTCGAGCAGGTTGTTGCGGTCGAGGCGCACCGGCGCCTCAGCCGCCGTCAGAAAACCGGCAAAGACGATTCCCGCGGCCATCGCGGTCGGTCGAAAAAGGCTCATGTCGGTATCTCGCGAAGGTTGGATTCTATGCTGAGGCAATGCAACGAGCCGGCGCCGAACCCGCCTCGGGCAGGCCGGGCGACTTCAGGAAGCCGCTCGACAGGTACGGCACATCGCCGTGCGCATCGAGGGGCTTGGGTCCCTCGGCATGCCACCCTCTTGCCGCCGGGCACGTCGGCGAGTCGCTGCGGACAAATCGTTGTGGTGCGGGCGCCCGCACCACAACCGTCCAACGGCCGGTCGATTCCCGCAGCGCGCCCTCAGTCGGTCACCTTGTAGACGACGTCGTGCACGCGGGCGTGCTCGGCGAGCTTGATGCCGACGGCCTGGCCTGCCGTGGCCTCGGCCACCGACTGCTTATCGAGCTGCATCGAGTCGACCTTGTGGGTGAAGTCGCTGGTGTGCCCCTTGACGTGGATCGTGTCGCCGACCCGCAGCGTTCCGTTGGTGATCTCGATGGCCGCCACCTGGATGTGGCCGAACCAATGGGTGATTTTGCCGATTTCTTCCTCCGCCATGTCGAGAGTCTCCTTTTTCCGTACCGGGTGGTCCAGCACGTGACCCTGCGCGAGGTCCACCCACGCGCCGCAGCCGCACCGGACCCGGTGACCGAACTGGAACAACGTGACGTCAAAGCCCGCCCCGCATCGCGGGCAGGTTATCGCCATGCCAAGGGCCCCCTCAGCCCCCTATTATGACGATTCGGGCCGGGGATTCAAGCGACGGCCTTCATCGGGTTACGTGACGGAGGTGTTTCAACTCGGCCTCGCGTTTCGCCTCGTCCCAGCCGAGGATTTCGGCCATCCAGGCGGCGGTCTGGCGGGCCACGTCGTCGGCGTCTTTCCGGTAATAGTGCCACCCCGCCCGGCGCAGCATCACGTCGTCGAGGCGCAGCGCCCACTCGCGCCGGCAATAGTGTTCGACGGCCTCGCGCGCGACGGGCGGAGGGACAACGCCGCTGAAGGCGGCCTCGGCCGGATCGACGAGCGGCTCGCGCGCCGTGCGGCAGGCCGGCAACGCGCGCTTCAAGTGCCGGCCCACCAGGTCGACCGTCTGCTGGGCCATGCGCCGGTAGGTGGTCAGCTTGCCGCCGGCCACGTCGATCCAGCCGGAGTGGGGCATGCGAATCTGGTGGTTTCTCGACGTGTCGGAGGGAGACCCGCGCCGCACCTTTTTCGGAGCAATCAGCGGACGCACGCCGGCCCAGTGGGCGAGCACGTCGGTCGGTTCGAGGCGGGCCGGCGGGAAGGCCCGGTTGACCACGTCGAGCACGTAGGCCACGTCCGACTCGTCGGTCGGCACGTCCTCGAGCGATCCGTCGTAGTCGGTGTCGGTCGACCCGACGATGACCCGCTCTGCCCAGGGCAGCGCGAAGAGGATGCGTTTTCCCTCGGCCATGACCACGGCCTCGGGCACGGCGAACCTCGCCTGGTCGAGCACCAGGTGGATCCCCTTGGTCAGGCGCAATCGGACCCGGCTGTGCGGGACATCGGCGGCCCAGCATCCGGCCGCGTTGACCACGGTCGCGGCCGCCACCCGGGCCTCGCGGTCGCCCGTCTCGTCGCGAACCCGGCATGTCCAGCCCGGCGAGGCCGGGTCGGCCGCGACGAACGTCGTGTAATTGCGCACCAGCGCGCCGTGGGCCACGGCCGAGCGGAGCGTGTCGATGACCAGCCGGGCGTCGTTGGTCAGCCCGTCGAAGTAGCGCACGCCCCCGGTCAGGTTCTCGCGGCGGAGGCCGGGCAGCTTTTCGACGATCTCCGCGACCGACAGGGTGCTGCTGGGGCCGAGATTCCTCCGCCCGCACAGCCAGTCGTAGATGCGAACGCCGATCGACAGCTTCCACCTGGCCCATGGTGTGCGCCGGTAGGTGGGAAAGAGGAACGGCAGCGGGTGGGCCAGATGCGGGGCGATGCGGTGCAGCACGCATTTCTCGACGCTCGCCTCGTGGACCAGGCCCACGTGCCCCTGGGCGAGGTAGCGCAACCCCCCGTGCAGCAGGCGCGACGAGCGGCTGCTCGTGCCGAAAGCGAAATCGTGCCGGTCGACCAGCGCGACCCGCAACCCCCGCATGGCCGCGTCGCGGGCCACGCCCGAGCCGACGATTCCCCCGCCGATCACGAGCACGTCCCAAGTCTCGCTGCCCAGGCGGTCGAAGTCGTCGGACCGTGAGGTGGCCGTCGGGTTCATCACGAGCTGCTCTCCTTCTGCCGACAAATCCGGATAAGCGGGCGTTCGACCGACGTGGAGGTCTTCACGAAAACCGGAAGGCCGTCGGTCGCGAAGCTCTACCAAAACATACTCGCCCGGCGCGCCGACGTCGATGCCGCCCGCCAAGACGCCTCGTCGAACCGAACGAAGCGTCGCAAGCGGAACGGGCGGTCGATCCGTTGCGAGCCGCCGCATCGAGGCCGAAGAGAAGACGCCCCCGGGGTGTGCCGTTCGACTCAAATCCTTTGTCGACTTGGCGTTATGGCCGAAGGAACGGAATTCGAAGTTCGGGCCGCATGCGGGGCGTGCTCGTTCTACAATAGACGTAGAGTCGGGCGTTGCTCTCTTGTTCCTGGTTCTGGCGAGGCAATAGGCATGCGGGTTCGATCGATCGTGGTTTGCCTGGTGGTCGTGGCGGGCATGGGGGGCCAATGCCTGGCCCAGTTTCGCGACGCCCCGACCGAGGGATCGAAGCTGGGCGACTCCGTGGTGCAACGGTGGCGAGCGGGCGTGATCATCACGGCCCGAAGCGGCCCGTGTCAAGGTCTCGTGGGGACGGCCCCGCTTCCGACCGATTGGCCCGAGCAAGAGACCAAGATCGTCGAAGAAGACTTCTCGCCCACCGCGAAGGTCAGCTATCGGGTGGTCGAAGGGACGGTCAAGCAGATGGTCGTCGAGATTCCCTACCTGCCGGCCGGCGAAGAGTGTCGCGCCATCGTCACCGTCGAAGTGCGGCGGAGTTCGCAAGTTCGCCCCGACGACACGAGCGTCTTCGTGCTGCCCAACAAGCGGAAGCTCCCTCGCGACGTCTTGCCTTACCTGGCGCCCAGTCCGGGCATCGAGTGCACCAGTGCCAAGATCAAGAGCACCGCCCGGCAGTTCGACGTCCAGGAGGAAGGGGCCTGGGACCAGATCGAGGCGATCTACGATTGGGTGCGCGACAACGTCGAGCACCAGGATAAGAACCAGGGCGGCGCCCTGGCGGCCCTGCAAGCGGGCCAGGGCGACCACGAGGATCTCACCTCGCTGTTCATTGCCCTCTGCCGAGCCAAAAACGTCCCCGCCCGCACCGTCTGGGTCGATAAGCATTGTTATCCCGAGTTCTACCTCGAAGACAAGGAAGGCAAGGGATACTGGTTTCCCTGTCAGGCGGGCGGGGCCCGGGCGTTCGGCGAAATGCCCGACCGCGCGACGATCCTGCAGAAGGGCGACAGCTTTCGCTCGCCCCACGACCGGCGTGAGCGCAAGCGGTTTTTGCCCGAAACGCTGGACGGCGCCGGAGGAACGCCCAGCGTGCGGTTCATCCGCGAGCCCGCGCCGTAGAGGCGGTTTCGCGAGTCCCCTCGCCCGCCGGGGGAAAGACGCTCGACAGGCTGGAGGATTTCGTTGAGGCGTGCCATGCAAACGCGACGACTTGTGCTTGGGCTGGCGCTGTCGATGGCGTGGACGGTCTCGGCCCGCGCCCAGTTTCAGCAGGCCGATCGACAAGGGCCCCGGCTCGAAAACACGACCGTCGAGAAATGGCGGTTCGGCATCGTCGTCACGGCCGGGGCGGGCGCATGCCGCGGAATCGTCGCCACCACCTCGGTCCCCACGAATTGGCCCGAGCAGCAGGTCCGCGTCGTCGAGGAGCGGTTCTCGCCCGGCGTGCGCGTGTCGTACCGCATGGTCGACGATGCCGTGCGGGAGATGACGGCCCAGATCGCCTCGTTGGGCGCGGACGAGCGGGCCGAGGCGATCGTCACGTTCGAGATCCGGCGAAGTTGGCAGGTTGCCCCCGACGACACCGAGGTCTACACGCTGCCCGACGTGCGCAAGCTCGATCGCTCGATGCGCGGCTTTCTCGTGCCCAGCCCTTACATCGAAAGCGGTCATTCCCGCATTCGGGCCCTGGCCGGCCGGATCGGCGCCGGCGAGAAAAGCGCCTGGAAACGGGTCGAGGCGATCTACGATTGGGTGCGCGAGAACGTCGCGTTCGAAGACAACCGCGGCGGGCGGGTCAAGGGCGCGCTCGAAACGCTGCGCGACGGCACCGGCGACTGCGACGAGATGACCTCGCTTTTCATCGCGATCTGCCGGGCCGCTTCGATCCCCGCCCGCACGGTGCGCGTGCCGGGGCACTGCTATCCCGAGTTCTATCTCGAGGACGCCGAAGGCCGCGGGCACTGGTTTCCCTGCCAGGCGGCCGGCACCCGGGCCTTCGGCGAGATGCCCGAGCATCGCCCCGTGCTGCAAAAGGGCGACAACCTCTTGTTGCGCGATCCGCAGACGAAGCGGCCGGCGAGAAGCCGGTTCCTGCCCGACCACCTCACGATCGCCGACGCTCAGGCCCCGCCGCGCTTCGAGCTGGTGCTCGAGCGGGTTCCCGATTAGAAATGGCCCGGAGCTTGCCCCATGAATTGCACGAATTGCGGCGCCCCGCTGACGCCCATCCAGGGACGCGACTACCTCGCCTGCCAGTTCTGCTCGACGTTCCACTTTCCCAAGCCGCTGGAGCGCTCGGCCGACGGCGTGATCCCACTCGGACAACGGGCCGATGCCGAGTGCCCGGTGTGCGGCATCGAGCTATCGCACGGCTCGATCGAGCGATGCGACGCCCTGTACTGCGAGCAGTGCCGCGGATTGCTGCTCGACGGCGAAGACTTCTCGCGGGTCGTCGGCCGCCGCCGCGCCAAGCGGACCGGGCCCTGCGACGAGCCGAGACCGCTCAACCCCGAGGAGCTCCAGCGGATCGTGAATTGTCCGGTCTGCCACCGTAGGATGGACGTGCATCCCTACTACGGCCCCGGCAACGTGGTCGTCGATTCGTGCGCGCCCTGCCGCCTCATCTGGCTCGATCACGGCGAGATCGGCGTGATCGAGCGGGCCCCGGGACGAACGGCTTGAACCGGCGCCCCGCGATCGGATGTCCCATGAGCCCCGGCGGAATATCGCCCCCCGATCGGCTCGCGCGTCGTGGCGCGTGCCGAGGGCGAGAACTCGGGCGTCGGCCGCGTTTCAGGGATCTCCTGGCGGCGAGTCGCAGGCCTCGCCCTTCGACTCGCCGGAAGGGTGCTGCCTGAGGTCCTCGAGGGCCTGGCCCACCGAGGCGTACTGCATGCGCCGGCCGAGAAGCTTGGGCCAGCCGGCCCGCCCGACCACGTCGCGCACGGGGCCTTTCATGCCGGCCAGGGCGAAGTCGACGTTTGCCTCGCGGTAGGTTTCCATGAGCCGTTCGAGCGTTTCGACCGCACAGCCGTCGATGTCGTTGACGCCCGAGAAATCCATGACGATCCACCGCAGGCCTGGCTTGTCGTGCACGGCGCGGCGCAGCACGTCTTCGAGGAAGGCCATGTTGGCGAAATAGAGCGAGGCGTCGACGCGCAGGATCAGAACGTCGGGATAGGTCGTCGCGTGCGGATAGCGCTTCACGTTGCGGAAGCAGCGCTCCTCCTCGACGAACCCCAACTCGGCGGTGTGGGGATGGGAGCTGCGCCAGATGAAGACGAACAGCGAGAAAGCGGCCCCGACAAGCACGCCCCCCTCGATGCCCAGAGCAAGCGTGGCCCCGAACGTCAGCAGAAGCGTCAGCCCGTTGATCCGCTTGATCGCCAGCAACCGCCGGGCCGCCGCGAAGTCGACCAGCCCGGCGACGGCGACGAGGACGACCGCGGCCAGCACGGCCTTGGGCAGGTAATGGAACAAGGGAGTCAGCAAGAGCAGGGTAAGCACGACCACCGCCGCCGTCACGAGCGAGGCCATGCCCGTTCTCGCCCCGGCCTGGTGGTTGACCGCCGTGCGCGAGAATCCGCCCGTGACGGGATACCCGCTCGACACCGAGGCCACGACGTTCGCCAGCCCCAGGGCCCCCAGCTCGCGGTTCGGGTCGATTCGATATCGCTCCTTCACCGCGATGACCTGCGCGATGGAGATCGACTCGACGAATCCGACCACGACGATCGTCAGCGCGGCCGGGAGGAGCGCGCGGACCGTTTCGAGGTGGAATTCGGGCAGACGGGGGCGCGGCAGGCCGGTCGGCACGCTCCCGACGATGCTCACCCCGGCTTCGTCGAGTCGCACGGCGCCGACGATCGCCGTGGCGGCGGCGACGACCACGAAAGCCGCGGGAAAGCGAGGCCACCGCCTCCGAAAGAAGAGCAAGGCGGCGATGCTTCCCGCCCCCAGCAGCAGCGTGGCCGGATGGGTCTGGCCGATTCGCGGCCCGAGTTCCCGAAGCAGGCCGAAGGCCGTATGATGCGGCGCGAGCGGGATTCCCAGCAGGTGCTTCAACTGGCTCAGGGCGATGAGGATGGCCGCCGCCGAGGTCAGCCCGCTCGTGACGGCGTGGGAGAGAAAGTTCACCACGAACCCCAGGCGCAAGAGCCCCATGGCCACCTGGGCGACGCCGACCATGGCGCTGAGCAGGAGCACGGCGTTGACGTACTCCGCGGTACCCGGCTCGGCGACGAGGGAGCACCTTGCGAACACGACCATCGAGACGATCGCCACGGGTCCCACGGCGAGGTGCCTCGACGAGCCGAACAGCACGTAGACGAGCAACGGGGCGGTCGACGCGTACAGCCCCGCGACGGGCGGCAGGCCCGCCAGCACCGCGTAGGCCATTGCCTGGGGGACGAGCATGACGCCGACGATGAGCCCGGCGCCCAGGTCGGCCCGCCAATCGCTTCGCTTGTAGTTTCGCAGCCAGTCGTAGGCGGGGAGGATCCGACCGAGCATGTTCCTCCCTTCGCAAGTTGGAGTGCTACCAGCCCGCACGTCCGATGCCGTAAAGCAGCGCGATGACCGCCGCGGCGACCGGAACGACAACCGCCCAGGGCCCCACGCGAAGCAATCGCGGGAAGGTCAACTCGCCGAAGTCGCCCTTGCCGAGGATCGGTTTGAGCTTGGGGTAGATCGCGGCGAAAGCCGCGGCGCCGGCCAGCATGCCCACCACGCCGCCGAGCAGGGCATCCAGCGCGCCGTGCCCGACCGCGCCCACGGCGGTTCCGGGGCAGTAGCCCAGCAGGGCGAAGCCGACGCCGAAGATCAGCGCGCCGGGGATCGTCATTCCCAGGGCGCCCGGCTTGGGGTGGAATTGGGCCAGACCGAGCCCCGCCAGCAGGTGGACGCCGATCATGCCGGTGACCATGGCCGTCAGCATGATCTTGACGACGGTGAAATCCTTGAGGAGAAGCTGGTCGATGATGACGTCGTAGTAGGTGACGCCGCCTTTTTGCAGCAGGAACCCGAAGCCCACGCCCGCGGCGAAGCCGACGAGCAACTGGGGGCGGGTCTTGGCGTGAAGTGCGTGGAGCATCGAGGGGCCTCCTCAAGCCAGGATGACGTGATAGAGGAGCATCGCCGTGGCGATGCCGCCGGCGAAAAAGCCCGCCGCCGCGATCCAACTGCTCACGGCGAGCTGGAGCGTTCCGCTGATTCCATGCCCGCTGGTGCATCCGCCCGCCCAGCGGGCGCCGAATCCGACGCAGAATCCGCCCGCCAAGGCCACGACCCAGCGCCCCGCGGCGCCCGTGCCGACCTCGGCGGCCCATTTCGCCGGGACCCACGCCCATTGGAACTGGCCCGACAGCAGCGACGAGGCCAGCGCCCCGACCAGGACACCGCAGACGAGCATCCACTCCCAGTCGATCTGGGGCTTGAACTGCTGATAATAGGGTTTCTCATCGACCTTGCGCCCGCGGAACCACCGTTCCACGAGCCCCGCGCTGCGGACAAAGGCCGTCGAGCAGCCGAGCGGTTTGTTCGACAACAGGAAGGTCAGCCAACTGAGCACGCCGATACCCACTCCTACGGCGTAAGGCGACCAGCGAGGCGTCGTGAAGATATCCATCGGAAGCTCCGTTTAGTAACGAGTTCTCGGTCCGTGGGTCAGCGAGCAGGTGGCGCACTCGGGCGCGAATCCCGCCGCGGTCCAGGCGGTCATGCCGCCGGCCATAACGGCCAGGTTCCGGAATCCGTGCCGCTTGAGAATGCTTCCCGCCGTGCTGGCGCGGGCGCCGCTCTTGCACACGAGCACCGTGGTCGCGTCGCGGTCGAGTTCGCCGTGGCGGGTGCGCGTGCCGGGCAGCGGCACGTGCACCGCGCCGTCGATGTGGCTGAGATTCCATTCGCTCTGGGCGCGCACGTCGAGCACCGTCATCGGTTGCGCTCCCGCTTCGCAAAAGCGCCGCACTTCGTGGATCGTCACCGTGGGAACGTGCTCGATCGGCATGCCGGCGACGATCCACGGGCTCATGCCGCCGTCGAGGTAGCCGACCACGTCGTCCAGGCCCACGCGCCGCAGCATGGTCGCCAGGCCGGGGACCTGCTCGTCCGAGGCGGCAACCAGAAGGATGGGCTTGTCCGCCGGCAGAAGCCAGCCGGCGAAGGTCGAGAAGTTATGGGCCGCGTCGATGTTGTACGCGCCCGGCACGTGGGCGCCGCCGAACGCGGCATAGTTGCGCGCGTCGAGCACCGTATGACCGTGCTCGACCAGCGCCTGGAACTCGCGGGGCGACAGGGGACGCGGCGCCGGCAGGTCGGCCACCAGGGCCGGACCCCGGCGGTTGATCTCCGAGCAGCGGGCGAAATGGTCGGGAGCCTCGGGCATGTCGGCCAGCAGCGCTTGCTTGAACGCGGCCTCGGTCGCGTGCTCAAGGGCCCCGTTGAAACGCCGCTCGTAGCCGATGGTGCTCACGCGCATCGCGCCCATGGCCTTGCCGCAAAGCGATCCCGCCCCGTGCGCCGGGTAGACGAGGCACGCGTCGGGCAACGTCAGCAGCTTCTCGCGCAAGCTCTCGTAGAGTTGGGCGGCCAACTCGTCGCCCCGCCCCGGAAACAGGTCGGGACGGCCCACGTCGCCCACAAAAAGCGTGTCGCCCGTGAACACCGCCACGGGCTCGCCGCCGCGCGACCGATCGGTGATTACGTAGCAGACGCCATCGGGCGTATGCCCCGGCGAGTCGAGCACCTCGACGTGCATGTCCTCGACGTCGAACGCGTCGCCCTGGCCCACGGCCACGTGCTCGTACGCGCAGTTGCCCGACCTCGGCGCGTAGATCGTCGCGCCCGTGCGCCGCGCCAAGTCCATGTGTCCCGAAATGAAGTCGGCGTGCAGGTGGGTCTCGAGGATATGGGTGATCGTAAGCCCCAGTCGCCGAGCGGCCGCCAGGTAGTCATCGACGTCGCGCTTCGGGTCGATGACGGCGCACGACGTCTTGCCGCCGACCAGGTAGGACAAATGGGCGATCCCGTCCACATAATGCTGTTCGATGAGCATATCCAAACTCCAACGGCAGAACCCAACAGCCTGAAGGCTGAACTTCAACGGCACAAAGTCATTACCTTGCCGCGTGCCGAACGCGACGACACGCGGCTTGGTGCGATTCTCTCCACGCGCGCGCCTTTCCCATCCTCGGGCCGCGGCGGGCGGTCGTTTCCCGAATCTGACGTTTTCCGATACTCAGAAAGCGCCTGCAAAGCTTACGCAGGTGCTCGCCATTGGTCAAGGAGCCCGTCAACGCCCGCCATGCCCTCGGGACATCGGATCAGGATCGCTCCGCGGCTTAATCTTCCGCACCCTGTTTGCCGCGAAAGCTCTGCGGGCCACTCGACCCGCCCTGCGCGGACACCTGCGATCGGCTCCCGGAAGAGAGGGACGGAAAGACGGAAGAAAGCCAAGGCCCCGGTCGTCTGGAGAACGAGTTATAAGCCACGCGACAATCATTGTAATGATTGCGACGACGGTTCTGGGGGCCGGCCGAGCCGGGAAGCGTGCTTCTTCAGGCCGCGCGAAACGAGTACGGCCCCTTGGCAGATCGCCTTGCGCTCGAGCGGCCCGTCGCGCCGGCGCTCAATCCGGCGGGTCGTCTTGCCGCCACCGGTCGAACGCCTCGGCCATGGCCGCCACGCGCTCGGGATCGCGGTTCGCCAGGTCGTTCAGTTCGGTACGGTCCGCCGCCAGATCGTAGAGTTCCCACGGTCCGTCCTTTTCGGAGACGAGCTTCCAGCGTCCCATGCGGATCGCGCGGTTTCCCGAGGTGGCCCAACATAGGGTCCTCGGTTCTTGGATGCGCTTGCCCGCGAAATCCGCCAGCAAGCTTCGGCCGGCCAGAGGCAGCACGCGGCGGCCGTCGAACTGCTCGGGATAACCGACGCCCGCCACGTCGAGGCACGTTGCCATGACGTCGACGATGTGCCCGGGCTCGGTGCAAATCGCGCCCGCCCGCTCGATCGCGCCGGGCCACCAGGCGATCAGGGGCGTGGCGATGCCACCCTCGTGGTTCGACTGTTTGTGGCGGCGGAAGGGCGCGTTCGAGACGTTCGACCACGGCGGTCCGGCGGTCACGAACGTGTCGGGCCCGCCGGGCGGAATGTCGGGCCGGTTGCCCACCCGGGTCGGCGTGCCGTCGACGCGCCACGTCTGCCCCGGCTTGTCGAGGGCGCCCACGGCCTGGTCGGAGGCGCCGTTGTCGGACAGAAACATGACGAGCGTGTTGTCGTCGGCCTTCGCGCGGCGAAGCGCATCCATCACGCGCCCGACGCTCTGGTCGAGCGAATCGACTTGCCCGGCATAGGCCGCCATGCGATCGGCCTCCCACGCCTTATGCGCGGCCTCGTCCCAAGGCCCGACGCGCGGGTCGCGCGGCGACAAGCGGCTCTGGGCGTCGATCAACCCCAGGTTCACGAGCCGCTCGTAGCGGCCCGACCGCGCCTTGTCCCAGCCGAGCTTCCGATACAAATCGCGGTACTTCGCCATATCGTCGGGCTTCGCGTGCAAGGGCCAGTGCGGCGCGTAGTGCGCGACGTACAGAAAGAACGGCTTCTCTCCGGCGGCGGCCTCGGCGATGAACTCGGTCGCGAAGTCGGTGATCAAGTCGGTCTTGTAGGTGCCCTCCGGCGGCAGGCGGAACGGGCGCCCGTCGCGGTAGAACTGGGTGTTGCGCACGTCCTTGAAGTAGTTCCCCGGCCCCGTGTGCCCCGTGCTGCCGAGAAAACGATCGACGTATCGCCCGATCATGGCCGGGTCGTGCCAATCGTCGGCCGTGACCATGTCGAGCCGCCCCACGGCACACGTCGCGTAGCCGGCCCGCTTGAGCAACTCGAAAACGGTCACGCACCGGTCGTTCAGCAGGCCCGTCCATCGGAAGATGCCGACCTGGTGCGGATGGAGCCCCGTCATCAACGCGGCGCGCGAGGGACCGCAGAGGGCGCAGTTGTAGAACTGCGAGAATCGCACCCCGCCGGCGGCCAGTCGGTCGAGGTGGGGGGTCTCCATCTCGCCGCCATAGCAGCCAACGTCGGAGTATCCCAGGTCGTCGGCAAGGATGAGTACGATGTTTGGTACACTGGCGCTCGCCGACTTCCCGTCGTGTTCCTCCGCTCCTGGCGACAGTCCCGGGGCGCAGACCAGAAGTACCAGCGCAGCGACTCCGTGTAGCAAGGCGCCTGGGAAACAGGCGCGACTTGCCAGTACAGCCGTGGAATGAAGTTGCATCGCGACACCTGCAGCGAATGGGACGGTGCTGGGGCGGTCCGGCGCCCGCGCCTGACTCGGGATCAGTATCGAGGCCCCGCGACGGCGGGTCAAGATGCCTCCTGGGTGGTGCCGGAGAAGCGTCTTTGGGAAGAACGAACGCCCGATGACTCCGGGAGTCAGGCAGAACCTGGAGTCGTTTGCGTCCGCTCACCTTCTTGCGTCATGACTCCAGATCGTTCAGGATCTTCTCGACCAGGCGTCCCACGTAGGTGCGCATGCGCGGGTGCAGGGAATCGTCTTGGGTGGGGAGTTTGCGGATGGTCGCGGCGGCGGGCCGGGCCTTGGCGCCGAGCGAGTCCAAGGCGTTCAGCGCGGCCATCGACACGTACACCCCGTTCCGGTCGAGCGGGGCCAGCTCGAGCAGCACGGGCAGGACCTTTTCGAGGTCGGCCCGGTCCGCGTAGCGTCCCAGGGCTTCGGCGGCCGCGATGCGCACGTAGGGCGAGCGATCGCCGAGGGCGTTGAGCAAGGCGGGCCGGGCCGGGCGCACGGCATCAGCCCCACGCATCAACAGGCCCATCGCTCCCCAATAGCGCACGGCGCCGTCGTCGTCGCCCATCGCCTCGAGCAGCTTGGGCACGGCGTTGGGTTCGAGCGACGAGGCCAGATCGGCCGCGGCCAGGATGCGACGGATGGGGTATTTGGCGTCGTCGCGGCCCATCGCGTAGGGCGTCGAGCCCTCGGAGCGGCCGTGGATCGCGCCCTCGGGCAGGAGCCCCACGTCGCCGATCTCGAGCTGCCACTGGCGAAGGGCCTTGCGGAACCGCTCGAGCGTCGCCCGATGCTCGGGCGAGTCGGCCAGGTTGTTCACTTCATCGGGGTCGTTTTCGAGATCGTACAGCTCTTCGGCCGGCTTGGTCTCCCAGAAGCGGGTCTGGGGCGGTTCGAGCTTGCCCTCGTCGTAGAGTTGCTTCCAGACCCGGGTCGTGGGCGTCTGGAACATATAACTGACGAACTGCCCGTAGATCTTGTGCGGCATGTAGTTGCGGATGTACACGTACCGCCGGTCGCGCACCGAGCGGACCAGGTCGTAGCGTTCGTCCATGCGTCCCCGAAAACCGAAGGCGTAATCGGGCTTGGGGTCGCCGGGTTTTCCGAGGAAGGCGTGGCCCTGCATGTGGTCGGGCGGATCGAGGCCCGCCAGGCGGAGCACGGTCGGCGCCAGGTCGATGAAGCCCACGAGCCGGTCCGACGTGCCGCCGGCCCGGTAGTCGTCGGGCGCGAGGTGCCGGAACTTCGGGGGCACGTAGACGATGAGCGGCACGCGCAGCCCCGAATCGTAGGGCCAGCGTTTGCATCGGGGCATGCCGGGGCCGTGGTCGCCGTAGTAGAAGACGATCGTATCGTCGGCCAGGCCGGCCTCTTCGAGTTCGCGCAGCTTCTGGCCCGCCTGGCGGTCCATCTCGGTCATCTTGTCGTGGTACTGGGCCCAGTCGAGGCGCACCTCGGGCGTGTCGGGGTGGTAGGCCGGCACGCGGACCTTGGCCGGGTCGTGGACCGGCGTGTGGGGCCGCTTGCGGATCTGACTCTCGTGGGTCGTGGTGAAGTTGAAGATGGCGAAGAACGGCTGGCCCGGCCGGCGGTTCCTCCAATGGGCCTTGCCGCTCGATTCATCCCAGACCGAGCCGGGCTTCTCGAGGTTGTAGTCTTCCTTGCTGTTGTTCGTGCAGTAGTATCCGGCCTCGCGGAGATACTGGGGGTACATCTTCATGCCGTCGGGCAGCCGGGTCATGCTTCGCATGTGCTCCGAGCCCGTGCAGGGGGGGTACAGCCCTGAAATGATCGTAGTTCGGGCGGGGGCGCAGACCGGGGCGTTCGACCAGGCGTTCCGGTAGATCGTCCCGCGGGCCGCCAGCCCGTCGAGGTGGGGCGTGTCGGCGTACGCGTCGCCGTAAGCGCCCAGGTGCGGGCCGTTGTCCTCGCTGGTGATCCAGAGGATGTTGGGGCGCACATCGCCCTCGGCCAAGGCAAGCGGACCAACCAAGAACGTCGCGATCAGGCCGATCGTGCAGGCTCTCATGTTCGGGCTCCTTACGACCACGGTAGCAAACGGGCAACGCCCCTCCGGCGGCCATCTTAGTTGCGGCAAGCCACGCCCGTCAAGCTCCGGCCCGGGGCTTCGACGCTCGTCGGCACCGCCGGCCCCGGGAAAGGGCTTACGCGGTGACTCCTTCGCGCCGTGCGCGGGGGTCGTGGAGCGATGGAATGATGGAATGATGGAATTCGACACGGATGAGGCCCATCGTTCCAACACTCCCCCCAACACTCCAACACCCCGCGGTGGCTCGGCGACGGCCGTCGAGCGAATCGTTCCGTGCATCCGAGGGCTTGAGCATCCCGGGAAGCCAAGGCGATTCTCGACGCCCGCGGTTTCGATCCGGGGGAACCGCGAAGGCTACAGATCGCGGCGGCTGAAGCAGAACGCGGTCAGCGCCACGGCCAGCAACGTGGGCACGCCGTACCCCAAGGCCACTTGCCAGAGCGAGACGTCGCGGAACTCGTCGCTCTCGAAGAACGGTTTGGGTTGGGGCTTCGGTTTCTGGAAGGTCAGGGCGCGGACGAAAAGCTGCCCCAATTCTTCGAAGTCGTCGCCGGTCACTCCCGACGGGAGATCGTCCCTCTCGCGCCAGGGCCTTTGAGCCAGCTCGGGGACGGCTCGACACAGACTCACCGGCGAGAACTGTTCGAGGCGGAAGAAGTCGAGCGTGTAATTGATCGGATACCAAAGGAACAGCAGCACGACGACGGCCGAGAGCGGCCTGCGCAACAGGGTTCCGAACATGAATCCCAGCGATACCTGGAGAAGGAGCACCAAGGCGACCACGCCCAGACCGGCGGTCACGCCGTACGGGGCGACCGTGTCGGTGGCCGCTGGCCGCTCGGCCAGGGCGACGAGCACGATCGGGGGCAACGTCGAGGTGAGGAACACGGCCAGCACGACCAGGACGCGGGCAAGCCAGGTGGCCGCGAGATACTCGTGTCGGGCCACGGGACGGCTCAACAGGCCGTCGGCCAGCGAGTCGGCCCGGGAACCCGACACCGGGTTGATCCCCAGCACCATGACCACGAGAAACCAAGGGAAGACCAGGAAAGGGGCCACGAGCCAGGCGATCAAGATCGCCGTGGGCGTCTGTCCCCAGTGGGCGGCCGTAATGACCAGCGCGAGCAGCAGGGCGGCCACGAGCCAGAGCCGAACCAGCCGGCTGTCCCACAGGCCGCGCAAGTCATGGCGCAGGATTGCCACGAACGGCATCATCCGGCTGCCGGACGGCGAGATCGAACCGGTGGAACCCATGGGCGATGTCCTCTTGGAGCAGTTGCAGGTAGGCGTTTTCGGTGTCGTTCCGGCCGGAGTGGATCGCCTGGAGGGAGAGATCGGCGCCGGCGGCCAGGGTCAACACCTCGGCCAGGGCCTCGGCGCGGCCGCGTTTCTCCGCGACCCGGACGACAAGCGTGTGGCTGCCGCGTAGCTGGGCCTCGACGCCCTCCAGCTCGCCGGTTTGGCGGGCGAGGCGGTCGATCTGTTCCGGCGGGCCATCGAGATCGAGGTGGAAATCGTCGCAACGCAGGCGGCGCTTCATGTCGTGCATCGATCCGCAGAAGACCATCCGCCCCTCGTGCATCACCCCCACGTGGTCGCAGATCTGGTCGATGTCGCTGAGGATGTGGGTGGCGATGACGATGGTGCGACCGGGGCCCAACTGGCGGATCAGGTCCAAGGTGAATCGCCGCGCGGCGGGATCGAGGCCCGCGGTGGGCTCGTCCCACAGCAACAGGGGCGGATCGGCGATCAGCGAGGCGGCGATGCCCAGCCGGGTGCTCATGCCGGTCGAGAAGGTGTCGATCCGCTGGTCGGTGGCGTCGAGCAAACCCACCGCGCGGAGCAGCGAGGCCAGGCGCGGCTTGCGCACCGAGTGGGGAAGCCGATAGAGCTGCCCGAGCAAATCGAGGTACTCGGTGGGTCGCAGGTTGCCGGGCAGCTTGGGGTTGGTGGGCAGGTACCCGATTCTCCGGCGGACACCCACCGCGTTGGGACCGCACGTTTGCCCGAGCACCTCGGCCCTGCCGGCCGTGGGGCGCTGGAGCCCCAGCAGCAGCCGAAACGTGGTGGTCTTGCCCGCGCCGTTGGGTCCCAAAAGCCCGAAGGTCGCGCCCTTGGGCACTTCGAGGGCCATGTCGTTGACGGCAATGAGGCGACTGGCATAGATTTTGGTCAGGTGCTCGGTGCGAATGGCAAATTCCACGCTCGGCTCCCTGCTGCCACGAGTTGAGGGTGGCGCCGCCCCGGCACGACGGCCGCCGCGCGCGGTGTCGCGAGACTCGCCGTTAGATTTTTCGGATTTCGACCGTCAATCTTGTCGCGTCCTCGGCGAAAAGGGAAGATAAGCATAGCTGCGAGGCGCGAAAACCAACCCCAATGGGGGCACTGGGCCCCGCCACTTCACGGCGGTTCCGCGAACGGATCGAGGCCGAACTACGTACACCAAGTGTCCACCTCGCGCGGGTGGTTTCTTTGAGGAAGGACTGATGACGACGCGAGAGAGAAAATCGACACAAGCTCAGCTCAGCGCTCGACCCGGCACCGGGTCGCATTTCGCGCCCACACGATTGCTCGGGGCTCTTTTCGACAAATGGAAGGCGTACTGGCACAGCCCTCAGCCTAAGAAAGACCTGGTGTTTTTCTCCACCTTTCTGGCCGTGGCTTTCGTGATCAACGCGACGGTGATCGGCAACGTGTATGTACCCACCGGCTCGATGCGCGACACGATTCGGGAGGACGAGCGGTTTTTCGTGTGGAAGCTGGGCTACGGCATCCAGAACCTCTTCTCGCCGCGGCACAAGTTCCGGATCGACGGCAAACCGATTCTCCGCTGGAGCGAGGTCGGCCGGGGCGACATCGTGGTCTTCGTGCCCCCCGAGCAGACCGGGGTCGACGAGAAGTACGTGAAACGTCTGATCGCTCTGCCGGGCGACACGGTCGAGGTTCGCCCCGGCGTGGGCGTTTTCATCAACGACCGACACGTCGCCGAGCCCTACCTGCGCGAGGCGCCCCGCTACTGGCTGCCCCCGCAGGTCGTGCCCGAAGGCAAGGTGTTCGTCCTGGGCGACAATCGCAACAACAGCTACGACAGCCACGCCTGGGGTTTCCTCGATCAAGAGAGCATCCAGGGGGTGATGGCCTTTCGCTATTGGCCGCTGCCGCGGGCGGGGTTCCTCGGCCGGAACGCGGCGCGCAACAACCGCATCCTGCTGGTCGTGATCGGTTGCCTGGCGGTGGGCCACGTGGGCTTGCGTTGGGTTCGGCGCCAGCGCGAAGAGGCTTGACGCGAACGCCGCCGCGAATTCGCCTCACCCTTCGACGGCGTACGGCGCCCGTTGCGGCCGGGCCACCAGGGCGCTGGCCTGCTCGTCGTCGACGAAGTCTTCTCTCGCCGGATCCCATCGGAGCTTGCGGCCCAGCAACATGGCGATGTTGCCCAGGTGGCACGAACTGACCGTTCGATGATGGGTGAAGACGTCGGAGACCGGCTGGGAGCGGTCGTGGATGCAGGCGAACAGGTTGCGCATGTGCTCGATCGTCGCCTGGTCGCGGCCCGTGTTCTCGGCGTCGGTCGTCACGGCCGACGGGTCGATCGGGTTGCCCTTGTAGAGGCGGATCGTCTCCTCGGCGAGCCAATCGTGCTCGGCCGGGGTGAGCGCTTCGATCGGCTTTCCGCTGAGGCGGGCGCGGTTGACGTAAATCCGGCCCTTCTCACCCTCGATGAGAATGCCGTTGCCGGGTCCGTGCGTGGCCACCATGGTCGATCCGTTGGCGAACGTGAACGTCACCTCGAACTGGGTGGCCGTGTTGAACCCGTTGGGCAGCTTCGTTTTGCCGGCGAAGAAGGCGACCGGATCGAAGTCGTCGGGGATGAGCGGAAACTCGCCGCGTCCCTCGATCTCGACCGGCCCCGAACGGTCGTACCCGAGCGCCCATTGCGCGATGTCGAGGTGGTGGGCGCCCCAGTCGGTCATTTTTCCGCCCGAATACTCCAGCCACCAGCGGAACGCTCCGTGGCAGCGCTGGGGAGTGTAGTCGACCTCGGGACACTGGCCCAGCCACGCGTCCCAGTTCAAGTGGGGCGGCGGATCGGCCGTCGGGAAAGGCCCGCCCGTCGGGCCCGAGCCGATATAGCAGGTGGCTTGGAGCACGTTGCCGAGTCGCCCGCTCCGGGCGAAGGCCACGGCCTTGAGAAACTGCGGGCTGCTTCGCTGCTGGGTGCCCACCTGAACGACGCGCCCGGTCCGTTCGACGGCCCGGCAGAGCTTCTTGCCCTCGTCGACGGTCAGGGTCAGGGGCTTTTCCGAATAGACGTCCTTTCCCGCATTGACCGCGTCGATAATGACCTTCGTATGCCAGTGGTCGGGCGTGCCCACGGTCACCACGTCGATGTCGTCGCGGTCAAGAAGCGCGCGATAGTCGGTGTAGGCCGCGCAGGGGCCGCCGGCGGCGAATCGTTCCGCACGCTGGCGGTCGACGTCGGCGCAGGCGGTCTTCTCGCCCAGGGCACAGGCGACGTTGCCGACGAGCGTGCCCCGGCCTCCTACGCCGATGCAACCGACGCGCAGCCGCTCGCGGGCCGGTTCGCTCGCGGGGAGACGCCGCGCCCAGAACACGGGCAAAGCGACGCTGCCCATGGCGAGGCAGCGCTTCATGAATTCGCGACGAGCGGTTCGGCTGCGGGTCATGGGCTGGTTCTCCTTGGCCGAGTCGGGTCCACGGGCCCCAGCATACTCGCCGGCAACGCCCCCGGCCAGCCCGTGCCACAAGAAACCGCCGCGATGACGCCGCCGATCGCTCGGTATTCTTTGAGCGCCGCTGGGCCGAAAGGAGGTCAGTCTTCCAAGACCTCTTTCTCCCGCGCCTTGGCCAGCTCGTTGGCCTCGGCCTCGTATTTCTTGGTCAGCTCTTGGATCTCATCCTTGACGTCGTCGCGTTCATCTTCCGAGAGGTCTTTGTCTTTTTCGGCCTGGTCGGCGGTCTTGTTGCCGTCGCGTCGGATGTTGCGCAGCGCCACCTTGGCCTCCTCGCAGAGGTCGCGCACGCGCCCGACCATGCGGCGGCGCACTTCGCCCGACAGGGGCGGCACGTTCAGTCGGATCAGGCGCCCGTCGCTTTGGGGGTTGAAGCCCAGGTCGCTGGCGAGGATCGCTTTTTCGATGTCCTTGATCGTGCCGGGATCGTAGGGGCGGATGACGATCTGGTTGGGCTCGGGGGCGCTCACCGAGGCGAGCTGCTTGATGGGGCAGAGCGAGCCGTAGGCCTCGACGCGGAGCGAGTCGACCAGGCCCGGATTCGCCCGGCCCGTGCGAATGCCCGCCAGGGCCTCGCGGAGCACGTTGATGGCCTT
>Ga0334894_1000958_pt1 | contig 27978 bp, 28 predicted proteins | sample GraSluR3_MG_6_FD_207225 | JGI IMG/M metagenome (GOLD analysis project Ga0334894, IMG submission 207225) | Sludge microbial communities from methane-producing bioreactor in Wageningen University, Netherlands - Granular Sludge_12_05 R3 | ecosystem: Engineered > Bioreactor > Anaerobic >...
CTTAATAACTATTGCAACAGTAACTATTGTTTGGTCAGTAGTTGTTCCAATGGTTCAAGATAACTTAGGTCAAGCAGAATCTTTCACTGATTGTATCTATGCTGCTGAGCAATTTCAAATTCTTGAAAATGAAAATGCTTGTTATTCTTTAACAGGTAGTACTGTTACATTGAATATTCCTACAAAATTAGGTGGAAAAGATTTTAATTTTTATGGATTAAGTTATGCTACTAATTTTAAAACAATTCAAGGTGGTTTTAGTACAGAATATGAAGAATCATTCTCTGGAGAAATAACTGATTCTGCAAATTTGCCTTCTTTAGGAGGAACTAAAACAATTTCTCTTACAGAAACATTTGTAAATCCTGGAAATCAAATAATAGGTGATTCAATCGATTTTTCATTAACTGTTTTAACAATGAGAAATGATAAGAAATCAAGTTGTGGAGATACAACAAAGACAATTACTTTATCTGCTTGTCCACTTGCATAAATTTTTTTAGCCTTTTATTTTTGGCTTTTTTTGTTTTTTTAAAAGATAAATATTTAAACAATATTCTTTTTTTAATAAGTATGAATAAAAGAGGTTTTAGTATTTTTTTTAAAAATAAAAATGCTCAAGTATGGGTTGAAACAGTTATTTATACTTTAATAGGACTAACTATTATTGGAATTTTACTTGTAGCAACTTTACCAAGGATAGAAGAAATGAAAGACCAATCATTAATAGAACAATCTATTCAAAGTCTTGGAAAAATAAATGAACAAATTTATGATGCATTAAAAGCTCCAGGAAATAGAAGAGTAATTCAACAATTAAATATTGGAAAGGGTAGTTTCTTTATTGATGGAGAAAAAAATAAACTTCGTTGGGAATTAGAATCTACAAAACAATATTCTGAATCAGGAGTTTCTATAAAAGTGGGAATCGTTAATGTAACTACAACAGGAAATGATCCTTGGTTTATAACTCTCGAAGTGGATTATTCTAATTTAGATATTAAATTTAATAATCAAGATATTGTTAAAGAATTTTATGAAAGTTCTACACCTTATAGAGTTTCATTAGAATATTTAAGTTTAAATTCAAATAACAAACCTATAATAAATTTTGATGAATTTTAATAAAATGCAAGAAGAAATAAAAATAAACCTAAATCCTAAAATTCCTCCTATTCCAAAATACGAAGATAAAACAAAAATAAATGTTAGATATATGGTTATAGCTCCTTATGTTTCTATTCATGTTTTTTGGGATAATGAAAAATCAGAATTAGTTTATGAAGTAGAAGAACCTTTATTATCTGAACAAAATAAAATTAATTTTAAAAAAATTGAAGAAGTGTTAAAAGAGACAATTAATTTTACACTAACAGAAGAAAATAAACCTGTTGATAGTTTAATTGATTATATTAATAAACATACAAAAAAAGTAATAGCTGAATTAGGTATGAAAATATCTGAAGAAGATTATAAAAAAATATTTTATTATTTATATCGAAATTTTATTGGTTTAAATGAAATTGAACCTATTATGAAAGATTATTTTATTGAAGATGTAGAATGTAATGGTGCAAATGAACCAATTTATGTAGTTCATAGAGTTTTTAGGAATTTAAGAACAAATATCCGATTTAAAGAAATTGATCCTCTTGCTTCATTTGTTGAAAAACTTGCTCAAAAAACAGGTAAATATGTTTCATATGCATCTCCTATTTTAGATGGTACATTACCTGATGGTAGTAGAGTTAATGCTACATATACTAAAGATATTTCTAGTAAGGGCCCAACTTTTACAATAAGAAAATTTACAAAGGTTCCTTGGACTCCAATTCAATTAATAGGATTTAATACTTTAAATGCGGAAATTTTAGCTTATTTTTGGATGAGTTTACAATATCAAACAAATATTATGATTGTAGGTGGAACAGCTTCAGGTAAAACCACTTTGTTAAATGCAGTTGCATTTTTTATTCCTCAAGAAAATAGAGTTGTTTCTATTGAAGACACTAGAGAATTGAATTTACCTAGAGAAAATTGGCTTCCAAGTGTTGTTAGAACTGGAGTGAGTGGAGGTCAAGTCGGAGAAGTTGATATGTTTAGTTTATTAAGAGGTTCTTTCAGACAAAATCCTGATTATGTAATTGTTGGTGAAGTAAGAGGTGCAGAAGCATCTGTTTTATTTCAGGGAATGGCTTCAGGTCATGCTTCAATTTCTACACTTCATGCAGATTCAGTTCAAGCAATAATAAATAGACTTTCAACACCTCCAATTAATCTAAGTCCTACTTTAATAAATGGTTTAGATATTGTAGCAATACAAACACATGCAATTGTTAAAGGAGAAGAAACAAGGAAAGTAAGAGAAATTGTTGAAATAATTAAAGTAAACCCTGATGGGACATATACTACAAATACTCCTTTTAGATGGGATCCAGCACAAGATAAATTTTTTTTCCAAGGTAAAAGTTTTGTTTTTCAAAAAATTTCTGAAAAAATAGGTATCCCAATAGATAAATTAATTAAAGAATATCAAATAAGAACACAATTAATAAGTCAATTATATAATCAAAAAGTTTTAAGTTATGATGATGTACAAAGAGTAATTAATGAATATGCTAAAAATCCTGAGAGTGTTTTAAGAAGGTTTAGTATTCAAAGTTAAAAGATATTAAATTAAAATCTTTTTTACCTCATCGATAAAAGAATCAATTATCGAAGAATATTCAGTCAATTTTTCCATATTTATTGAAATTTCTTCATTTGGCAATTTTACTTTTAGGCATACATTTTTTCTAAATTCACATTCTCTTTTTTTACTTAGTTCTGGCACTCTTTTGAAAAAAACATATAATGGGATAATATTTTGTATAGAAGAAGATTTTTTAAAATTAGTTCGAATAAAATCAATTCTTTGTTTAGGAGAATTTGGTAAACCAACTAATTTATCTTTATCAATTAAATTTTGTAAAAGTGCATCAAAAGATTTCTCAATAAGATATTTCCATCTTTCAATTAAATTTAAGATTACATCACAAGTTTTAGTATATTTTAAACTAACATAAAGTAGATGGTCTGCACTTGTTTTTTCCTTTATTACTTCTCTAATCATATAAATCTATTAAAATCAAAATTTAGCTGTATTCAAATTAAAAACAAGTACCTTTTTATATTTTTTTATATTTTTTCTAAAAATCATCTAAAAATAAGGCTTTTAATTGAAAAATAGCTTTTAATAAAAATTTAAACTCCTTCTTTTACTGCTTCACTAACAAAAACATCTTCTTCAGATTTTTTTTGTTTTTTCAAGTTTTCATCTTCTTTTTCAGCAATTTGTCTCATTTTTTCTTCTATTGCTTCTTGTGCACTTTTCAATTCTTGCTCTTTTTTCTCTCTTAATCTCTTTTTCTTCTTAGGTTCTTCTAAAATTAACTTTTCACCAACAAAATCTTCTAAGCTTGGTAATGGTTTATCAATATTATGAACTTTCATATATTCTTTTGCAAGTAACCAAAATATTAAACCTAAAGATTTATTTGATTTATTATTTGAAATAATAACAACATCTATATCTTTTGTATGATTATTTGTATCACAAATTCCAACAACAGGTATTCTAATTTTTTTAGCATCTGTTAATGCATTCTTATCAAGCCAAGGATCACAAATAAAAATCATATTTGTTTCAATAAAATTATCTAATTTAGTATTTGTTAATATACCAGAAGGATATTTTTTAGTAAAAAGTCTTACTCCTGTTAATTCACTAAACATTTTAGCAGCTCTCCAACCTGCTTCTCTTTTACAAACTAATGTCCATTCATCCGGTTTATACTGTTTAACAAATTCAATTGCACCTGCAATTTTTTCATCAATAACTAAAGTATTCAATATTGCAAGACCATCTAATCTTCTTCTATAAATATATTTTCTCATAGATGGAGTAATAACCTTTGTACCTAAATAAGATGCAGTTTTAATATAATCTTCAATTGAAGTTAGGATAGTATTCTCTTTTAAATCAATATCTCCTCCATCTTCAACAACTTTTTTTTCTTCTCTTTTCTTTTTAGTTTTTGATTCATCATCTTTATCAAGAATATCTTGAACCTTATCCTTTATATCTTCAACAACTTCTTTAACTTTCTCAATTAAATTTTCTTTGTTTTCTTTAACCATTTTATAATAAGATTCAGGAGTAAAAGCTACTTTCTTATTTTCATAAGATTTTGCACCTGAACACAATATTTACTATCAAAAACCCTTTTTAAATTTGTTGGTTTAAAAAAGTATAATTCAAATTATTTCAAAAACATTTATAATTTATTTAACTCTTTTTTTAAAATGAATAAGAAGAATATAATTAAATCTATTTTAGTTTTTTTAATATTGAGTTTAATTTTTACAAATCCAATTTTAAATAAATTAATTATACAATCAAAAATTAATCAAGCAAATTATTGTAATATTAAATCCGATTGTATTGATATCGGCGGAAAATGTCCTTTTGGTTGTTATATTTATGTAAATAAAGAAGAAGCAAAAAAGATGTTTAATTTAGTAGATTCTTATAACTCAAATTGTGTTTATGGATGCTTGTCTTGTCAAGAAGTAGAATGCATAAATCAGAAATGTAAGGAAATTTGTGAATAATTTAATTAAAAGTCTAAAATAATCTAAACTTTCTTAAACTAAAATACCTGATTCTTCAAAGTTCATTTCTTGATTAATTAATTTCCTAATTGTATCTTTTATTCTTTCAATATTTATTCTTATTTGTTTCCCATCATTTCTATTTCTAATTGTAGCAGTATTATCTTCTAATGTTTGAGTATCAGTTACAATACAATATGGTGTTCCAATTTCATCATTTCTTGCATAACGTCTTCCAACACTTCCTTTCTCATCGTATATACAATTAAATTCTTTTCTTAAATCATAGTAAATTTCTCTTGCTTTTTTAACTAATTCTTCATCTTTTTTAACTAATGGAAAAATAGCTACTTTTATTGGTGAGATTTTTGGATGTAATTTCAAGATCACTTCTCCTTTATCATTTTTTGAATATGCTTCTAACAAATAAACTAAAAATGCTCTTTCGACTCCAAAACTAGGTTCACATATTACCATTGGTAAAATCTTTTCTTTTGTTTCTTCTTCAAGTAACTCTAAAGATTTTGAACTTTTATTTTGATGGCTTGTTAAATCATAAGTTCCTCTATCTGCAATACCTTGAAGTTCTTTATATCCAAAAGGAAATTTATATTCAATATCCCAACAATCACTAGAATAATGTGCAAGTTCATTTTTTTCATGTTGCCTAATCCTAAAATTATCTAAATTTGCTCCATTTTCTTTAAACCAATTTAAACTATTTGATAGCCAATAAGCATGCCATGACAATTTAATAATTCCTTTTTTCAAAGCTTCTGTTAATTTCATTTTTTCTGGTTCTTTTTTCTTTTCTTGCATTTCAGCAGAATAAACTAATACTTCTAAATCTTGTATTTCATAAGGGCATCTTCTTTTTTCTTTTGGATTAATAAAATATTCAATTTCCATTTGTTCAAATTCTCTTAATCTAAATAAAAAATTTCTTGGTGCAATTTCATTTCTAAAACTCTTTCCAATTTGAGCAACACCAAAAGGTAATTTTAGTCTATTTGTGTCTAGAATATTTTTAAAATTAGCAAATATTAATTGTGCAGTTTCAGGTCTTAAATATGATTTAATTGAGTCTTCTTTTATTGGTCCAACTTCAGTTATGAACATTGGATTAAATTCTCCTTTATTTATTATTTCTCCCCCACATTTCTCACATTTTGCAGTTTTTAGTTCAGCTTTGTCAACTTTAAATTTGTGGGAACATTTTTTACATTCAACAGCATAATCTAAAAAACAATCAACATGGCCTGATGCTTCCCAAACTTTAGGATTTGTAATAATTGCACCGTCTAATCCTATAACATCTTCTCTTTGTCTTACATAAAAATTCCACCAAGAAGATTTAATATTATTCTTAAGTTCAACACCTAAATTACCAAAATCACAAAAACCAGCAAAAGATCCATATAAATCTCCACTAGGAAAAACAAATCCTTTTCTTTTACAAAAATTTGTTATTTCATCAAAATTAATCTCTTGTTTCATATTAATATTCAAGAATTATACTTTATAAGATTTAGGTTACATTATTTTTTCCAATTAGATTCATAATAAGTTATATCATTTTCTAAATCTACAATACAAATAAGTAAACCCTTTTTAGTAGAATTTGCGATTCTATTCTTTGCAGCAAAATCATACCAATTTATTTTTTCACTTTCTTTAACAATAAAACAAAGCCATTTTGAATGATCTCTTTCTATTCTATTCCCCTTATCATAAACTCTAAATTTAACTCCAAATTTTAAACCTGATTTAATAATATAGCCCTTTTTTCTTAAATCTCTAAATACAAAATAATTCAATAAAAATTCTTTATCAATTCTAACAAACTTTTTTAAAATTTCTTCTTTAGTTAATTCTTTTAAATTATGATTTAAAATTATCATTCTTTTTTGTTCAACTAAAAAATAAGCTTCTTCTAACATATAATAAATTTTATCATTATCCTTTTCACCAAATCTTTGTTTAGAGAATAATTCTATTGCTTCACTATTATTTGAACTTATTTTATCAGAATTAAATATTGCATTAATAACCATAAAATTAAAACTAAAAACAATATTATAAACCTTTTCAAAATTATCTATTTCTTTGTAATTTTCTCTTATGCTTTTCTTTCTTTAATCTTTTTCTTTGCCATTTCCAACGCATTTGGCCTTTCTTTTTCCATCTTCTAGAACTTCTTTTCATAATATCTATTTCAAAATTACATTTATAAATATTTGGTTAATTTAATTTGGCTTTTTTTAACTTACTTTTTCTAAAGATTACAAAATCAATTAATACTAATAAAACAAAATTTAAAATGAAAAAAGAACTTAAAATTAAATTCTGAGATAATATCTCAAATAAAATTAAAATAGGTTTAAATAAAATAATAAAACTTGTAATTAAAACAATAATTAATGTGAATAAAACCATGCCTGCAAGATGATCTTTTAATTGACCTACTCTTTTATTGTATCCAGGACAAAGTAAATCTAATAATTTTTCATAAAAATGATTTAATATTTCTAATAAAATTAAATAAGAACAAGCCAAAAATAAAATCAAAAAATAAAATAAGGAAACATTAAAAACAAAAGCAATACTAAGTACCAATATAGAAAATAATATTAATATTTTAATATTTCTCTCAAACAATATTTCCTTAAAAAGACCTTTTGAAGCATAATAAATACTTTCAATTAAACTTATTTTTGTCATAACTTTAAAAAGAGAATTTAATTTATAATTATTCTTGTGGTCTAAAATTAGTTAAATTTTAATATTAATTTAATAATATTATTTTAAATTAAAGTCCTGTAATCTAGTGGTCAAGGATACGAGACTCTGACTCTCGCAACCGCGGTTCGAATCCGCGCAGGACTATTTTTCCACTAGATTTATAATATTCTAAAATTTAATATTTCTATGAATTATTCAAGAGGTGAATTTAACTTTGTCTTACTTTTTGCAATTTTTGCAGGTGTTGCTATTTTAATATTAGCAATTTATGGTGCATCTCAATTTGCGAGTACAGGTAGATTTCAAACAAGTACATTGGTAGCAAAACAATTAGATATTTTAACAGATCCTTTTCAAGCAGGTTTTGCTTCAGCTCAAAAAAATGAAATTTCTTTTAATCAAAACATTACAATAAAAAGTTCTTGCGAAAATTTTACAGAATTTGGTTCTAATGATTTATCTGTATTAATTGACATGGATTTAGGTCAGGAAAAATATGGGACTCCAATAAAGATAAATGATAAATATATTTTTTCATCAGAATATATCAGTGGGAGAAAAATATATTCTTTGTCTAAATCATTTAGTTTCCCATTTAAAGTCTCAGATTATTTAATATTCTTTTCAGAAGAAGATTATTTTTGTCTTGAAGACTCTCCTGATTGGTTTAAACAACAATTACAAAATTTAGAAATTCCTGTATTAAAATTTAAAGAATGTAAGAATAATGAAGAGTATACTCAAGTTTGTTTTAGTGATTCTGCTTGTGATATTTATGTTAGTGGTGGTTGTAATGGTCCTGACTGTGAGAATGAATATGATATTGGAGCAGTATCAAAAGAAGGAACAATTCTTTATTATCAAAAAGATTTATTATTACCTGCTATTTTTTCTAATCCTTCTATTTACAATTGTAATGTAAATCGATTATTACAAAAAGCATCATTTTTAACAGATATTTATTCTGAAAAAGCTTTAATTTTAAATCAAAAAGATTGTATTAATTACTTACAAAGTGATTTAGATAGTTTTAAACAACAAATTGATTCTAATGCTGATATAAGGTCTTTACATTCGATTCAATATAATTTATTAATTAAAAATAGAGAAGGTTCTTGCAGAGTATGGTAAAAAAAGCACAATATAAAATAATGCAAATGGCTTTTATGATTGTAGCCGTATTCATTTTCTTTTTAATGGTGGGAATTTTCTTTTTTAATTTTCAAATTCAGAATGTTAAAGAATCAGCTCAAATTGCAAATGAACAAAAGACAATTGGTTTAATTAGTTCTATTGCAAATTCTCCTGAATTTCATTGTTCGTCTAGTTCTTCCCTTTGTGTTGATTTTGATAAAATAAAAATATTAGGACAAGAAAAATATTATTCTCTTTATGAAAATTTTTGGCCAGTATCTTCTATTGAAATTAGAATTATAGATTCAACATTTAATGAAATTGTCTCTTGTAAAAACAAAAATTTAGATAATTGTAATTATTATGAAGTATATCAAGAGAATAAAACAGATATAATAAAATATTCTTCTTATATTACTCTTTGTGAAAAAGAAAAAATAAATATAGATAAATGTAAATTAGCTCAATTAATTATTGGAATATGAAAGAGAAAAAAGCACAACAAGAAATTATTGGTTTTGTTTTAATAGTTGTAGTAGTTATCATAGCTGCTTTAATCTTTTTAGTGATTCAAGTAAATAAACCAGTAGAAATAACTGAAAACCCCATAGCCAATACATTATTAGATTCAATAATGAAAACAAGTTCTTCCTGTGTTATAACTTATGGTGCAACAGAAACCTATGAAGGTTTAATAAGTAGTTGTGCAAAAGGTTTTTCTTGTAATAATTTAGAAAGTAGAAGTTCTTGTAATGTATTAAACGATTCTATAAATAAAATAATGAAAGATATTATAGAAATTGATAACTCTATTTTAGCATATCAATTAGATATTTTGCAAAACGAATCTTCTCAAATAACAAATTTAATAGACCCTATAATTGGTGGTGAATGTTTTGGTGGAAATATCTATGGGTCTTATCCTTATAATATATATTTGTCTAGTACTAACAATATTAAAGTAACTTTAACACTTTGCCTTAAGAAATAAATTTATCTTTAAATTCTTCTTCTAATCTTTTATCAATTTGTTTTGAAACTTCTTTTATTTTTTTCATTGTATTAAAAACATCCTTTTCAATTTCTTCAATTAATTCTTCAAAATTTCTTGTTTTGAGTGTATAACCTTTATCCTTTTTAATTACAATTCCAGAACCTCTTAATTTTGAAATATGATGAATAACTGTTCCTCTTGAGAGATTTGATTTTTCTGCAATTTCGTCTGATGAGATTGGATTTTCTTCTTTTAATAAATTTATAAAAATTCTAAAACAAGATTTTTCTTTGTCCCTTTTATTAAACATACCTAAACAATTAGAAATCCATTGAATATCTTGATTCAGTTCATTATTCTCTAATTTATTTAAATTTATTATTGTTATTTCTCTAAAATAATCCATACTAAAATAAGAAACGAAAAGTTTAAATACTTGTTGATTTTAGATAAACCAGATTTGTTGATTTAAAGTCAACAAATTTAAGAAAAAATGAACAAAGAGCAAACAAAAAAGTCAAAAGAAAATGAATATTTAGAGACTTTACAGCGTTTGCAAGCAGAATTTGATAATTTCAGAAAAAGAACAGAAAAAGAGAAAATAGAAATTATTAAAAATGCAGAAGAAAGTTTAATAACAGAGTTATTAGACATAATAGACGACCTTGAATTATCCTTAAAATATTCAAAAGATGAAGGAATAAAAATGATTTATTCTGAATTATATTCACTTTTGGAGAAAAGAGGATTAAGAAAAATTGATAGTCAAGGAAAATTTAACCCTAAATATCATGAAGCTTTAATGCAACAAGAAGCTAAAGGAGAAGAAAATATGATATTAGAAGAATTACAAAAAGGTTATCTATTAAATGATAAAGTTATTAGAGTTTCAAAAGTAAAAATCACAAAAAAAGGAGAAAAACAAGATGGTAAATAAAATTATAGGAATTGATTTAGGAACAACATTCTCAGCTGTGAGTGTATTAGAAGGTGGAAAACCAAAAATAATTCCAAACTCAGAAGGAAATAATACAACTCCTAGTGTTGTTAGTATTAATAATGGTGAAATTTTAGTTGGAGAAATAGCAAGAAGACAAGCAGTTGCAAATCCAAAAAATACAATTAGAAGTATAAAACGATTAATGGGTAAAAAAACAAAAATAAAAGTCGATGAAAAAGAATATACTCCAGAGCAAATTTCAGCAATGATATTACAAAAATTAAAGAAAGATGCTGAAAATTATTTAGGTTATGAAGTCAAAGATGCTGTAATTACAGTTCCCGCTTATTTTGAAGATGCTCAAAGACAAGCAACAAAAGATGCTGGACAAATTGCTGGATTAAATGTAAAAAGAATTGTGAATGAACCTACTGCTGCTGCTTTAGCATATGGTTTAGAGAAATCAGAATCACATAATATTTTAGTTTTTGATTTTGGTGGTGGAACATTTGATGTATCTGTCTTAGAATTAGGTGATGGAATTTTTGAAGTAAAAGCAACAAGTGGAAATAATCATTTAGGTGGGGATGACGTTGATGAAGCAATAATAGATTATCTTTCTAAAGAATTTAAAAAATTTAATGGAATTGATTTAAGAGAAGATTTAGTTGCTTTACAAAGATTAAAAGATGCTTCTGAAAAAGCAAAAATTGAATTAAGTTCTTCACAACAAACATCAATAAATATTCCTTATATTACTGCAGATGCAACAGGACCTAAACATTTGAATATTAATTTAACAAGAGCAAAATTTGAAGAAATTTGTGATCCTATTTTTGAAAAATTAAAAGGTCCAACTAAACAAGCAATAAAAGATGCTAAACTTGAAAAAATTGATAAAATAATCTTAGTTGGTGGAAGTACAAGAATTCCAAAAGTTCAAAAAATTGTTGAAGAATTAACTGGCTTGGTTCCAGATAAATCTGTTCATCCAGATGAAGCTGTTTCATTAGGTGCTGCAATTCAAGGAGGAATTCTAGGAGGAGATGTAAAAGATATTTTGTTATTAGATGTTACTCCATTAACTTTAGGAATTGAAACATTAGGAGGTATTAGAACTCCATTAATAGAAAGAAATACAACTATTCCTACTAAAAAGAGTCAAACATTTTCAACAGCTGCAGACAATCAACCTGCTGTAACAATTAATGTTTTACAAGGAGAAAGAGAAATGGCTTCTGATAATAAATCTTTAGGAAGATTTGATTTAGTTGGTATTCCTCCAGCTCCAAGAGGAGTTCCTCAAATTGAAGTAACTTTTGATATTGATGCAAATGGAATTGTAAATGTTTCTGCAAAAGATTTAGGAACAGGTAAAGAACAAAAAATTACAATAACAGGGGGTTCAGGATTAAATAAAGATGAAATTGATAAAATGTTAAAAGAATCAGAAAGATATAAAGAAGAAGATAAAAAAAGAAAAGAATCTATTGAAGTAAAAAATAATGCAGAATCTTTAGTTTATTCTACTGAAAAAATGTTAAATGAATATAAGGATAAAATAGACAAAGAAACAAAAGAAAAAGTAGAAAAAGAAATAAGTGAACTAAAAGAATTATTGAAAAATGATGATATCGAAAAAATAAAATCAAAGTTAGAAGAGATTCAAAAAATATCTCAAGAAATAGGAACAAAAATGTATCAACAAACATCTCAAGAAAGTAATACAGAAAAAGAAGAAACAAAAGAAAAGAAAGATAATGTAGAAGATGCTCAAGTTGTTGATGACGAATAATTCTTTTTCAATAAAACTTAAATAAGAAAGAAAAATAAAATTAATTATGGAGAAAAAAGATTATTATGAAATTCTTGGAGTAAAAAAAGGTGATGATAAAGAAACAATAAAAAAAGCATATAAAAAATTAGCATTAAAATATCATCCAGATAGAGCACCTGAAGATAAAAAACAAGAATATGAACAAAAATTCAAAGAAATAAGTGAGGCATATGCTGTTTTAAGTGATGATTCTAAAAAAAATCAATATGATACATATGGTCATAATGGTTTTGATAGACAATATAGCCAAGAAGATATTTTTAGAGGTACTGATTTTTCAAGTATTTTTGAAGATTTATTTGGAGGGAGTTTTTTTAATAATTTTAGAGAAAGAAATTTTTATGAAAGAGAAGAAGTCGCAGATGATTTGAGATATAAATTAACAATTGAATTTGAAGAAGCAGTCTTTGGAGTTGAAAAAGAGATAGAAATTAAAAGAGATATTTTATGTGATAAATGTGAAGGTACTGGTGCAAAAAATAAAGAATTTGTAAGATGTGATAAATGTTCTGGTAAAGGTAGAATAAATATAGAACAAAGAACACCTTTTGGTATAATTAGACAGACAAGAGTTTGTCCATCTTGTTCTGGTTCTGGAAAAATTCCAAAACAAATTTGTTCATCTTGTTCTGGTAAAGGAATTTTAAATAAAAAAGAAAAAATAAAAATAAAAATTCCTGCAGGGATTGATAATAATCAAACATTAAGAGTTCAAAATTCAGGTAATGAGATTTATGAAGGAGAAACAGGAGATTTATTATTATTTATTAATGTAAAACCTCATAAATTTTTTCAGAGAAATGGGGATGATATTTCTCTTGATTTTGAAATTAGTTTTTCTCAAGCAGCTTTAGGCTTAACTGTTTTAGTTCCTACATTATATGGAAATACTAAAATAAAAATTCCTGCAGGTATTCAATCAAATACTGTTTTAAGATTAAAAGGAAAAGGTATAAAGAATGTTTCATATTATAATACTGGAGATCAATTTATTAATATAAAAGTTAAAACTCCTAAGAATTTATCAAAAGAACAAAAAAAATTATTTAAAGAATTAGAAAAGTTAACCTAAAATTAATTCTTTCTTAGATAAAAACTATTTTCTATTGGTCCTTTATATATTCTTGGAAAAAATTCAAATGGATTTAATATTCTTCCATCTTTTTGAATACCCTCATAAGAAGAATTATGTGCAATTAATCTCATTTTTTTTCTTTTTTCACTATCAAACATATCAGAAATATTCATTTCATTAATAGAATCAGGATTAAAATATAAAAAAGAATTTTCATTTTCTTTAAAACAAATTAATTCTCTTAAATCTTCTTTAGTTAAATATTTTTTTATATTAATATATTTCATTATGCTAAATAACTCTTTTGATTATTATAATCTAATGTAGATAAAGCACTTCTAAGATATTTTTTCTCAATTTGTTTATATCTTTCTTCGTCAGACTGGCTTACACTTGGAAGTACTTTTTCCATTGCCTTATCAAAATTATTTTTTGTAACTTCTTTTGTTTCAATGTCATCTCTTAATGCAATCATACCTGCTTCTCTTACTAAATTTTCTAAATCAGCACCAGTATAACCTTCTGTTTTATCTGATAAATCTTCAATTATCCTTTCTTTATTTTTAATAGGCATATTTTTTGTGTGTATTTTCAAAATATCTAATCTTTCTTCTTTATTTGGTATAGAAACATAAATTATTCTATCAAATCTACCAGGTCTCATTAATGCAGGATCTAATATATCGGGTCTATTAGTTGCACCAAGAACAATAACGTTATTTAAATCCTCAATACCATCCATTTCAGCTAATAATTGATTTAAAACATTCTCGGTTACTTTTGTCGAACTACTCATAACACCTCTTTTTCCAGCAAGTGCATCTATTTCATCAAAAAATATAACACAAGGAGAAACTTGTCTAGCTCTTTCAAATATTTTTCTAACTCCTTCTTCACTTTTCCCAACCCACATACTTAGTAAAGATGGTCCTTTGATTTGAATAAAATTTGATTCACTTTCTTTAGCAACTGCTTTAGCAAGTAATGTTTTACCTGTTCCTGGAGGTCCATATAATAAAATACCTTTTGGTGGTCTAATACCTAATCTTTTGAAATTTTGAGGAAATTTTAATGGCCATTCTACTGCCTCTTTTAATTCTTGTTTAACTTCTTTAATTCCACCAATATCATCCCAATTAATATCTGGAGTTTCAACTAATACTTCTCTCATTGCAGAAGGCCTTACAACTTTTAATGCTTCATCAAAGTCTTTTTTTGTAATAATTAATTCATCTAATACTTCTTTTGGAATTTCTTTATCTTCTTCTAAATTAAATTTATGAACATTTCTTCTTAGAACACTCATTGCAGCTTCTTTACTTAAACTTTCTAAATCAGCTCCAACAAAACCATGAGTTTTATTAGCAAGTTCTTCTAAATTAATACCTTTTGTTAAAGGCATATTTCTTGTGTGTATTTTTAAAATTTGAATTCTTCCTTCTTTTCCTGGGACAGATAATTCTACTTCTCTATCAAATCTACCAGGTCTTCTAAGTGCAGGGTCAATTGCATTTGGTCTGTTAGTTGCACCTATTACAATAACTTTTCCTCTTGATTGTAAACCGTCCATCATTGTTAATAATTGACTTACAACTCTTTTTTCAACATCACCATTACCTTCTTCTCTTTTTGGTGCAATTGCATCTATTTCGTCAATAAAAATAATTGAAGGCGAGTTTTTTTGAGCTTCATCAAATATTTCTCTAATCTTTTTTTCACTTTCACCATAAAATTTACTCATAATTTCTGGACCATTTATTACTACAAAATTTGCTTCACTTTCATTAGCAACAGCCCTTGCAAGTAATGTTTTACCTGTTCCTGGTGGTCCATATAATAAAACACCTTTTGGAGGTTCAATTCCTAATCTTGAGAATATTTCTGGTCTTTTTAGAGGTAATTCTACCATTTCCCTAACTTTTTTAACTTCTTCTTTTAAACCTCCGATATCTTCGTATGTAATTGAAGGAATTTTTTCTTCTTCAATATCAACTAATTTATTGCTTAATGTAATTGAAGTATTTTCACTAATAATACAAGGAACAGAGGGATTTGTAGAAACAACAATAAAACGAATCTGAGACATTCCAACAGGCATTCCAATACCCATTTGATTAAAAATATCACTAAAAAAGTCTTGGAAGTCTTCTCCCATTAAATCTCTTCTTTTTCCTAAGTTTCCTAAAACAAAAATATCTCCTTTGTTAAATGGTTTACCCAATAAACTTGTTTTAATTGCTTCAGGATCTCCTTTTATACTAATCCCTTGTTGTAAAGGTGCAATTGTTATTTTTTTGGCTTCAGAAATATTATTTACTTTTTTAATTTCTACATTTTCCCCAATTCCTGATTTAATATTTTTTCTAGTTATTCCGTCAATTCTAATAATATTTTCTCCACTATCTGCAGGATAACCATAATCAACAATACAATAACTTTCTCTTTCTCCTTTAATAGAAATAATATCTCCTCTATCCAAACCTAATTTTCTCATAACAGGAGGGTCAACTCTAGCAATACCTTTATAGGCATCATCTTGCAATGCTTCTACAATTCTTAATCTTTCAATTTTATTAGTTTCATCTATTTTTGCCATTTTAAAATCTTAAAGATATTCTTCCAATATCCTCTAAACATAAATTCACCAAATTATTTAATTCTTTTTCTTGTTCATTCAAAAAATTAACAATTTCTCTTGGAATACTTACAATATAACTATTTCCAACAAATCTTAATTTTACTTGATATTGTTTTTGCTTTAAATTCAAAAATGTTTCATATTCTTTTAAATCTTCTGGATGAGTTATTTTATTTGAACAAGAAGGACATCTCAATTCTCTTATTTTAAATCCATTTTTTATTATTATAACTTGTTGCATTTTTTTATTGCAATCTTTACATAATATTGTATTATCAAATAAATCAGTCATGTATATACAAAGCAATATATACTTTTTAAGTTTTTAGTTAATTAATCACATCTTTTGAATAAATCCTCTTTTAGGCCTAAATAAATCTCCTGATTTTAATAACCTGTCAATTGCTTCTTCAATTTCAACTTGACTCATTTTTCCTTCTAATTCTTTTTCAAGTTCTTCTAATGGAATTAATTTTCCAAGTCTTTTTTCTAAATCTGCTATAATATCTCTTACAATTACAATCTTATTTCTTTGAGAAGCAGTGTTCCCACTAATTTTATCAATATCAATTTTTTTAGTTTCTTCATCATAACCTACTTCTAGCAAATAACTTCTCATAACTTCAATTGCAACTTTTGCATCTTCAACTTTTACTTCTTTATGTAATCTAATTCTTGCATGGGCTTCAGCTAATCTTACTAATGCTTCTAATTGTCTTGCACCTATTGGAATAGCTTTAACAGCACTTTCATCATCATATGCTTGACTTCTTAAACTAACATAGAAATTTTTCATTTCTTCAATAGCTTCATCAGTTAATACAGGATCATATTTTGTTTTAGAATAAGAAATATATTTTCTAAGTATGTCTTTATCAATCATTGTTGGTTTATGTTCATGTTGGTGTTCTTTTAATACATGTAATGCAATTGATTCATCTCTATCTCTTTTAGGAATATCTCTCATAATAAAAATAGCATCGAACCTTGACAATAAAGAAGGTGCTAAATTTACTTGTTTTGGAATTGGTTGTGTTGGATCAAATCTACCAAATTTAGGGTTTGCAGCAGCTAAAACAGATGTTTGAGAACGTAATGTTGCTTGAACTGTTGCTTTTGAAATAGTTACTGTTTGTTGTTCCATAGCTTCATGCATAGCACTCCTATCTTCTTCATTCATTTTATCAAATTCATCAATACAAACAACACCTTTATTTGCTAAAACCATTGCACCTGCTTCCAAGCTCCACCCTTTTAAGATTTCATCTTTTACTACAGTAGCTGTAATACCAGCACCAGTAGCAGATTTTCCTGAAATATACCTTGCTTTTGGAGCAATTTTTGATATAAAAGAAAGCATAACTGATTTTGCAACACCAGGATCACCAACTAATAAAACATGAATATCTCCTCTCATTTTTGTTCCATCACTTCTAACTTTTTTTACTCCGCTAAATAATTGCAAAGCTAATGCTTTTTTCACATTTTCATGACCCCAAATTGAGGGAGCAATACTATCTACCATTCTTTCAACAATTTTAGGATCAGCAGCTAATTCTTTTATTTCTCTTTCATCTTCTTCACTAATCTTAATATCTTCAAAACTTTCTTCTAAAGGAATAATATTATTTGCTTCAATTGCTAAGTCAAATCTTGTAAGTAAAGCTCCACTAGATGAAGTTAAAGCAATTTCTTTCAAAATTCCAATTATTTTAACACGACTTCCTGGTGTTGTTCTCATCTCCATTTTTGGATCAACTAAATCTTCTTTTAGATAAATAGTCATTCTTTTTGGTTGTTCTCCACCACTTAAATTATCACTTGCTTCCTCAATTGTCAAAACTTGAGCATCAACCATTTCTTTATCTAATAATTTAAAACCTCCTCTTCTACCACAACTACATCTACTAGGTTCTTTGAATTTTTTATCAAATTGTAAAACAGAAATAATAGTTCCACAACTTGGACATTCAAAACGTGCATTTGTAACTAATGGTCTAACTTCACTTGCTTGTCTAACAATACCTTCTATACCTATTAATTTCCCTAAATTAACTGCTCTAATATTTCGAATAAACATCTCTTGTAATGGAGAAATAGATGTAAATCTCACTCTTGCTTTTTTAGGTGCCCATTCTAATTCTTCTAAAGCAACTTCTAAAATTTGAATAGTTTCTTCAGGTCTTTCTAATAAATATTCGGATAATTTTGGAGAAAATTCACTAAACTCTTGAAAATCAATCTTAACTATTTTCTCACTAGATTTTGCAGCATCACCAATTTCTTTTCGATTCATTTCAAAAAAGCTCTTGGCTTCCATTAAAAATTCTTCTTGATTAAATTGTCCTAAAGAATCATTATTATTGTCTAATTCTTTATCCATAATTATCTTAGATAAATTTCTTTTTTATAGATTGTTGTTTTCTAAAATGTTTAAGCCATTAATTATATACAAAAAGAGATTTTGCTATAATACTATTTTGTGTAACTTTTTTTGCAATTTCTATAAATTTTTCTCCTTCAAAAATTGCAAATTCTTCTCCCTCATCTAATTTTTCAATTTGTTTTAAGTCTAAAACATGATTTTTTAATAATGGTTTTCCAGTCAACAAACTTTTTACAACTTCTTTTTTAACATAAATTATTTTAAACTTCTTTTTAATTATCTCTATGGCTGGTATAATCATATTTTTTAACTGTTCACCATCTCCTTTTTTATATTTCAAAATTGCTTCATCTAATTCATATAAGGTATACATCTTTTCTTCATCAAAATATCCTGCCTTTGTTCTTCTTAATTCGCTCATATGAGCTCCTTCAATATATTCTCCTAAATCACTACATAATTTTCTAATATATGTTCCTCCTTGGACCTTACAATAAAATAAAAAATCTTTTTTAGTTTCTGAAGATTCTAATAATTTCCAATCAAATACTTCTCTAATTCTTTCCTCTCTTTTAACAGCACTTTTATGAGGTGGAATTTGTTTTATTTTTCCTAAAAAATGAATATTAATTATTCTCTGTAATTCATTTATATCTTGTTCTTTATGAGTATGAAGTATACCTACATATTTTTTATCATTGCCTATTAAAAATCCTGCTAATTTACATGCTCTACCCAATGCTATTGGTAACACTCCACTTACTTTTGGGTCTAATGTTCCTAAATGAGATGTCTTGTTTAAATTAAATTCTCGTCTAACATAATTACTAATACTAAAACTTGTTGGGCCAATTGGTTTATCTATATTAATAATTCCAAAATTAATTAATTCAATTATATCTTTCATCTTATTAAAATTCATTAAATCCTTATAAGATTAATTATTTTGTAAAGATTTATTAATATTCGTTTTTTTAAAATAATATGAATAAAAGAGGTATAGGTTTTTCTGTAATTAGTTCATTAATCTTAGGAATTCTTTTATTAGTTATTGTTTTTATTTGGATAAATGAAACAGGACAGGATTCTGATTGGGATGTTTGTAGAAATAGTATTATCATTAGAAATACAATCCCTGAAATAAGTTTATCTGAAACTATTCCTCTCACAAGTTTTAAAGATTCTTATCCCTTAAATTGTAAGACTCAAGTAGTTACTATTAATTATAATGATACAAAAAAAGCTCAAAAAGAAATAATGGATACAATTGCTTCTTGTTGGTATTTAATCAATAGGGGTGAAGCATCTATTTTTCCTTCAAAATTATTACGTGCAACAACTAGTTGTTTTACTTGTGCTAGGATTCATTTTACTCCTGATGTAAGAGAATATTATAGTTATTCAGAAAATAAAATTAATTTAAAGAGAGCATTATTAAGTGAAATTCAACCTCAAATAAGTTATATGGCTTATCTAACAAATGATGGGAATAATCCTTTCTTAAAATATTCTATTACCCACCCCGTAACTGAACAAGAGTGGTGGAACTCAGATAGTTCTTTAGATAGTTATTTAGAGAATAGCTTTAAAGTTATTCAAGATCAACCAGAAAAGGAAAATTGGTTAGATAAGTTAAATCCTCTTTATAACTATTTTTATAGATTAGACGGAACAATTATTTTACCTCAAGAAATTGATCCATATCAGGGGTTTTATATTACAATTAGTTCTTGGATAATTAATGCTGATACAGTTTTTAATAATTTATTATTTTATCATTATGATGATATAGACCAACTTTCAAAAAAAATATTTTTGTCTGAAGGAGAAAAACAAACTGCAACTACATATAGTGTTTGTGATAATTGGGATGGAATCCCCGCATAAATAAAATAAAATAAAAAAAGGAATAAAAAAAATAAATTCCTAAAATTTAATAATAACTAGTTTCTACTTCTTCAACAGCTTTATCCTTTTTTGTCATTAAAACTACTAATACTACTAAAAGTATTACAAAGATTACTGCTAAGATTACTGTTAAAGTAACCATAGGTGTTTGTGTAATTCCTTGTGTCTTAACAACATTTGCGACAAAATTAACAGGTTCATTGTTAACTTCTACTGAAAAAGTGTATGTTCCTAAATCTGCATCTTTTAATGCTGTAACACTTACAGGAACAACTTCATATGAATTTGCACCAACAGTAACTACTGATGGAACAGATACATCTAAAAATCTTCCTGAAACACTTTTTAGATTAAACATTCTAACTTCATCAGCATTGTTTGCAACAATTAACTCATAAGTTGTTTTTTCACCAACAACTAAATCTAAATCTTTTATTGTTGGAGATACTATTGTCGCACTAGATTCTTTAACTGTTAAAAGTTTTGTAACTATTGTTTCAGCATCTGAATTGTAAACTCTTACTAAAGTTTCATAAGTTCCTACTTTAGCATTCTCTGGAACTTTTAAGTAAACAACAGTACTATAACTATCTTCTTTTTCACTTGTTGATACTTCTTTTTCTAATAAGTCCCCTACATATGCTCTTGTATAAACGCCTAATTCAGGAATAGATACTATTACATAAACATCATCTAATCTATTGAATCCAACGTTCTTTAAAACAACATTAATAGGAAAAACTTCTCCAGCAGAAACTTGTGTGTTAAAGTCAGCACTTAATACACTTAATTCATAAGAGTTTCTTTGCATAGTTAATGAATAACTTTCTTCAGTTTTATCAGTTGAATCAATAATTTTTACATATAATGTAAAATCTTGATGTAACTCTTTTAATGAAGAAGGTAATTCAACAGTTAAGGCCTTTTTGTATGTTTTTCCAGCTAAAATATCAAATCTTTGTGTTGAGACTTCGATATCTTTTTTTAAACCAGAAACTGTTACAACAACCTTAACATCACTTGCATCTTTTGTTGCTACAAATTCTACTTCTACAGGTACTCTAACTGAAGATAATTCTCCAACCATTTCTATACCTGAACTTAATTCAACTCCATCAAATGTTGTTGAAACAGATGAAGCTAAATCAGCAGCAGAAACAAAACTTACTAACATTAAAGTTAGAACTGCAAAGAATGGAACTAAAAGTTTGTAACTTTTCATTGTTTTACCATTTTAATTTAGTTAATAATATAATCAGAAAAGAGTTTATAAATATTGTTATCTTGTTGTAATTAATGAATGACAAAAAAACTTAAAAAGTATACAATCGTATACTTTATATCATTAAAATAAAGGAATAACAAAAATGGATATTACAACAATAAAATTACAAAAAGAAACTAAAGAAAGACTAGAAAAATTAAAAGAAAGTAGAAGAGAAAGTTATGATGATATTCTTCGTAAAGTATTATATGTCTTGAATATAACAAGAGATAACCCTAATAAAGCAAAATTAATTTTAGAAAGAATCGACGAATTAAGAAAAAGAATGCTTGATGAAGAAAATGAAGAAAAAAAGGAACAAAAGAAAGATAAATTAAATCTTAAAAAAAATAATTCTAAAAAAATTTCTAGTTCTTAATTACTTCTTTAAATATTTTTAATCCTTTAATAGAATCTTCTACTGGGCTTGGAGATTCATTAATAATAGTATACTCCTTATCCATCTTTTTCAATTCTTTTAATAATTCCTTCCATCTTTGCTCACTTGTTAAAATATGATTTCTCTCGCCTTTTTCTCCATATTCTATTCCTGAAAAATGACAATGCCAATTCTTTTGAGGAAAAGCATGTTTTAATTCATCAAATTTATCTTCTTTGTATCTTGCTAATACATGAGCAAAATCAATTGTAAATGAACAATTAGTTTCTTTAGTTAACCTTGAAATTTCTTCAATAGAACCAAAAACATTTATTTTACCCATAATTTCAGGACAAAGAAAAACATTCCATTTATTTTTTTTTATCTCTTTTTGTAATTCTATTATGTTCTTTTTTATATTTTCATAAGTTTCTTCTTTAGACTTTTTTGAGTAAAATCCTGCATGAAAAACAATATTTTCTGCATTTAAATAATGACCTATTTCACAACATTTTAATATCCTTTTTTTTGAATTTTCTATTTTCTCTTTTTCTTCAGAATTTAGATTTACAAAATAAGGTGCATGTATTGATAATTTTATTTTATTTTTTTTAACAAAATCTCCAATTTTGATAGCATCTTCTTTTTTAATATAAATATTATAAGTAAAAGGAATTTCACATGCATTTAAACCCATTTCCAAATATCCTCTTAAAGTATTAATTGCTTCATTAACAGAACCAAGTGCCGAAGGACCAAAATTGATTTTCATTTAATTTGTATTATTTAACGGGCTAAACATTTCTGCATTTATTTGTCCTAAATTTTGTGAAATATAATTATGTAATTTTATTATAGTTTGTTCTTGTAAATTTTCTTTTAGAATGCCATGACAATTGGTTAAATCTGATTCAGGTAAAATAATAGAACCTAAAGGAATATTACAGATCATAGAAAAATCTTTTAATTTTGATGTTTCTTGATTTGTTAATTCTCCTTGGAGTAACACAACTTCAATTTCACAAGTATCTTTGTTCTTACCATTAATAGTATATCCAAATATCATTTCTCTCCCGCCAGCAAATTTTGTTTTTTTACAATTTTCTAAGTTATAATTAAAGCAGTCCCATGAATTACATCTCTCATAATTATTTATTAAAATTAAAATCAAAAGAATAGAAACAATCACAACACCAATTAAAATAAATAAAATAATTTTCTTTTTAGATGATGGTTCTTCAATTAATCTACCTCTTAACATAATTATATTTAATTAGAATAGTATATAAATTTTAGGATTTATTTTACATTTTCAAATAACTTTATAAAACATATTAGTTATTCTTAAATTAGAAAAAGATGGCACAATTTTTTATTTATGATATAATTTTTTTAATATTATTTACAGCAGTAGTAGCATTTTTCTTATATAAAAATAGAAAAAATTTAGCAAGAGATGGGTGGATGTTTTTATATAAAACAAAATGGGGAATTAATTCTATGAAAAAATTCGACGAAAAATATCATAAAATCTTAGGATATTTAAGATATGTTATTGTAACATTGGGTTATTTACTAATGGCTATTATGATTTATATGTTATTACAGACAGTTTATATCTATATTAGTGAACCAAACATTACAGATACTATAAAAGCTCCGCCAATAGCTCCTTTAATTCCTTATTTCCCAGAGTTATTTGGTATGGAAAGTTATTTTCCACCTTTTTACTTTACTTATTTCTTAGTTGCTTTGGCAATTGTCGCAATTGTTCATGAATTTGCACATGGAATTTATATGAGATATAGCAAAACAAAAATAAAATCAACAGGACTTGCATTTTTAGGACCTATTTTAGGAGCATTTGTTGAAGAAGATAAAGAAAATTTTCATACAAAAGATAGATTTAATCAAATGAGTGTATTAGGTGCTGGTGTTTTCGCAAATGTATTATTTGCTATTATATTTTATTTAATTTATACAGGATTTTTTTATTTAACTTTTACTTCTGGAGGATTTATTTTTAATAGTTATGCTGTAACTCCAATAAACTCAACTTTAATTCAAGATATTAATCATTATGAAAATTATTCAACAATTAATTTAATTAATAATAATCAAACTTATTTTTTAGAAGGTAATTTAATGAATCAATTAAATTCTAGTTATGAAATAATTTATGCATATGATGCTAGTCCTGCTTATTTAAATAAAATAAAAGGTATTATAATCGGTATTAATAATTATACAATTAAAGATCAAGAAACACTTTCAGAAACATTATCTTATTATTCTCCAAATGATAATATCACTCTTTATTCCTTATATGAAGAAGAAGTTCTAGAATATAATATAACTCTTGGTAAAAATCCCCTTGATCAAGATAAAGCCTTTTTAGGTATAACCCACTTATCTAGTTCTTCAAACAATAAATTACAATTATTTTTAGCTGAGTTAATGGGCTTTAGTCAAGATTCAACTTATTATAAACCTAAATATAATAATGATTTAATTTATTTCTTTTATCATTTATTTTGGTGGGTAATGATTATCAATTTTTTAGTAGCTTTATTTAATATGTTACCTTTAGGAATTTTAGATGGTGGTAGATTCTTTTATTTAACTATTGAAAAATTTACTAAAAAAGAAAAAACAGCAATGATTATATTTAATATTATTCGAAGATTTATTATTTTCTTATTTATTCTAATGATGGTTATTTGGTTATTTAGAATTATTTAATTAATCTATAAATTTAAAACATTAATTCTTCTTTATTAATTTATGATTCCTGATAAAGTTAAATTAAAGCTAGAAAAAATGCAATACAGAATTGTAGGAAATCATTCTGCAGTTCAAATTTGTAGATGGACAAAAAATGCATTAAGAGGCCAAGGTGTTTGTTGGAAAGAAAAATTTTATGGTATTAAAACAATCGGTTGTTGTCAAATGACTCCTTCAGTAATGTGGTGTGAGAATTCTTGTCTTCATTGTTGGCGTCCTATTGAAATGAATCTAGGAACAAATATTGGAAAAGTAGATTCTCCAAAAGAAATTTTAGACAGAATAATTAAAGAAAGAGTAAAATTATTAGAAGGGTTTGGAGGGAATAAAAAAGTAAATAAAAAATTATTAGAAGATGCAAAAGAACCCAAACTTTTTACAATGTCTTTATCTGGAGAACCTACACTTTATCCCAAATTAGGTGAACTCTTTAATGAAATAAGGAAAAGAAAGGCAGTAAGCTTTTTAGTAACTAATGGACAAAATCCTTCAAGAATAAAAGAATTGGAAAAAAAAGGTTTACCTACTCAAATAACTGTTTCACTAAATGCACCAAATAAAGAATTATTTCAAAGATGGCACAATTCATCTAAAAAAAATGCTTGGGAAGAATTTTTAAAAACTTTAGATATAATCAATAGTTTGGATGGAAAAGTAAGAAGAGTTATTCGATTAACACTAGTTAAAAAGGGAAAAGGGGACACCCCTAAATTAAATGATATAACAAATATGTCTCAAGAGAACTTAAAAGAATCTGCTTTATTAATTAAAAAAGCAAATCCAGACTTTATTCATATTAAAGGATTTAAAAGTGTAGGTTATTCAAGAGATAGAATGGGTTACGACAAACAACCATGGTTTAAAGAGGTAAAATCTTATTCAAAAGAATTATTAAATGAATTAAAAAATGAAGATTATAGAATTGGTGCAGAAGATAATGCTAGTTGTGTTGTAATGCTTGCAAAAAAAGGAAAAAAGTTAAGGATAAATAAAAAAGATTATTAACAAATAATTTATAAACAATTTCTATTTTTATTAAATATGGCTAAGAAAAATTTTTTTAAAAGATTAACAAGTAAAACACTTTACTTTCCTGGTTGTTTAACAAAATCCATTCTAAAAAAAGAATATGAAAATTATAAAGAGATATTTAATTTATTAAAAATTGATTATGTTTTGATGAATGATAAAGATTTTTGTTGTGGACTTCCGGCATATAATGGAGGATATAAAAAAGAAACAACAAAATTAGCTAAAAAGATATTAGATTATTTAAATGAAAAAAATATTTCTAAAATCATAACTAACTGTCCTTCATGTTATCACACATTTAAAGAGATATATCCTAAATTAATTAGAGGTTGGGATATCCAAGTAGAACATGCAACTCAAACAATTTATAATTCTCTTAAGAAAAAGAATTTTAAAAATATGCCAAAAGAAAAGGTTACTTATCATGATCCTTGTCATTTAGGTAGATATGAAAAAATTTATGATGAACCTAGAAAAGTAATTGAAATATTAGGTGGACAAATTATTGAAATGAAATATAGTAAAGAAAATGCTTTATGTTGTGGAGGAGGAGGAGGAGTAAGAGCAAATTATGAAAGTTTAGCAAAAAATATAGCAAAAAAAAGAGTTCAAGATATTTCTGAAGAAATCTCAAGAATCATTACTCCTTGTGGACTTTGTTATTCACAATTGAATGAAGCAGACCCAAGAACCATAGAATTTTCAACGTTTGTATTAAGTCGATTAAAAAGATAATTTTAAAAACTTTTTTTTTGATTTATTCTTATTTGAGTTTTTTTCTCACAAATAAATTGTCTATTTTAAAAAATGAAAGTAAAAAGATTAAATTATAAATTAACATTAAGGAATTATTTTAGTTATATTTGGAAATTTAAGTTTATGTTTTTATTATTACTCTTTTCAGTTTTTTTATTAGAAATATTTCATCTAATTCCTAATTTTTTATTTAAATCATTAATAGACAATGGAACTTTATTTTCTAATGGAAATTTAGAAAGAATAGATTTTGTTCATTTATTATTAATTTTACTTTCAATTTATTTAGTTACAAGATTTTTTTTAGTTTTAATGTCTTATATCCGAGCAAAATATTTAGCATTAGTTGAAACAAAAATCATTTTTAATTTAAAGAACCATTTTTTTAATCATATCGTAGACTTAGACCACAATTTTCACACAACCCACAAATCAGGTTCATTAATATCTAAATTAAATAGAGGGGCAGGAGCAATAGAAGGTTTAACAGATGTAATTTTCTTTAATTTTGCACCTTTTTTTATTCAAGTAATAGTCATTGGAGCATCTTTAATTTATTTTAATTGGATTTCTGCATTAATTGTTGGTTTAGTTGCATTTTCATTTGTTTTATTCAGTGTAAAGATACAACAATCCCAACAATTAGATAAAAAAGCTTATAACAAATATGATAACTTAGAAAAGGGAAATATTTCAGACATTTTTATTAATATAGACTCAATAAAATATTTTGGTAAAAATGAATTTATTAAAAGTTTATATAAAAAGTATTCTAATAAAACTAAAGAAAAACAATATAAATACTATTCTTGGTTTAAACTTTTTGACTCTGGTCAAAATATTATCATTGGAATAGGAACAATTGCTATTCTTTTCTTTCCAATTCTTGATTTTTTAAAAGGGAATATTACTCTTGGAACAGTCTCTTTTATTTATACAACATATTTGAGTTTAATTGGTAGCCTCTATGGTTTAGTTTGGGGAATTAGGGGATTTTATCGTTCATTAACAGATTTACAAGATCTATTTGATTATGAAGATTATAAAAAAGAAATAGTTGATAAAGAAAAAACAATTCCTTTAAAAATTGAAAAAGGAGAAATAGAATTTAAAAATATTTATTTTAATTATGATAAAAATAATAAATTATTTAATAATTTCAATTTAAAGATACCTGCAAATAAAACAGTTGCTCTAGTTGGTTCTTCTGGATGCGGGAAGACAAGTTTGATTAAATTATTATATCGTTTTTATAATTTAAATTCTGGTGAAATTTTAATCGATAATATAAATATTGAAGATGTTGCCCAAGAAAAATTAAGAAATGAGATGAGTATTGTTCCTCAAGAAGTTATTCTATTTGATGATACTATTTATAACAACATAAAGTTTGCTAATCCTTCAGCAAGAAAACAAGAAGTTTTAAATGCTATAAAATTTGCCCAATTAAATGACT
>Ga0334894_1000960_pt1 | contig 27905 bp, 25 predicted proteins | sample GraSluR3_MG_6_FD_207225 | JGI IMG/M metagenome (GOLD analysis project Ga0334894, IMG submission 207225) | Sludge microbial communities from methane-producing bioreactor in Wageningen University, Netherlands - Granular Sludge_12_05 R3 | ecosystem: Engineered > Bioreactor > Anaerobic >...
GATTTGAAGATGATAATTCTAATAAGTCGGTCTTAAAATCGATTTTAACGCCTTTAGATTTCTCGCTGGATAAAATAGACATTCTCCGTAAAGCATGTAAAAAATTATTTCTATCTATAATAGAATTTAAATTATTGTTTTTAGGAATCACCCTATTGTAATCCGGGAATTCTCCGTCAACAATTCTCATAATTATTATGGAATTATTTTTTTTCAAAACAGCATTATTGTCCATAAATCCAAGATGTATTGGACCATCTGCTTCATCGGCCATTTTCCTGAGCTCTATAACTCCTTTTTTAGGAAAAATGACACCCTTTTCCAGATTTTCTGCGGCTATTCCTTCGAAAGGAGTATCCTTTAAAGAAAGACGGTGACCGTCTGTGGCAACAAAACGAATTTTTTTGGTGCCATCTTGTTCAATTATTTTTATAAAAATACCGTTCAGATTATATTTTGTTTCATCTGTCGACATTGAAAATACGGTCTTTTCAATAAGTTCTTTTATCTTATGACTTTCTATAACAATAAAATCATCTTCTTCAATACTTGGGAAAAACGGAAATTCATCTGCTGAAAGACCGACGATATTAAAGATCGATTTACCACATCGAATTTCAATCCAACTATTGTCTTTGGCTGTAAAAAAAATTTCGCTTTCAGGAAGCTCCTTAATGATTTCGAACAGTTTTTTTGCAGGTACGGTTATGCGGCCGGGTTTGGTTACCGAAGCCGGATAGGTTGCCTGCATGCCGACTTCTAAGTCCGTTGCAGTTATTTGCAGATGGCTTCCATCCGCATGCAGCAGGACATTTGATAAAATAGGTATGGTATTTTTTTTCTCGACAATTCCCTGAACTCGTGAAAGACCTTTAAGAAATATTTCCTTCTCAATGGAAAAGTGCATTTTCCCCCCCTGTTAACAGGAATCTTTTTCTATTAGGTTTTTAGATCTTTTATAGCAGTAATAGTAATGCCTGTGAATTTGTGGATATATTAAAAAATTTGTTAAAAATTATATACTTCCATCCGGTCTAGAAGGGCAGATATGGTTGTTGGCAAAATTGGTCGATTTGTGGATATCCGTGTTCGGTGCTCCAGACAGGCTATTTATTACCGGTTTCTGCACAGGTTGCCCTTAGGCTCGATCCTGATCAAATCAGGTTGATAAAAACCCAGGGGCGCTCTGTTTTTGTCAACTTTGCGATTGGCGCGTATGGGATGATTCGGTATTTTTTTGATCCGCTGGATCCAATCAGCCTGAGAGGTCTTTTTTGAGGCTGGTTATTGTGGTTCGCAATTGAAAGTCGTCCTCCATGTTTTTCTCTATTTTCTTGATGGCATGAATGATGGTTGAATGGTCCTTGCCTCCGAATCTCTCGCCAATTTCCGGGTATGAACAGGAGGTCAGTTGTCGTGAGAGGTACATGGCAATCTGTCTGGGCAATACCAAGGCCTTCATTCTTTTGGCCGACTTCAGGTCGGAAACCTTGACCGAAAAATGGGTGGCGACCAGTTTCTGGATCTCTTCGACGGTCAACTCCCGACGCTTCTCAACCATGATGTCCTTGAGGACTTCTTGGGCCATGGCCAGGGTAATAGGCGTTGCGGTCAGACTGGCGAAGGCTCCGATTCGAATCAGATATCCCTCCAGTTCCCGAATGTTGCTGCTGACGGCGCTGGCTAGAAACATTGCCACTTCTCGGGGAAGATCTATGCCGTTTTGCTCCGCTTTCATGCGCAGGATGGCTTGTTTGGTTTCCATATCCGGCGCTTGAATGTCCGCAATCAGGCCCCATTCAAATCTGGAACGGAGGCGCTCTTCGAGACCGGGTATTTCCTTGGGGAACTTGTCCGAGGTCACAACAATTTGTTTATGTGAATCATACAATGCGTTGAAGGTATGGAAAAACTCTTCCTGTGTGCGTTCCTTTCCAGCAATAAATTGAACATCGTCGATTAAAAGAACATCCATCGATCTGAACTTGTTTCTGAATTCATCCATCTTTGCATAGCGCAAGGAATTTATCAGTTCATTCATAAATTTTTCTGAAGTATAGTAACAAACCTTCATTTCAGGGTTGTTTTTCAGAATCGCATTGCCGATGGCGTTGACCAGGTGGGTTTTTCCTAAACCTACCCCGCCATAGATAAACAGCGGGTTATATGTGGTTGCCGGGTTGTTGGCGACGGCCATGGCTGCGGCACTGGCAAATTGATTGGACGAACCGAGAACAAATGATTCGAAGGTATACCGAATATTCAAATTTATGACATTGTTTCTCTGTGGGTCGGGATTCCCGGCAGGAGGTGCTGCGGTAACTTGAGGTGCGGTCTTCTGCAATTCCTCTTCTTTTCTGCGCGGCACCACTGTTTTTGACACTTCTTTCTTGATCGACAGGCGTAATTGATAAGGGATGCCGGCGATGTTCGACATGCATTCCTGGATCGCCCGATAATAATGGTTCTTTACCCAATCCAGGACGAAGCGGTTGGGGACCTCCAGATGCACGCATTCGTCACTTACGCCGGCAAAATGGATCGGTTTGATCCAAGTGGAGAAATGCTGCGGCGTCAGGGTTTGTTCAAGGTGCGCCAAGGTTTTTTGCCAGAGAGGATCCATGGATTCAGTTGCTGTTGAAATTGTTGTGGAATTTCTGCGGGAAAGGGCCGCGGAGCTTATCCACAAGTTTGTCGACAGATGTGGATAAGCCTGATTTGCCTGATTCGACGGGTATTTTGCGACTTGAAAACATTAAAAATCAACGCCTAAAAACTAGCAGAGGCTGGCGACCTTTGCAAGGTTTTTTTAGTTTCTCGCGGCTGCGGCCGAGGGCTTTGCCACCCCGGGGGTACAAGATTATTGCTTGACAAGTTTTGGGCAACGTGTTTAATAATGCGTTTCGCTGAAAATCACTAGGAAAATGGCTGAGAATCCAACTTCCGGGAGTTGTGGAAAATGTCCAAACGTACTTATCAACCGAGTCGTATCCGTCGCAAGAGAACCCATGGCTTTCGTGCCCGCATGCAAAACAAAAACGGCCAGGCGGTCATCCGTCGTCGTCGCGCCAGAGGGCGTAAGCGCCTGGTGGTAACCATACCGAGCAAGTAAACGGAATGGATGACCCTTCTGGAAACGGTTCGGGTAACAGGTTTCCCAGGTCTTGTCGCATTTCTCATCGACGAGATTTCCAGGCAGCGCGTAACGGCGGTAGGCGGCGGCACACGCCGCATTTCATCGTTTATGTATTAAAACAGCAGAATGGCCCCGCCAGGTTGGGTATCACTGCCAGCCGCAAGGTCGGCGGGGCTGTTCAGCGTAACCGCATCAAAAGATTGTTGCGCGAATTTTTTCGTCTCCATCGCAACAGCTTTGCCGACGGCCAGGTGATTTCGATTGTGGCGAAACAGGGTGCCGGCGAGCTTTGCTATGCCCAAGTGCGTGATGAACTGGGGTGCCTTATTTCTTCCCGCTTGTCAGGCCAAACGTCATGATTGATACAATCTTGATTGGTTTGGTTCGCGGTTACCAGAGGTTTATTTCACCTCTCATGGTCCCTTCCTGCCGTTTCCATCCTTCCTGTTCAGAATATGCCCGCCAGGCTATCATCAAGTACGGAGTCATCAAGGGGCTGCTGAAGATCTTCGGGCGTCTTGGGCGCTGCCATCCTTTTCATCCCGGGGGTTATGACCCTGTTTAAGAGGTTTTTACAGGGATCCGGAATCTGACGGAGTATTTCCATGGAAAATAAAAACGTTCTTCTGGCTCTTGTGCTGATGGTCATGGTGTGGGCCGGATTCAATCTTTTTCAGTCTCCTTCTTCCGCCCCCTCCTCTCCCGAGGTGACCCCGGCCACAGCGATTTCTCAAGTATCCGATGCGGCGCCCGTCGCAGCGAGCGCTCCGGCTGCCGCGTTTGACCCGGCTCCCGATACGGCGGCGGTCATTCGTGATATCGTGGTTGAAACGGATAAATTTCAAGCGGTGTTTTCCACCGCCGGGGCGAACCTTAAGTCCCTGCAATTGAAAGGTTTTAGAGAGAGCCGTGAGGCCGGTTCTGGTCCTGTGTCGCTGGTCGATCCCGATTTGGGACAACCCACCCTGAATCTGCACGGCCAAGGCGATTGGCAGTTCAGCGAGGGATTGCGCTTCACCACCAACCTTGCCGAAGACGTGCTGCGGGTGGGCACCGGCGACGAGGCGCAACTGGTTTTTTCCGCCCGCGGTCCGGATGGCAGCGTGGTGGAAAAGATTTTCTCCTTTGCCGGGGACCGGTACGATTTTGGACTGCAGGTCCGGATCCACAACAGTTCGGAGCAGGAACGCCAGGGCCAAATTGTGTTGACTTTGGAGCAACCCTGGGATGAACAACATGCCGAGCAGGCCGGCCGCAGTTTCGTCGGACCCAGTATGCTGATTGAAGGCAAGGTCAAAAAGTTCAAGGACAAAGAACTCCAGCAAGGGCCGGTTCGGATCGACAATGGCGTCGCCTGGACCGCTTTTGAGGATAAATATTTTATTGCTTCTTTAATACCGCTGGAGCGCACCGGCGAACAGGTCGTGCTGGAAATGGTCGATAACCGCATCGCCAATCGACTTTTGTCGTCCGGTTTTTCTTTGGCCCCCGGGAAATCTCGCGAGTTTTCCTACCAGGTTTTTTTTGGGCCGAAGGATCTCGAGGTTTTGGGGAAAGTTGGACATGACTTGGAAAAGGCCGTTAATTTCGGTTTCTTCAATATTTTGGCGAAGCCTCTGTTGGCCGTCTTGAAATTTTTTCACGGCAACCTGATTCGTAACTACGGTTTTGCGATTATCATGCTGACCGCTTTGATTAAACTGATTTTCTGGCCCCTGACACATAAAAGTTATAAGTCCATGCGGGACATGCAGAAACTGCAACCGGAAATGCAGGCCTTGCGTGAAAAGTTCAAAGATGACAAGGAACGCATGAATCGGGAAATTATGGAGCTTTATCGCAGCAAGCGGGTCAATCCCATGGGTGGGTGTCTGCCGATGTTCGTGCAGATTCCGGTGTTTTTCGCCCTGTATCGGGTGTTGCTCGAGGCTATTGAACTGCGCCATGAACCTTTCATGTTCTGGATTGCCGATTTATCCGCCAAAGATCCCTATTACATCACCCCTATCATCATGGGGGGGACCATGTTTTTGCAGCAAAAAATGAGTCCCAGCACCATGGATCCCCAACAGGCGAAAATTTTCATGTTTTTGCCCCTGGTATTTACCTTTATGTTTTTGAATTTTCCTTCGGGGTTGGTTATTTACTGGCTGGTCAATAATGTTCTGACCATTTTGCAGCAATGGTACATCAACCGCGGCGGCAAGAAAGCAGTTGCTGCCTCCTGATTATTTTGGGTCATTCACTTTTCTTCACAAGCGCTGCCTTATGAGCCTGCCCTTTGCCGAACATGACACGATAGTGGCCCCGGTTACGCCGCCTGGAGAAGGCGGCGTTGCTATTATCAGGCTGTCCGGTGGCCAATCTGAATCCTTGCTTGGGCATATTTTTCGTCCCGCCGGCGAACGCAAGGCCCTGTCCTCCCATCAGCTCTATTACGGGCATATCGTCAATACCACGGGAGAACCAGTTGACGAGGTGATGGCGGTGTTGATGAAGGGACCGCGTTCCTACACCCGACAGGATGTGGCAGAAATCCACTGCCATGGCGGCAATCTCGTGGTACGCCAGATTCTGGATCTGCTGGTGGGCGCCGGTGCGCGGCTTGCGCAACCGGGAGAATTCACCCTGCGGGCCTTTCTCAATGGCCGCATCGATCTGACCCGCGCTGAAGCGGTGATAGATGTGATTCGGGCTCGGTCCGAGGCCGCCTGCCATCAGGCTCTGGCTCAAATGGACGGGAGTTTGTATCGGCGACTGACCCACTTCAGGGAGGGCCTGGTGCATCTGTTGGCCGAAGTTGAAGCGGGGATCGACTTTCCCGAGGAGGATCTGTTGCTGGCTGACGGTCCGCGATTGGCGGCCCAGGCCATGGATATTGTTGGTGACATGGAGGCCTTGCTGGCTTCCTTTGACGCCGGCCGGATTCTTCGTGAAGGGCTCAATATCCTTATCTTTGGCCGGCCCAATGTGGGGAAAAGCTCGCTGATGAATGCCCTGCTAGGTGAGGCACGCACCATAGTCACCGATATTCCCGGCACTACGCGTGATACCATTGAGGAGAATCTGGTCCTCGGCGGCCTTCCCTTGCGGTTGGTGGATACGGCCGGAGTTCGAGCCACCTCCGATCCTGTTGAAACCGAAGGGGTTCGACGCGCCAGGGCCAAGCTGGCCGGAGCTGATTTAGTGTTGCTGGTCGTTGATGGCAGTGCTCCGCTTACTGACGATGACCGCATGGCTCTGGATTTCTGTTCCGACCGAGAAATCTTGCTGGTGATCAACAAATGCGATCGCCCTGCCATTCCCCTTCCCGAGGATTTTGCAGGCTTGCCGGCGGTTCACATTTCGGTGCATGACAATCTGGGCCTGGATGCCTTGCAAGAGCAGATACTGCAACGCTTCGGTGCTTGCGGGGATCAGGGTCGCGAAACTGCCATGCTCAGCGATCGTCGCCACCGTCAGGCCCTGTTGCGCGCTCACGGCAAAGTTCAGGATTTCATCGCGGCCATCAGGATGGCAGTATCCGCGGATTGTGCAGCGCTGGAGCTTCGGCAGGCGCTTGTGGCTCTGGGTGAAATTACCGGGGAGACCACCCCGGAGGACGTTCTGGAACTGATTTTTTCCCGCTTTTGTATTGGTAAATAGTCCCATATTAATTTATACGGGGTGGGTTTATTTTCAATATATACCCAATGATAGATTATCAATGATTGTTTGGTGCCAATACAAATTCTTATCAATAGCGGACCTTCTTATTAAAAATTTAAAAATATAAAATTGACACGAAATATTTGGCGACGTTGCTTTGTGTTTCACGTGAAACGTGGTGCCGATAGGGGCCCGTGTTGAATGCCAGGAAAAACCATGTCTACCTATGGAAAAAAATATCAGGTCATTGTTGTCGGGGCAGGGCATGCCGGATGCGAGGCGGCTCTGGCTGCCACACGGATGGGCTGTTCAACCTTGCTGTTGACTCTGAGTTTGGAAAACGTCGCGCAGATGTCTTGCAACCCGGCCATAGGGGGTTTGGCGAAAGGTCACTTGGTAAGGGAGATTGACGCCCTGGGTGGCGAAATGGCGCGTATCACAGATGCGGCCGGAATTCAGTTTCGAATTCTGAATACCAAGAAGGGGCCGGCGGTGCGTGCCTCCCGGGCACAGGCAGATCGCCGTCTCTACCAGTGGCGGATGAAACAGTCTCTGGAAGGCCAAGAAAGATTGGATATCAAACAAGGTGCGGTGGTCCGATTGTTGCTCGACGGCACTCGGGTTGAGGGGGTGGTAACTCGGGAGGGTCTGCATTTTAAGGCCCCGTCGGTGGTTCTCACAACGGGCACCTTTATGCGCGGTTTGATCCATGTGGGGTTGAAGCACTATCCCGGCGGTCGAGCAGGGGAGCCGCCTTCGGAGGGATTGTCCGATCAGTTGCGAGTGCTGGGTTTGCGGGTTGGCCGCCTCAAAACCGGGACCCCGGCTCGCCTGGATGGACGGACCATCGATTATGGCGGCTTGGAACCCCAGTACGGAGACGATTCTCCGCGTCCTTTTTCTCTGGATACCGAACGGATTACCAATCGCCAGGTGCCGTGTTACCTGACGGGCACTAATCCCCGCACCCATGACCTGATTCGGGGCGGACTGGATCGATCGCCCTTGTTTCAGGGGGTGATAGAGGGTGTCGGTCCGCGCTATTGCCCCTCCATCGAGGACAAGGTCAATCGTTTCCCGGAAAAGGATTCGCATCAGGTTTTTCTTGAACCGGAAGGCTTGGGAACCACGGAGGTCTATCCCAACGGGGTATCGACTTCCCTGCCTGCGGAAGTTCAACAGGCTTTTCTGCGGACCATACCTGGGTTGGAGCGGGTGGAATTGACCAGGCCGGGCTATGCCATTGAATACGATTATGTGGACCCCATCGACTTGCAGCCGACTTTGGAGACCAAGGCTATTACGGGTCTGTACCATGCCGGCCAGATCAACGGCACCTCCGGATATGAAGAGGCCGCGGCTCAGGGGCTTTTGGCTGGGATTAACGCCGCCAATCGGGTCCTTGAGAAAGCGCCCTTGATTCTGCGCCGGGATCAGGCCTATATGGGGGTGATGATAGACGATTTGGTTACCTTGGGGACTCGGGAGCCCTATCGCATGTTTACCTCGCGAGCCGAATACCGATTGCTGCTCAGGGAGGATAACGCCGATCTGCGGCTGACGCCCATCGGCTACCAATTAAGCCTGATCGGTCCCGAGCGATGGAGTCGGTACCAGGCCAAAGTCGAAGAAATGGAGAGGGGGCTCCATGAACTGCGCACCCGACGAGTCGCTCCCGGGGAATCGGAGGCCGTCGAAGGATTGGGTTTGGGGAGTCTGAAAAATGCCCTGACCCTGGAGGTGTTGCTGCGGCGTCCTGAATTGACGCTCGACGACCTTTTGTTCTTGTCCCCACCGCTGACGGCTCTTTCCCGGGAGGCCAAGGAGCAGTTGGAGGTCGCCGTAAAATACGAAGGTTATATTCAGCGACAATTGGAAGAAGTTGAAAGATTTCGTCGCACCGAGGAGGTTCCTTTTCCGAAAGATTTTGATTTTGGAAAAGTGTCAGGGTTGTCCGCCGAGGTTCGCGAGAAGTTGATGCGGGTACAACCGGTCAATCTGGGGCAGGCCGCCCGTATCCCCGGAGTGACACCAGCGGCGGTCGCCATTCTGTCCGTGCTGCTGCGAAGGGGCTGAAATGGCAGCCATCGAAAATCTGAAAAAAGCCTTGGCGACAATGGGTCTGTCGGTTCCGGATGAGGCACTGTCGGACCTGGTTTGGCTGTTGGAAGAGTTGTTGCGTTGGAACAAAAAAATCAACCTGACGGCCATTACAGAGCCTGCCGAGGCCCTGGAAAAGCATCTGTTGGATTCTCTGACGCCCTTGCCCTGGCTGTCGGGTGTTGAGCGCCTGCTGGATATGGGTTCCGGAGCCGGATTCCCCGGCTTGCCCCTGAAGTTGGCCCGTCCCGATTTGAAGGTGGTCTCCCTGGACAGCCATCAGAAAAAAATCGGTTTCCAGCAGCATGTGGTCCGGTGTCTGAAGCTGAATGACTTTACCGCCAAGGCGTGGCGTCTTGAAGATGCCGCAGGAATCGCCACAATGGCAGGCCAGTTTGATGTGGCAGTGGCCCGTGCCTTGACGGCGCTCGATCGCTTGATGGATATGTCCAGACCATTTTTGGCCAAGAACGGTCTCCTGCTTGCCATGAAAGGCAGTGAGGGTGAAGCCGAGTTGCAGCAGGCGGCTTCGAAAATTGAAAAGGAAGGTTGGCGCGTTGAGCGATTGATCAAGCTGCGCCTGCCGCACTCCGGCGCAGCCAGAACCCTGATCTGGTTGCGAGGCTCCTAGTGGGCCCGCCAAATCCCCCTAGTTGACCCGCTCCACCGCTAACCACTCTTTCAGTTCGGCTCTGTCGGGCCGTGTCAATACCAGACCACGTTATGCAACAAAGCCTTATCCCGTCCGACCCGTTGGGAAAAGGCTTTGGTCTGATATGGCAAGTATGTTAGTCTCCAAGAAAAACACAGCCGGTTTCAGTGTTGTTGATGTTGAATTGGGTTAAACCATAAGAAAAACAAGTGGTTGAGGTTTTTTTGGCGGGGCCGGATCAATTCGTAAGCCTTGCCTGATCGCCGAAAATGGCCATCCGGGTCAAGGTCGCACGAGGAGGTGGTGGAAAATGGCGCAAATTATAGCCATTGCCAATCAAAAAGGGGGGGTAGGAAAAACGACCACGGCCATCAACCTGGCCGCATCCCTGGCGGTGGCGGAAAAACGCGTGTTGCTGGTGGATCTGGATCCCCAGGGAAACAGCAGCAGTGGCCTCGGCATCAGCCGCGACAGCCTGACTCGAACCACTTATCATGCCCTTCTCAGACAGGCAACCGCTGACGAAATCGTCTTGCCGGGGCCATTGCAATACCTGGAGGTGATGCCGGCCAACACCGATTTGATCGGCGCCGAAATTGAATTGATTGCCGAAGATGGCCGCGAAAGGCGCCTCAAGTCAGCCTTGCAGGAGTTGCGGAGCCGTTATGATTTTATTCTCATCGATTGCCCGCCTTCTTTGGGGTTACTGACCGTCAATGCCCTGACCGCGGCGAACTCCGTACTGGTGCCCCTCCAGTGTGAATATTACGCCATGGAGGGTTTGACCCAGTTGACCCGCACCATCAAATTGATCCAGCAGGACTTGAACCCTTCCTTGAGTCTGCGCGGCATCCTGTTGACTATGTTCGATCGTCGCAACAATCTTTCCCACCAGGTAAGCGAAGAGATCCTGCGGCATTTTCCCGGCCGAGTATTCAAGACCGTCATTCCGCGAAACGTGCGGCTGTCCGAGGCGCCAAGCCACGGCTTGCCGGCCGTTCTGTACGATATTTCCTCCCGCGGAGCGGAGGCCTACCTGGATCTCGCCCGGGAAATTCTCAGCGCAGGTGGTTGACATGGTAAAACGTTCCGTTCTCGGCAAAGGCGTCGGCGCCCTGCTGGATTCCGCCATAAAGGACGATCCTCCCCGTTTTTTTCTCTGTCCCATCGAGGAATTGCGCCCCCATCATAACCAGCCGCGCAAGCGTTTCGACGACGGCAAGTTGGCCGAACTGGTCGCTTCCATCCAGTCTCGTGGCATAATCCAGCCCCTTGTGGTGCGACGGCTGGAGGATCATTACCAGATCATCGCCGGGGAGCGGCGCTGGCGGGCCGCCCAGCGCGCCGGCCTGAAAAAGGTGCCGGTGGTGATTCAGGAAGCCACCGAGGACGCGGCCGTAGAAATGGCTCTCATCGAAAACATTCAGCGGGAGAATCTCAACCCCATCGAGGAGGCCGCAGCCTACCAGAGCCTGATTCGGGCTTTCGATTTAACCCAGGAGGATGTGGCTGCCCGGGTCGGAAAGGATCGATCCACCATCACCAATTCCCTCCGCCTGCTGCGACTGCCCGAGGATGTCCGAGAGGATTTGATCGGCGGAATTCTTTCCATGGGCCATGCCAGGGCGTTGCTGGCCCTGGAGCAGGAACCTTTGCTGCAACAGGCACGCAAACAGATTGTTGCCAAGGCATTGTCGGTGCGCCAAACGGAAGCCTTGGTCAAAAAACTGAAGCAGGTCGGCATGCAGCCGTTGTCACCAAGGAAACAGGTCGACCCGGATCTGCTGGCCCTGGCCGATGACCTCAAACGGGCACTGGGGACCCAGGTGAAGATTACCAGCAAGCGACGTGGCGGGCGCATCGAAATCAGTTACTATTCCGCAGAAGATCTGGATCGCTTGTTACAGAAGCTGGGCATCAATCCCTGATTAGCGGACAATTCATTAGAAGATAACAAATTCAAATAGTTGTCGATTTGGTGGAGCGCTGTTACGGTTTTCTGCTGGCTAAATTTCGTATCCCGGCCGCCCCTGTTTCCCGGCCCACCAAACCTTGATCCCGGCGGTTTCTGTGAGAACTGCAGCCAAAGGGCCATTTCAGCCCACCCCCAGGACCATTCTGCATCTGGATCTGGACGCCTTTTATGCCAGCGTCGAACAGCTGGATCGACCTGAACTGCGTGGCAAACCGGTTCTGGTCGGCGGTCGAAACGGCCGGGGTGTCGTCTGTGCCTGCTCCTACGAGGCCCGGAGTTATGGCGTGCGTTCGGCCATGCCTGTCAGTCAGGCGTTGCGATTGTGTCCAGCCGCAATTCTGCTGCCGGTACGCATGGCTCGCTACCAGGAGCTATCCAGACATGTTTTTGACATTTTTTCCCACTATACCGATCTGATTGAACCTCTGTCCGTGGACGAAGCCTTTTTGGATGTGACGGGCAGTCGCCGACTATTTGGGGACGGTCGGTGCATTGCGGAACAAATTCGGGCCGCAGTGCGCAGTGAAACAGGGCTGGCGGTAAGCGCCGGGGTAGCCGCCAATAAGTTCCTGGCCAAACTGGCCAGCGAACAGGCCAAACCGGATGGATTATTCGTAGTGCCGGAAGATCCGGATGACTTTCTGTTGGGATTGCCCCTGCAGCGCCTGTGGGGCGTGGGGCCGGTGCTGTTGCGGCAGCTGAACCGACAAGGATTGACCACTGTTGCCGATTTGAGAAGGCTGGCGCGGCCGACCTTGGAGCGCCTGTATGGCGCCACCGGGGGAAAACTGTACGATCTGGCTCGGGGGTGGGACAACAGACCGGTGGAGAGAGGGCATGCGGTCAAGTCCGTCGGCTGCGAAGATACTTTTGAGCGGGATTTGGTAGACCGGGACGATTTGCGACATGTTCTGCTGGATTTGAGCGATCGGGTGGCGGCGCGCCTGCGCCATAAAGGCTTGGTCGGTCGCACCCTGACCATCAAGGTGCGCTACGCGGACTTCTCCACCGTGACCCGATCCACCACCAGCGCTGAAGCCGTGGATCATGGCCCATGCCTCTTTCGAGGCGCCCTGGAATTGCTGCATAAGACTGAAGCCGGCCGGCGTCCGGTGCGCCTGCTGGGGATCACCGTCAGCCAGCTTTCGCACGTCGGCCTGGAGCCCTTGGACCTTTTTAACGCCCAAGGCAGCCACCGGCAGGCGGCCCTGGATGCAGCCATGGATCATTTGCGGCGACGCTTCGGCCGGTCCGGCCTCTGCCCGGCGACTTTGCTCGGGCGATCCGAATCAGATCCGGAGTGATGGTGGAAAATTGTCCAGGCACCGCAGCAGGGCCGGGCAGTCATGAATTTCCAGTGTCATGCAAGGGGTTTCCGGCAAACAGGGCAGCAGCCGAGCCAGTTCCGCGAAGTCGATATTGCCTTCGCCGATGGCCAGATGGGCATCGCGATCACCGCAGTTGTCATGCAGATGCAGGTGGCGCAGATGCGGCCCAAGGGCGTGAAACCAATCCGCCATGGTGACCTTGCCGAACAACCGCCAGTGCCCGATATCGAAACAGTGTCCGAGCCAGGGTGAGGCAAAGGCGTCCAGGAGATCCTTCAGGGTCTCCGGATGCTCCTCGAAAATGTTTTCCAGCACCATGGGGCAATCCTGCGCCGCCGCCTGCTCGATGAGGGGCGGCCAGAACTCCCGACAGGCCTCCACCCACAACTCGCTGCGGCCCCCGTAACGCCAGAATTCATACCCGGGATGAAACACCACCAGCCGGGCCTCCAGCCACTCGGCCATGGCCAGAGTCTGCCGGAAGCGTTCCATGGTGGCTTGTCTTACCATGGGCTCCAATGCCCCCGGATTGAGATCCATGAACGGCCCGTGGACCGTGACCCGCAGGCCGGCAGCAGCCAAACGCTGCGCCGCCCGGGCCGCCGTAGAGCGGTGGTCTCCCACGAGATCCGGCCATTTCAGGGCGATTTCCGGCTGCAGGCCCCGTTCCAGCAGCAGGGGCAGATGTTTTTCGAGGAGGCTGAAAGGGACATGCACGTGCAGACGTTCAGACATGGACGGTACCTCCTGCCGCGACCCGCTCCAATCGTTGTGTGGCAGGCTGCTCGCCAAGGGTGATGAGGATATCCTCCGCCGCGAAAGCCGTATCCGAGGGTGGGTTGAACAGCATTTGGCCGCTATGTTTTTTAATGGCGATAATCATGACGCCCCATTCACGGCGGATGCCGGCGGCAATCAGGGTTTTTCCGACCAGGATGGAATCGGGTGCGACGCGGATTTCCTCGAGTTGCAGCTCAAAACTCTCCCCGCCGATGGCGATGTCGGTGAAGTCTACCACGAAAGGCCTCCGAAAAGAGAAATCTTCCGGGAATGATAGCTCCGAAGGGGGCCGCATGGCAAGCTGTAGCAACTGCCGGTAATGCTTGAAAATGGCAGAGGTTGCCTGTGAATGGCAGATGCCGTAGAGTATAATATCGCGGTGTTGGTTGCCTTCTGATGCGAGATACCTCATGGCACCACTATGGCAATGCGCTCCGGCCCATGGATGCATGGTGACGGAGGCCGATTTTGAGATGCAGGCCCTGGAACCAAAGGACGGTCCATGACCACCTTGATAAAACGCCAACTCCATCAAGCCGTTGCTTCGCGCGACGATCTCATCGCCTACCTGGCCGGCGGGGCCCGCCCTCGCGAGCAATGGGGGCTCGGCATGGAAGTGGAAAAGCTGGTGGTCGATGCCGAGAGTGGCGAGGCCGCGGTTTTTCCGCGCATCGAAAAACTGCTGGAGATTCTGGCTCAGAGCGGCGACTGGTCACCCGTACGGGAAAATGGGCACCTTATTGCTTTGCTGGGTCCCAACTCTTCGGTGACCCTGGAACCGGGCGGCCAACTGGAACTGTCCGGACGGCTGTGCCCCGATTTACACTGTTCGGCGCGGGATTTTCATGCTCACGTGGAACGGATTGTCAGCGCCGGCCGTCCCCTCGGCCTCATGTTTCTGGGCCTGGGCGTGCAACCCTTTACCCCCTTGAACGATATCCAATGGTTGCCCAAGCATCGCTACGACATCATGCGTCGCTACATGGCCCGCACCGGCGACATGGGTCAGCGCATGATGAAACAGAGTGCCGGCTTACAGGTCAACCTCGATTTCAGCGATGAAGTCGATTGCATCGACAAGCTGCGAACCGGGCAGCTGATGGCTCCCCTGCTGTATGCCCTGTTTGCCAACTCACCGCTGCTGGAGGGGCGGCCCAGCGGCTTTCTTTCCACCCGCGGGGAAATTTGGTCCCGGACCGACAGAGATCGCTGCGGTCTCATTCCGCAGCTCGAAGCGGAAGGTGCCGGCTACGCCACTTACGTCGATTATGCCCTGCAGATCCCCATGTATTTCATCTTTCGCGATGAGAAGTTGCTCGATTTGACCGGCCGACGTCTGACCTTCGGCCAATTCCTGAAGGAGGGCTTCGAAGATTATCATCCCACCTTGGCCGATTGGGACCTGCATCTTTCCACCCTGTTTCCCGAAGTTCGCCTGCGGCCGCAGATCGAGCTGCGTTCGGCGGACACTCTGCCGCCAGGGATGGCCATGTCGGTAGCGGCCCTGGCCAAAGGGCTGCTGTACGACGATGAAGGCCGGCAGTGCTATCGGCGATTGTTTCACGGCCTCGACGGGGTTGACCGGGAAGCCGTCTACCGGCAGTCCTGGCGCCTCGGACTGCGAACCCCGGTCGGCCGGCATACTCTGCGGGAGGTGGCTCTGGAGGCCCTGTCGCTGGCTCGCGAAGGGCTTCAGCGACAGGCGCGCTGCGCGGCTCAGGCCAGTCATGACGAAGACTTTCTCCGGCCGGTCACGGAGATGGCCAAAAGCGGCGGGTCGCTGGCGGAACGCTTGCTCCGGAATTGGTCTGACAACAGGCCGGAGCAGTTGAAGACTCTACGAGCGCACTGCGGTTATGATGCCGTACTGGCGGAGCTCCCGGACTTTCCTTGTGGGAACCGCTAACTGATTATTCCATGCTCAAAAAGGATCTGTCGCATCAAGGGATTTACTGGTTCCTTGCAACCGAAAAGATAACGGCGTCGACCCAGTCACCGCCCGAGGAGGAACGCAATGAGTGAAGCTTTGCCGGCCACCGATCTGGCCCGGGAATCCATCGATACCATTCGTCTGCTGGCGGCCGATGCCGTTGAACTGGCCCGGTCCGGACATCCCGGGACCCCCATGGAGGCAGCTCCCCTCGCCTACCTGCTGTTTACCCGCCACCTGCGCTACAATCCCCTCAACCCGGAATGGCCGGGGCGGGATCGTTTTGTACTGTCCTGCGGCCATGCCTCCATGCTCCTCTACAGCATGCTGCACCTGACCGGCTACGGCCTGTCCCTGGATGATCTCAGGGCCTTTCGGCAACTCGGCAGCAAAACGCCGGGGCATCCCGAGTTCGGTCATACCCCCGGCGTGGAGACCACCACCGGGCCCTTGGGACAAGGCCTGTCCGTTGCCGTGGGCATGGCCATGGGGGGGCGTTTTCTGGCGCAGCAGGTCGATGCGGTCCTGTTCGACTATCGAATCTATACCCTGTGCTCGGACGGCGATTTGATGGAGGGCGTGGCGTCGGAAGCCGCCTCCCTGGCCGGACACCTGCGTCTCGGCAACCTCATCACCGTCTTTCTCGACAACCACATCACCATCGAAGGGGATACCGCCCTGGCCACCAGCGAGGAGACCGCAACCCGGTTTCTGGCCTACGGCTGGCAGGTGCTGCGGGTGGAAGGGGAAAACCTGGGGCAAATGAATGCCGCGTTGGAACGGGCCAAGAGCGACCCCCGCCCTTCCCTGATCATCGCCCGGACCCATATCGGGTTCGGCGCGCCGAACAAGCAGGACAGCGCCGATGCCCATGGGGCGCCCCTCGGGGCGGAGGAACTGCGCCTGACCAAACAGGGCTTCGGAAGGGATCCGGAGGCGGCTTTCGTGGTACCCGAAGGGGTGCGCCAGCATCTGGGCGCGGCTCGGGAGCGAGGTGCGGCCCTGGAAGCCGACTGGCAGCGCCAATGGCAGGAACGCAGCGCTATCCTGGATCACGGCTGGCGTCCGGAGAACCCGCTGCCGGATGGTTGGGAGCAGGCCCTGCCGTCCTTTACCCCTGCCGATGGCGCCATGGCCACGCGCCAGGCCAGCGGTCGGGTGCTCAATGCTTTGCGACCTGTGCTGCCCCTGTTGCTGGGAGGTTCCGCCGATTTGGCACCGTCCAACAATACCTGGCTCCAAGGCGAGGCGGCCTTCACCCCCGGCGGCAGCGGTCGGAACATCCATTTCGGGGTCCGCGAACACGCCATGGGCGCCATCCTCAACGGCCTGGCCCACACGCCGGGCCTGCTGCCCTTCGGCGGCACCTTCCTGGTATTTTCCGATTACATGCGGCCGCCCATGCGTTTGGCGGCCATGATGGGGCTGGCTCCCATCTATGTTTTCACCCACGACAGCATCGGGCTGGGCGAGGACGGTCCCACTCACCAGCCCGTCGAGCACCTGGCCTGCCTGCGGGCGGTGCCCAATCTGACGGTGATCCGGCCCTGCGACGCCAATGAAACCGCCCAGGCCTGGCGCGCCGCCCTGGCCAATCGCCGCGGCCCTACCGCCCTGGTGCTGTCGCGGCAGGCGCTGCCGGTATTGGATCGCACCCTTCTGGCGCCGGCAGAAGGCTTGCTGCGCGGCGGCTACGTGCTGGCACCCGAAGATGGTCCGCTGCAGGGCATTCTGCTGGCCAGCGGCGCCGAGGTGCCCTTGGCGCTGGCCGCCCGAGAACTGCTGCAGGCCGAGGGTATCGGAACACGCGTGGTTTCCCTGCCCTGCTGGGAGTTGTTCGAAGCCCAGCCGGAGGCGTATCGGCAGGAGGTGCTGCCGGCATGCTGTGGGGCGCGACTGGCTGTCGAGGCCGCGTCGCCCTTCGGCTGGGAAAGATATGTCGGCATGGCGGGCGAGGTGCAGGGCATGACCGGTTATGGGGCCAGCGGTCCCGCGGCGGATTTGATGAACCATTTCGGTTTTACCCCGACCCAGGTGGCGCGACGCTTACGGAGGCTGCTTGCCTGACCAAAAAAAACCCTCATTTGGGAGAAAGGGAGTAAACCTTTCTCCTGATGGTTCGTCTTATCACGCAAAACCAGCCAGGCACAGCAAGGATGGAACCATGAGCAATGGGGTTGCGGTGATTGAGACCAATGGTCTGCCTGAAGAATGGGAGGTAAACACCTCGGCGGCAGAGGAAGCGGCATTGCTGGAGCGTATCCGACAAGGCAGTACCGCTGCTTTTGACAAACTCGTGCGCGATCATCTGCCGCGGGTGGTCAATCTGGCCTATCGTCTGCTCGGCGACCGGAACGAGGCCGAGGATATTGCCCAGGAAGCTTTTCTGCGCCTGCATCGGTCTCTGCCCAATTTTCGCGGCGAATGCCTGGTCATGACCTGGCTGTATCGGGTGGTGTCCCGGTTGGTGGTGGACCATCTCCGGCGCGAAAGGTTGCGGCGTCGGCTGTTTTTCTTCCGGCGCGATGAAGAAGATCCCGATCCGGTGGATACCTTCGCCGATACCGCACCCTCGCCGCGGGATCAGCTACTGGCCAGGGAAACGGAGAAAAGGCTGTTTGTCGCCCTTGGTAAGCTATCGGCCCGCCAGCGGGCGGTATTTGTCCTGCGGCATCAGGAAGGCCTGCCGCTGCGCGAGATCGGCGACCTGCTGGGCCTGCGCGAAGGAACTATCAAGGCCCACCTGCACCGGGCGGTACAGGTGCTGCGCAAGGACCTGAACGACTGGCAAGAGGATACGCCATGAAACGTCAACCGGACTGCACCATCAAGGAAGAATCGCTGCTGCTTTTTCATTACCGGGAACTGGCGCCAAAGGAACGGCTGGCTTTGACGGAGCATTTGCGGCAATGTCCGGCCTGCCGACAACGGTTGGCGGAGCTGCAAAACAGCCTGGCGAGCCTGCCCCGTCCGACTCTCGAGCTTTCCGCTGCGGAGGTGGGCTGGTTGAGCGCGCGCATTGCCGCCCGCACCCGGCCGGCCCCGCGTCCGCGATTCTGGCTGTGGAGTGGCGCGGTGGCCACTGCGGCTTTGGTCGTCAGCCTGGCCGCCTGGCCGCCGACCGGTCCCGATTCGCGCCTCGGCGTTATGGGGCGGACGTCCGGCGAAATTGGCATGGTGGAAGATCCGGAACTGCTGCAGAATATGGATTTGCTGCAGAATCTGGATCTGTTACAGGAGCTGAAACAGGTTGGCTGACGGCATCCGGGGCCGGGACGGCACAAGGTCAGGTTAGACACGAAGGAGGACGGAGAATGAAGCGGGTTTGGTGGTTGAGCGGGATACTGACCATGCTTTTGCTGTGCGCGGCGCCGGCGAGTTGGGCGAGGTCCGACAAGGGCCGCAGCCGGGACCCTGTGCCGCAGGGGCAACAGGAATTGCAGGAGCGATACCGGAAGTTCCAGTCCTTGCCGCCCGCGGAACAGGAACGGTTGCGGCAACGCTGGGAACAATATCAGGATTTGCCGCCCCGGCAGCAGGAGGAATTGCGCAATATGAACCGCCGCATACAGGAACTGCCACCGGAGGAACAGCAGCGCTTGCGGCGGGAGATGCAGCAAATGCAGCAGTTGCCTGAAGACCAGCGGGAGCAGCGCCGTCGGGAATTGCGCCAGCGCTATTTCGACGAGGAAAACGGACGGGGTCGCCGAGGGCGCTGAAACCGTTCATGGAATAAAAGCATCAGCAAGGGCCTGTGGCAGTACGCCACAGGCCCTTGCTGATTGAACCGGTTTTTCAAGACGGGGGCTCAGCGCCGCGGGACCCACTGCAGGTAGGCCTGGCCGCTGCCATCGGGGCGTTCGTTGAGCAGCAGGACGGCGGCGGTGACCCGGTTCCCTTCCGTGATCAGGGTAAAGTCAAGGATATGGGCATCCACGCCGGCAAAGGGCTGCTGCATGACCAGTCTCTGACCGGTCCAGGCCAAGTGTACCAGCCGATCCTGGCCTGAAGGCTTGCCCAGCAGGGGCAGACCCGCCGAACGGCCGCGCTGGATGGTGAAGGCGCTGCCATCGGCCTGAACGGTTATCCGTGGCGGCAGGGCCTGCCAACGCTCCCGCACCACGTCTTCCTTGCCCATGCCGGCACGGTATTCCGGGTTGGCCAGGCGTACCGCCAGGCGCGGGCCATGGAACTCCCCCAGGTCCTGGAGAAGCACGCCGCCGGTCACCGGGTGTTCGGTAGCCATGACAACCAGTTGCAGAGACCCGTCCGGGCGCCAACGCAGGCCGTGGCGGTCGTTGATGGGTGTGGTCTCGAACAGGTCACCCCCACCCCAGGGTAACGGGGATGTTGCCTGCCGCCAGGCCCGGCCCTGGAGGGATAGGGGTAAAACCGGCCCGTCGAGCAGGCGATGGGTGCCGCGCACCTGCATTTGGCCCCGGCCTCCGGCAAGGCGGACAAAGGCTTTAGGCGGGCCGGCATGCAACGCCAGGTTGTCGCCGTCAATCGCTAACAGCCAGCTATGGGGCCAGGAATCGGTCCCTTCATAAATGCCGCGACGATCCTCGGCCCAGACCCCCAAAAGGGTCAGGGTCTGGGTGCTTTCGTCTTTACTCCCATCCAGGTAGAGCGCCCGCAGACCACCGACCGGGAGGGTGGTACGACTGAGAGGTTGGAGGTCGATACCGTGGAGATTCACCCGCTGCAGACCCTCATCGGTCTGCAACAGCAGTTCAACCCCGGTGGCTGGCCCGCCGCCGAGCAGTGCCAGGCTGCGGGGCCGATCCCGCAATGCAACCGGTCCCGGCGCCAAGTCCCCAGGATCCGGGACAGCGACCGGTGTGGGGAGCGCTGCCGCAACCGGCGCCGGAGGAACGACCACCGCTGCGGCAGCCGTGGCCACGGTGGCAGGAGCGACCGCCACCGGCGTCGGCGGGGGATCGGCCGGATGGCGCTCCAGGGCCAGAATGGCCCCATCCCCGGCCCGCGTCAAAACCGCCTGCCGGCGCTCCCCCTCGGACTGCAATTCCAGGATCAGGGCGGCGCCGGGGCCTGTGCCCTGCTCTTTCAGGCGCACGGCATAGCCCTGTTCCAGAGCCATCTCCAGGATTTCGCGGAGCGGCGCCGAGGCCAGGGGATCCGCCTCCGGGCTGCGCAAAAGCAGCTCCTTCGGGCCCTGCCAACGCTGCAGGGCCGCGGCTATTTTCGGCCAGTTGCCGGCCATGGCCGTCCATCCGGTCGTGGCCAGCAGCAAAAGAATAAGAATGATGATATGCGGGCATTTCTTCATGCAAGTCTCTCCCGTCCCGAATCCTTCAGCCTTCAGCCTTCGGCCTGCTCTTAGTAACTCCAAGCCAGGGTCAGGCAGTTGACGAAGGCCGGATCGTCGCCGAACTGGTCCTTGATGCCATCGCCGGGAATAAAGGTCGAAAAGATGTAGTCGACGCTGAAATTTTTCGAGAAGGCGTACATCAACTGCAGATCGAAGGTCGTGCCGGCATAGCTGTCCACCTTCCTGCCGGGGTTGCGAACGTTGGTCAGGTTGTTGGTCTCGTCATACCAGATGAAAAAGGCCTGGCTCTTGTACATGAGGTTCTTGACCCACTGGGACAAGTCGCCACGGGCGCCGACGGCCAACAGTTTCTGGCCGGGATTGTCGCCGCTGCCGCCGTTGCCGATGCCGCCGTAGCGATTGGTTCCAAGGGCGCGCTCCGGTGAGTAGGAGTACAAGGTGGCGCCGTAGCTCTGGCCCATATCCTCACCGAGAATATTGCCGTCCATGCCCATCAGGGGTGTGAAACGGCCGATGTCGGTGATGCCGACCCAGCCCTTGACCTTGTTGTCGGCGGCGTTATTGTCCCCTTGAGCGTAGCGGAAGGCCAGGTAGGGGGTAAAGGCTTTGTGCAGACCCATTTCCAGTCCGGCAAACATGGCCCAGGATGAGATGTCGCGGCCGTTGTCGAATTCGCCTTCCGCCGCCACGACCTCGAAGCTGGGTCGGAACCAGCCGACCTGGCCGATGGCCTCCATGCCGAAATAGTGGATCTGAGCGTCTTTGGAGTCGTTGTCGCTGTAGGCATAGAAGGGGCTGACGGAGACCTGCAGCGGTCCCCTGCCCTCTTTGTTGCCCAGCCAGGCCTGCTGCGGCAGGGCCTCCGGCGCACCGGCCAGATCCTGGGTCAGTTTAAGGGAATAGACCCGCCAGTCGTCTTCGGTGGAACTGCGCAGAATTTTGTCGACATCATCTTTGCGCGGCAGATTGCCGCGATTCTGGATGGGCAGGTACAGGGCTTCGTATTGCAGTTTGGGAGCCAGGTTGCCGCGGAAGCCGATGAAGGGATGATCGTCGCCGAACAGCAGGCCGCCGGTCTTGATGTCCAGGGCGCGGATATCCCAGCCAGTCTGCAGTTCCAGCCAAGGGAAGAAGCGGTACAGTAATTCGACGCGTTCGATGCCGAATTCGCCGCCGGAATTGGGCCGGCCTTCGATATCCTCGGCGCCGGTGTAATAGGAGCGGTCGGCACTGTCCTTGGTCATGATGACATCCGCTTCGGCGATCATCTTCACGGACCAGGCATCGCCGGAGGCTTTCCAGCCCAGGCGCAGTTCGGCACGGACATGCTCGCCGCCCGTAAGGCCGCCTTCATTGATGATGGCGCGGTCGGTTTTGCCGCTCTGAAAGTCGAAATCGGTGTAGAAGGTGGGTTTGATTTTGGCGGTGCCGAAAAAATCGATTTCCGCCCGGGCCGGCGTGGCCAGCAGCACCATGGCCAGCAGGGCCGGCAGGACAGCAGGGAGCCTTCGATACATGGGTTGGTCCTCCATCAAGAAAGAAATATGAGGCCGCAATGGCCGAAAAAGCAATTTCAAGGCACATGAGCCAGGGCGCGGAGCGCGCGGTGGAAGGCGGGAGTTTCGCCGGTATAGCAAGTTTCAGCGAGAGCGTCAAGAAGAGTTAGAACGATGTTTTTATAAAGGCCGGAATGGGTTTGTTTACATCAAACAAATGGTTGTAAAAGTTGTCTTATACTAAAAATAAGTCGGAGGTTTGGCGATGGTCGTAACGATTCAGCACCCGTCTAGGAGAGCCTCGCGTTCCTCACGCGGAGGGCCGCATTAATCCATCCCTGGGGCTTGATGGGTACGATCCGGGCGCCCGACACCCTCGTCGTAGGCGCCCCGAGTCCCTTCTGTGAACAGTTACCCATAGACTACTAGATCGTGCCGGGCTTGGCATCGCCATGGCAAATCAACCGGGCAACGGTTTTTCTTTCAAGTTGCGCGATTACGGAGGCGAAACCAGGCGGCCGAAAGCCATGGGCAGGATTTGACTACCCAGTCGTTTGGGCTGGTCCGGGGAGTGGGTGGCCTGAATGATGGTCATGTCTTTCTCAAGAAGGGTGGGGAGCAGGTCATCAAAGGCCTCGATGCTGGCCTTGTCCATGTTGGAGGTCGGCTCATCGAGGAGCAGAATCCGCGGTTCCAGCAACAGGGCACGCGCCAGGGCGACCCGCTGCTGCTCGCCGCCGGACAGTTCCCGGGCCCGACGCCGGGCGAAGCCGGACAATCCAACCAGGTCCAGGGCTTCATGAATGCGGCGGTGCTGCTCGTCGCCGCGAATGCCGCGCAGCTTCAGGCCATAGGCCAGGTTGTGCTTCACCGAACTGTCGAACAGATAGGGGGACTGGTGGACCAGGGTGATCTGTTTGCGCAGTCGCTGTAAATCACGGTTGGTCCAGGACACCGGATGGCCGTCGAAAAACAGTTCGCCATGGGTGGGTTTGAGCAACAGGGCGAGAATCTGCAGCAGCGTGCTTTTCCCGCAGCCGTTGGGGCCCACCAGGGAGTAGATGCGGTGCGGGGCAAATTCCAGGGCCTCGACCTGCAGGGCAAGGTGGTCATTGTAGCGCTTTTCGATATTCTTCAGGGAGAGGATCGGGGTCACGACTCACCTCTGCTGCAACAGGTTCAGGAACAGGTTGACCAGCAATGCCACCGACATGAGGAAGATCCCCAGGGCCAGGGCGAAGGCGAATTCGCCCTTGCTGGTTTCCAGGGCGATGGCGGTGGTCATGGTGCGGGTATAACTTCTTATGTTGCCGCCGAGCATCATGGCCACGCCGACTTCGGCGATGACCCGGCCGAAGCCGGCCACCACCGCCGCCATGACGCCGAAGCGGATTTCCAGCAGCAATTGCAGCGCCCCCTGGGTCGGGCTGGCGCCAAGGGTGAGGGCCGTGGGCAGGATGCGCTGGTCGGAAGCGCTCATGGCGCCCAGGGTATAGTGGGCAACGATGGGTGTCGCCAGAATGATTTGGCCGACGACCATGGCGATGGGGGTGAACAGCAGCCCCATGTGTCCGAGGGGTCCCTGACGGCTCAGAAAGCCGTACACCACCAGGCCGACGACGACGGTGGGCAGAGCCATGAGGGTGTTGAGCAGGGTAATGACCAGCCGCCGGCCGCGAAACCGTCCCAACCCGATGGCCAAACCGGCGGGCACGCCCATGAGGGCCGCGAAGACGATGGCGACCAGGGAGACGTACAGGGAAGTCCACACTGTCAGGTAGACTTCGCGGTCCATGGCCAGGATCAGGTCCAGGGAGGCGAGCAGGGATTCCAGCAGAAAGTCCACGAATCACTCCTTTACCTAACAGAAAAAGGCAGCCGGCGGAGACTGTCGTTTAGCGAATCAATGTCTTCATAATGTTCTCAAGTATATAACGCGGAAACAGGAAAAACAAACCCGGAATGTGGGCATGACGGGAGGCTTCAATCTTGCTGCAAAATGGCGGCATATGCTGTAGGCTATTACGAACAATTATCCGAGCAACCATCCTTCAGGAGGACTGCTGCCAATGACCCCACGCAAAGAAATAAAGAGCAAGCTGCAGGGCGAATCCCTGGTACGAAAAAGTCTGATGAAAGACCGCCGGCGGGTTTCGACGCTGCGCCTGGTGCCGGATCTGCACGTGGTAAAGATTGGCGGACATGGCACCATCGATTACGGACGGGATGTAGTGTTGCCCCTCATGGAGGAGATAGGGACCCTATTCCAAAAATACAAAATGCTCATTGTGACCGGCGGCGGAGTGCGGGTCCGCCACATTCTGGACATCGGTATCGACCTTGGCATGCCGACGGGGGTGCTGGCCGAACTGGCCGGCAAAATCAGCGAGCAGAATGCGGAAATCGTCGCCCTGCTGTTGTCCCAATGGGGTGGTTCACGCATCAAAAGTGACGACCTGCTGGAACTGCCAACCCTGTTAAGGCTTGGAATTCTTCCCGTCACCCACGGCACCCCGCCCTACGGACTGTTCGAACATCCCCCCGGCAGCGGGCTGATCCCTCCGCACCGCACGGATACCGGGGCCTTTCTCATGGCCGAGGTCCTTGGCGCCAAAAGCTGTATCTTGCTGAAAAACGTGGATGGCCTTTATACCGAAAATCCTTTTGTCAATCCCAAGGCGGAACTCATCGAGGAGGCGACCGCGGACGAATTGATCGCCATGGACCTGGAGGACATGGTCTTCGAACGCAAGCTTCTCTATTTGCTGCGCGATGCCGCCTGCGTGAAAGAGTTGCGCATCATCAACGGCCATCAACCGGGGAATCTGGAAAAAGCCATTTGCGGGGAGCGGATCGGAACCTTGGTCACCGCCTGAGAAACTTGCCGCAAACCATATTCCATGGTACGCTTGACCCGTATCTACCGCTATTAGAGTGCGGTACACCCTAGCGAGGAGGTTGATCATGAGCGGGAAAATTTTTTATCGTGAACGGCAGAAAATGGCTGATGGTGCCAAGCAGCCGCGCTATATTATCGTGGCCATTGCCGGCACCGACCTCAAGGTCTATGGCAAGCACATGCGGATGAGTGAATTGAAAGCCATTGCCGAGGGTATCGGGGCCGAAATGGTGGCTTTGCCGCGAGGTCCCAAACACGATGTGGATGAAGACGACGAATAACCATTTGGTCACTAATTTCAGTAATTAACCAAACGGCCTTGGAGAAAACCCCAAGGCCGTTTCATTTTAATGCACCAAATTAAACATTGGCACAAGACCTTCTACCCTGCCCTCAAAGAACAACTTGACGTTCCTCCCAATTTTATTACAGGGTCTGTTGAGCGCATTGGCGCGGAAAAGTAGTATTGACCTCGTTATATTTTTTAACTTATAACGAAATGAAACGGTTCTGTCTCGAAGGGACCTTCAACCTGTCTTTCTAAAGGAGAACACCATGATCGGGCGCAAATTGGTTCATGTCGGTTTTGTCTGGCTATTCCTGCTGCTTCTGACCAATGCCGCCCTGGCCAAGGGCCATTTTGCCGGGGTTTATGGAAAAGGCGAGAACCACTTCAGTCTGGCGACCGGCAGCCCAGGGGAACTGGGCCTGCTTCAGGCCCTGGGCGAAGCCTTCGGGCAACAGCAGAATGCGACACTGAACTGGGTCAAGGCCGGCTCGGGCGAATCCTTGAAATTGCTCCAGGAAAAAAAGGTCGATATGATCATGGTGCATGCCCCCGAGGCTGAAAAAAAAGCGGTTGCCGAAGGGTGGGCGGCCAATCGCACGCTGATTGGATCCAATGAATTTTTCATCGTCGGTCCGGCGACGGATCCGGCCGGCCTCGCCAAGGCCACCAGCGCAGCGGATGCTTACGCGCGCATCGCCGCGGCACAGGCCCGCTTTTTTTCCCGGGGGGACAATTCCGGAACCCACAAAAAAGAAATGGATATCTGGAAAAGGGCCGGCATCGAGCCTAAAGGGGCATGGTATGTGGTAACCGGGGAGTTTATGACCGCAACCCTCAAGCGCGCCAACGATGAGGGGGGTTACTTCATGACCGACAGCAGCACCTGGGTTGCGGAAGAGGCCGCCATGAAGAATCTGAAGGTTTTGTATCGAGGAGACAGTTTTATCGTTAACACCTATCACGCCCTGTCCCAACCCGCAGGTGCTACCGATGGCGCCGCCACGGCCGCTGCATTCATCAAATTTGTGGCTTCGCCCGCCGGCCAGCAGATCATGCGTGACTATGGCAAGGCCGAACATGGCCAGGGTCTTTACAATGACGCTGAATATGCTCGCCAGTTCGACAAGTAGCCGGGAGGCCCAACTCGGCCCATAGTCGATCTCCATCAACAAAAATTTCATATCAAATCCTCCCTCTCGATGAGCAACAGAGAGGGAGGATTTTTTTTTCCAGTGCCAGTCAAGGCTGAACGTTATCCTTTGGTTGGCAATAAGATGGGACACCCCGCCGAGTGCTGCCGGCGGGGTGTCCCATCTTATTGCCAATGCCGCCACTGGCGGCTCCTTAACTTATTTGTAGATGAAAAACAACTGCTGTCCGTTGAGCTTAAAGTTTTCAATGATCTTCTGTCCTTCGGCGGAAGTCATGAATTCAACCAGGGCCATGGCCAAATCATATTTTATATGCGGGTGTTTGGCCGGATTGACGGCAATGATGCCATAGGGGTTGAACATGGATTTGTCGCCGGCAAACAGGATTTGCAGATCCGTTTTCCCTTGGTAGGCAATATAGGTACCGCGGTCACTGAGGGTATAGGCCTGCTGCTCGGTGGCCATGTTGATGATTTCGCCCATGCCGGCCCCGGCTTCCACGTACCACCTGCCTTTGGGCGCCACTCCGGAGGCCTTCCAGAGAGCCTTTTCCATGACATGGGTGCCGGATTCGTCGCCGCGGGAGATGAACCGGGTCTTGGGCCCCCACCACCGTGCATTGGTCCTGGCAATTCTGCCGAAGGCGTCAGCGGCCGTTTGGGCTTCCTTGACACGAGCCGGATCCTTGGCCGGCCCCAGGAGCACGAAGTCGTTATACATGACATCTCGACGGTTGACGCCGAAGCCGTCCGCGACGAATTTATCCTCCAGTTCACGGGCATGCACCAGAGTTACGTCGACATCCCCTGCCTCTGCAAGCTTGAGAGCCTTTCCCGTTCCGACGGCAATGACATCCACCTTCACGTTGTGTTTCTTTTCAAACACCGGCAGCATTACCTGAAGCAAACCGGAGTTGTCCGTTGATGTAGTGGTGGAGAGACGCAAACGCTCTTGGGCCCAGGCAGTGGCGGTAATGCAGGTCAATAACAATGCCACCGTCAACAAACGCAATGTGATTTTCATGGGGGCTCCTTTTGTTAATTTGTGGATGAGAAACCGGGAGTTTTACGGCCAGAAGCGGTTAGGTGGTGAGACATATAACGCGTTAAAGTCTAACATCCCCGAAAAGGACCGTCAAATTAACAAAAAAAGCCTCTTCCGCAGAATCTGTGGGTAGAGGGTAGCAGAAAAAATTAGAGCATTGCCCTTCATGGGCGGATAAGATGGT
>Ga0334894_1000964_pt1 | contig 27770 bp, 25 predicted proteins | sample GraSluR3_MG_6_FD_207225 | JGI IMG/M metagenome (GOLD analysis project Ga0334894, IMG submission 207225) | Sludge microbial communities from methane-producing bioreactor in Wageningen University, Netherlands - Granular Sludge_12_05 R3 | ecosystem: Engineered > Bioreactor > Anaerobic >...
AGCTGAGGCTATGAGAGATTTTGCTTCACATCTCCTTCAAGGTTAGAGGTGATATGATGTCTGAAAACAATGTAAAAGCCATGATTGGCAAGGTATTCAACGACATTGCCGACGCCATGGAAACCGGCCAGTTTGGACAAAGAGTTAGAGTGGGAATCACTACTCTTGGAAGTGAACTGGGCGTAGATAACATGGTAAAGGGTGCAGAGCTTGCCCAAAAGAGGGACAGTTCAGTAGAGGTGGTTCTTATTGGACCAAAGGTTGAATCTGACCTTACCCAGGTAGTCGTAGATACAGAAGAGGAAGGCTACAAGAAGATGGAGGAAATGCTTGACAAGGGCGAGCTTGGTGGATGTGTAACTCTTCACTACAGCTTCCCAATAGGCGTTTCCACAGTAGGTAGGGTAGTAACTCCTGGCAGAGGAAAGGAAATGTTTGTTGCAACTACGACTGGTACTTCATCTTCACACAGAGTTGAAGCGATGGTGAAGAACGGAGTGTATGGTATTATTTCTGCCAAGGCAATGGGAGTTAAGAATCCAACACTTGGAATCCTTAATGTGGATGGGGCACGACAGGTTGAAAGAGCATTCAAGGAGCTTATTGCAAATGGCTATGACCTAAACTTCACTGAATCAGCAAGGGCTGACGGAGGAGCTGTAATGAGAGGGAATGACCTTCTTGCAGGAACACCAGATGTAATGGTTACCGATACTCTTACAGGAAATATTCTCATGAAGATATTTTCATCTTTCACTACAGGTGGAAGCTACGAATCACAGGGCTTTGGCTATGGTCCTGGAATCGGAGAAGGATATGGAAGGCTGGTATTGATCCTATCAAGAGCTTCAGGATCTCCTGTAGTGGCTAATGCTATCAGTTATGCCGCTGATCTCGTAAAGGGAGATGTACACGGTGTTGCTAAGCAGGAATTTGAGGCAGTAAACAAGGCTGGATTCAAGGAAGTCCTTGCATCACTGACTAAGGAAACTAAAAAGGAAACCAGCGATGAGAAGGTAGTGGCACCTGAAAAGGAACCAGTTACTGGCACAATCGATGGAATCGATATAATGGAGCTTGACGATGCAGTTGAAGTTCTTTGGAAGAACAAGATATATGCTGAGTCAGGAATGGGCTGTACCGGACCGATTGTTATGGTCAATGAGACCAAGTTAAATGAGGCTTTGGTGGTATTGGCCCAGGCTGGCTATGAAGTTGGAGAGGCAGACCCCTGTTAGTAAAAAAACCCCCGGAAATTAATTTCCGGGGGTTTTAAATAACACAAAAAGAACCGGAACCTCTGTGTTTTTTGTAGTGGATACAAAAGTAGGCTGTGAATTGTTAAAGGTAGATAATTCTGATATAATCATAATTAGATAAAAGGAGGTGGGACATTTGAGGTTGAATTATGACCTGACACTTGAACAAAGCCAGAAGCTCATTATGACACCTGAACTGCGACAGGCCATACAACTGCTGCAATATACAAGTCTTGAACTGAATAGCTATTTAAAAAGGGAAATGGAGGAAAATCCTCTTCTTGAACTTGAAGGACCTTCTGATGATGCTCAAAGCATGGAAACAGTCAAGGAAGAAAAGGATATAGACTGGAAGGAATTTCTTGAAAGCTATGATGATATAAGCTACAAGTCAGAGGTCGATAGAAACCGTAAGGAGTATTCCTTTGAAAACTTCGTGTCCTATACACCTTCATTAAAGGATTATCTTATAGAACAGCTTAATATGATAAGTCTAGATGCTGCGGAATATCGGATTGCAGACTATCTTATCCAGAACATCAATACCAATGGCTACTTGGATTCAACCACTTCCGAAATCTCCTCACAGTTACGTGCTTCTGAAGAGGAAGTGGAGGCTGTCTTAACCGTAATACAATCCTTTGAACCTTATGGTGTTGGTGCCAGAAGTCTAAAGGAATGCCTGCTCATACAGGTGAAGGATGAAAAGGATTTCCTTCTAAAGAGAGTTATAAGCGACCATCTCGAGGATATAGCCTCAAATAAGATAGCTTTGATTGCCAAGGAGTTGGATATAACAATTCAGAAGGCACAGGAGTATGTTGATTTCATAAAGTGTCTGGAACCAAAGCCAGGAAGAACCTTTAGGGGTGATGGGGATGATACCAGATACATTACCCCGGATGCATCCATAGAGGAAATAGATGGAGAGTTTGTTATATTCATAAATGATGTGACCGGTCCCAGATTGAATATTAACCAGTACTATAAAAGTCTTTTAAAGGATGGGGGAGATGTGGAGACAACGGAGTTCCTCCAAGAGAAGCTCAACTCTGCAATGTGGTTGATCAAAAGCATTGAACAAAGAAGACAGACACTTTACAAGGTTGTGGAATCCATATTGAAATATCAGAAGGAGTTTCTTGTTCACGGTGAAAAAAGACTGGTGCCTTTGACATTGAAGGATGTTGCTGAAGATATTGAAATGCATGAATCTACTATCTCAAGAGCAACAAGCGGCAAATATGTTCAGACTCCAAGGGGTGTATTTGAGCTTAAATACTTTTTTACAACTGGATTGTCAGGAAAATCTGGAGAAGTTTCAGCAACCAGTGTGAAATCAATAATAAAGGGTATAATAGATGGTGAGGACCAAAAGAAACCACTTAGTGACCAGGTTATTTCAAATTTGCTTAAGGAAAGAGGCATGGAGGTTTCCAGGAGAACTGTGGCAAAGTACAGGGATGAGCTAAAGATTCCATCATCATCCCGAAGAAGAAGGTTTTAAATATCAGAGATGGCTTGAAAAATGGCTGTCTCTGGTATATAATGACATTAAGGATATTTTTTTACCCTGTGTGGGACAAATAAGAACAATAGGGACAAAATATGTCCAACGGAGGTGGTACTATAGATCTTCTAAAACTTATTGGAAGACTCTCACCTGAGTGCTTTCAGTCAATCGAAAGGAGATACTCAATTTTAAGGGCGGTTGAATTCAGACAGCCAGTTGGAAGAAGAGCACTTTCTGTGGAATTAGGATTGAAGGAAAGGACAGTCAGGTCAGAGGTTGACAAACTCAAGGAGCTTAAGTTGTTAAACGCCGACAATATGGGTATGTATGTTACAGATGACGGCAAAGAGCTTCTTGAACAGCTAAGTGATATTTACCAGAGCATAAGGGGTATACCTGATTTGAAGAAGAGGCTTCAGGAAGTTTTGGGAATTGATAGCATAATAATAGTCCCTGGAGACTCCCAGTCCAATGACCTCGTACTTCAGGAAATGGGTAGAAGCGCCTCAAGGTATCTGGTGGAAATCATGAACGAGTGCGATATTGTTGGTGTGACAGGTGGCAGCACAATGGCCGCGGTATCTGATCAGGTATCATCTGAAAAAAAATTCCCCAAGGTTACGGTAGTACCGGCAAGGGGAGGGCTTGGCAAGGAACTGATGGCCCAGTCAAATTCAGTTGCAGCAAAGATCGGAAAAAATCTCGGGGCGATGTACAGACTGCTATACATTCCCGATAGCTTGGAAAAGGAAGCTCTTCAGGTAATTCAATCAAATGATGAAATACGTCAGTCGCTTCAGCTTATTGAAAAAATGAGGATCCTGATTTTCGGCATAGGAAGAGCTGACATACTGGCAAAAAGAAGAAATTTGTCAGCAGACAGGATCAATCACCTTATGGAAAATGGAGCTGTTGCGGAGGCATTTGGGCACTACTTTGACATTATGGGCAACGACATTTGGGAATACAAGACTGTGGGATTGTCTCTAGAGACTTACAAAGAGATTCCGCAGGTTATTGGAGTGGCTGGTGGAGCCGACAAGGCTGAGGCTATTATTGCTATAGCATCGATCAGGAAGGACATAACCCTGATTATTGACGAGGAAGTAGGAAATAAAATAATTAAAATATTAAATTAAATAAGGAGGAATTTTAATGGCACTTAAAGTAGGTTTAAGCGGATTTGGAAGAATAGGTAGAGATGTATTCAGGATATGGGCAGAGAACAATGTTGAGGAGTTTGACATTGTCGCCATCAACGCATCAGGTAAAATAGAGGATCTGGCGCATCTTCTCAAGTATGACAGCATTTATGGAAAATTCAACGGGACAATTGAGACCTATGAAGAGGGATTTGTTGTAAACGGCAAGAAGATTCCGGTAATTGCTTTCAGAGACCCATCTGAACTTCCCTGGAAGGAAATGGGAGTAGATATTGCAATAGATTCTACAGGAGCATTCAGAGATAGAGAGGGACTTCAAAAGCATCTAGATGCAGGAGCAAAAAAAGTTATCGTAACAGCACCTGCCAAGGGAGAGGACATAACAATAGTTCTTGGAGTAAATGAAGATAAATATGATCCAGAGAATCACAATATAATTTCCAATGCATCATGTACGACAAACTGTCTTGCACCTGTCGCAAAGGTCATTCTGGATAAGCTTGGAATCAAAAAAGGTCTCATGACTACAGTTCACGCCTACACAAATGACCAAATGATCCATGATAAGAGACACAAGGATATGAGAAGAGCTAGAGCTGCAGCAGAGAATATCATACCCACAACTACTGGAGCAGCCAAGGCAGTTGCACTTGTATTACCTGAGTTGAAGGGTAAGATGAATGGATTTTCAGTTAGGGTACCAGTTCCAACGGTATCTCTGGTTGACACAGTATTTGAGGTGAACGAGCCCACAACAGTGGAAGAGGTTAACAGACTGTTGAAGGAAGCTAGTGAAGGCGAAATGAAGGGTATAATGGGCTTTTCAGAAGAGCCTTTGGTATCAAGAGACTTTTTAGGTGACGAAAGATCATCAATAGTTGACGCCGACTCCACAATGGTAATAGACAATATGGTTAAGGTAGTGTCATGGTATGACAATGAGTGGGGTTACTCCAGCAGAGTTGTAGACCTGGCAAGACTTGTAGCTAAAAAATGGTAGTAACTATGTCGGGTCTTTTGACCCGACATATCAATTAAAAAAACAATAAGAAAAGAAGGTGGATTGCTTGCTGAATAAAAAGACCTTGAAGGATATGGATGTAAAGGGAAAAAAGGTTCTCGTAAGGGTTGATTACAATGTTCCAATGAATTCTGAAGGTGTAATAACAGATGACATAAGGATCCGTAGCTCACTTCCAACGGTTGAGTACCTGCTTGAAAATGGTGCAGCTGTCATACTGATGTCGCATCTTGGAAGGCCTAAGGGAGAGCCAAAGGAAGAGTTTTCAATGCTTCCGGTGGCAAACAAACTGTCACAGCTACTGAAGAAGGAAGTTGTGTTTGCAGATGATGACAGGGTGGTTTCAGACAAGGTAAGAGAAATGGCAAAAGGGTTAAATCCTGGAGATGTCATGCTTCTACAGAATACCAGATTCAGGAAAGAGGAGGAGAAAAACGAGGATAGCTTTGCCAAGGAGCTTGCTTCTCTTGCAGATCTATATGTAAACGATGCTTTTGGGACATCTCACAGAGCCCATGCATCAAATGTAGGTGTTTCAAAATACCTACCATCGGCATTGGGTTATCTTGTGGAAAAGGAAGTTTCAATTATGGGCAAGGCCTTGGAAGATCCTGAGAGACCATTCGTTGCAATACTGGGTGGAGCCAAGGTTTCAGACAAGATTGGCGTAATCGAAAACCTCCTATCCAAAGTTAACGCAATTATCATAGGTGGAGGTATGGCTTTCACATTTCTGAGGGCAAAGGGCTATGAAGTGGGAACTTCCCTTCTAGAGGAGGATAAGGTTCAACTGGCAAAGGAACTTATGGAAAAGGCAAAGGCAAACGGAGTCGCGATGGTACTCCCTGTGGATGTTGTTGTTGCAGGGGAGTTCAAGAATGACACCAGCTTTAGAACGGTTCTTGCAGATGGAATCCCATCAGACATGATGGGTCTTGACATAGGAAGTGAGTCAATTGAACTGTTTGAAAGTGTAATAAAGGAAGCCAAGACAGTTGTGTGGAACGGTCCAATGGGAGTCTTTGAGATGGATAATTTCAATAAGGGAACCTACGCTGTCGCAAAGGCCTTGGTCCAATCAGGTGCTGTAACAATAGTTGGAGGCGGCGACTCAGCTTCAGCAGTTGAAAAGGCAGGTTTGGCAGACAAGATTACACATGTTTCAACAGGTGGGGGAGCATCTCTGGAATTACTTGAAGGCAAGGTATTGCCGGGTATAGATGCAATTAGCGAATAAGGAGGCAGTCTTTTGAGAAAGCCAATAATAGCTGGAAACTGGAAAATGAACAAGACAATATCCGAGGCGGCACAGCTTATCGGAGATATAAAAAGAGAAACCTTGAACCAATCCGTGGAAGCGGTACTTTGTGTGCCTTACCTTTCAATTGGAAAAGCAAAGGAAATGACTGAGGGGTCTGGAATTAAGATTGGTGCACAGAATATGCATTGGGAGGAGAATGGAGCCTTTACAGGGGAAATTTCGCCAATCATGCTAAATGAACTAAAGGTGGATTATGTGATAGTCGGACATTCTGAAAGAAGACAGTATTTCAATGAAACAGATGAAACTGTTAACAAAAAGGTTCATTCAGCAATAGCACATGGAATTGCCCCAATTGTCTGTGTTGGTGAGACACTTGAGCAACGCAGGGACAATCGACACAAGGAAATTGTCAGGGATCAGGTAAAGGGAGCATTCCTGGATATTGATAAGAACGATGCCAAAAAGACGGTAATCGCATATGAGCCTATATGGGCAATAGGTACCGGGGAAACGGCTTCAAGCGAGCAGGCTGAGGAGATGTGTGCTCTTGTAAGGAACACAATAGAAGAAATCTATGATGCTGAAACGGCAGAATCAATCAGAATACAATATGGTGGAAGTGTTAAGCCTGGAAATGTATCAGAGCTTATGTCCATGAACAATATAGACGGGGCACTGGTAGGCGGAGCAAGCTTAAAGTCCTCGGATTTCGTAAAGCTAATTAACTATTGATCGGAGGAAACAAATGTCAAAAACACCAGTAATGTTAATGGTACTGGATGGGTTCGGCCTGGGAGAGGAATATCCTGGCAATGCGGTTGCACTAGCCAATAAACCAAACTTTGACCGTATAATATCCAAGTATCCAAATACAACCTTAAAGGCAAGCGGCTTGGATGTGGGTTTGCCTGAAGGACAGATGGGTAACTCAGAGGTAGGTCATCTAAATATAGGTGCCGGTAGAATTGTATATCAGGAATTAACAAGAATCACAAAGGAAATAAAGGAGGGTGGCTTTTTTAGAAAACAGGAATTCCTTGATGCCATTGAAAATGCGAAGGCAAAAAAATCATCCATTCATCTTATGGGATTGCTTTCGGATGGTGGAGTTCACAGCCACAACACTCACCTTTATGCTCTTCTAGAGCTTATGAAGCAGCATAGTATGGATAATGTGTTCATCCATGTCATACTTGATGGAAGGGATGTACCTCCAACTGTTGGAAGCCAACACGTAAAGGAGCTGCAGGAAAAAATAGATGAAATTGGTGTGGGCAGGATAGCGACTGTTGCAGGAAGATACTACACCATGGACAGGGACAAGAGGTGGGAGAGAACCCAGCTTGGCTATGATGCAATGGTGCTTGGAGAAGGAGAAAGGGCCGAGGACCCTGTGGTGGCAGTGGAAGAATCATATAAAAAGGACATAAACGATGAGTTTATGCTTCCAACTGTAATTGAAGAGGATGGAAAGCCTATTGCAACAATTGATGATGGTGATTCCCTGATATTCTTCAATTTCAGACCGGACAGGGCCAGACAGATAACAAGAGCAATCGTGGATGATGAATTCGATGGTTTCGAGAGAAAGAAAAAGGTAAACACCTACTATGTGACCATGACAGAGTACGACAAAACCATAAGGAATGTTCATGTTGCATATACAAATGAAGGCCTTGAAAACACTCTTGGAGAATACGTTAGCAAGAAGGGGAAGACTCAACTCAGGATTGCTGAGACCGAAAAGTATGCGCATGTAACCTTCTTCTTCAATGGAGGAAGAGAGGAGCCCTTTGAGGGCGAGGACAGGGTTCTGGTACCATCTCCAAAGGTTGCAACCTATGATCTGCAGCCTGAAATGAGTGCATACCAGGTAAAGGATGAGGTTCTCGAGAAAGTCAGATCAGGTAAGTATGACCTTATTATTCTCAACTTTGCAAATCCTGACATGGTTGGCCATACAGGAGTAATTCCAGCTGCTGTGAAGGCTGTTGAAACCGTGGATGAATGCATGGGAGAAATAGTTCAGCTTATGGAGGAAATCGGTGGAAAGATTTTAGTAACCGCTGACCATGGAAATGCCGAGTCAATGCTTGACAAGGAGTCAGGGGGCACCGTGACAGCCCACACAAGCAACAGGGTTCCCCTGATACTTGTAGGTGAAACTGAAGTCACCCTTAGAGAAGGAATACTGGCTGACTTGGCACCAACGATTCTTGAACTGATGAACCTTGAAAAGCCTCAGGTAATGACTGGATCATCCCTAATCGAAAAATAAAAAGAATGGAGTGATATGAATGAGTTTAATAACTGATATTTATGCAAGAGAGGTACTTGATTCAAGAGGTAACCCAACAGTTGAGGTGGAAGTTTGGACTGAACTTGAAGCATTTGGAAGAGCTATTGTGCCATCAGGAGCTTCAACAGGGATATACGAAGCGGTTGAGTTGAGAGACATGGATAAATCAAGATATCTAGGAAAATGTGTAATTAAGGCAGTTGAAAATGTAAACGACATCATTGCTGACGAAATAATAGGCATGGAGGTATTTGACCAGGTAATGATAGATAAGGTGCTCATTGAAATTGATGGGACAGAAAACAAGGGGAAACTGGGAGCCAATGCCATACTAGCAGTATCCATGGCAGTGGCAAGAGCTGCTGCTAATGAGTTGGGAATGCCACTGTACCAGTATATTGGGGGAGTAAACGGTAAGACCCTTCCTGTTCCAATGATGAATATCCTAAACGGAGGAGAGCACGCTGACAACAATGTTGATGTCCAGGAATTCATGGTAATGCCAATAGGGGCTGAAAGCTTCAAGGAAGGCCTTAGAATGGGAACTGAAATTTTCCACAATCTGAAAGCTGTACTAAAGGCAAAGGGAATGAGTACTTCAGTTGGAGACGAGGGTGGCTTTGCACCAAACCTTTCGAGCAATGAGGAAGCTCTGATAACGATTATGGAAGCAATTGAAAAGGCAGGATATAAGCCTGGTGAAGATATTGTGCTTGCATTGGACGTAGCAGCCAGTGGAATGTATGATGAAGAGAAGAAGACCTACAACCTTAAGGGTGAGGGAAGAGAGATGACCGTTGAGGAAATGGTTGACTACTATGGTGAGCTTTGCGACAAGTACCCAATAATCTCAATAGAGGATGGACTTGGTGAAGATGATTGGGATGGTTGGAAGCTGATGACTGAGAAGCTTGGGAAGAAAATTCAGATTGTAGGTGACGACCTGTTTGTAACCAACACCGAAAGGCTTCAAAGAGGAATTGACATGGGAGTTGCAAACTCAATACTAATCAAACTTAATCAGATAGGTACTATCACAGAGACTCTGGATGCTATAGAGCTGGCTAAGACCAATGGGTATACTGCAGTAATTTCCCACAGATCGGGCGAAACAGAGGATTCAACAATAGCTGACCTAGCTGTGGCTACAAATGCAGGGCAGATCAAGACAGGAGCACCTTCAAGGACTGACAGGGTTGCGAAATACAATCAGCTAGTTAGAATTGAGGATGGACTTGGTGAGATGTCAGAGTACAAGGGACTGAAATCCCTATATAACCTTAAGAAGTAGATAGTTGACAACAAGAGGATAAGAGAGTAAAATAAAACGCATATGCAAATAATTTGCATTTGCGTTTTATTTTTTTGCCTTTGGGTAATATACAAAGGTAAAGTTGAATCATATGATTATATTTGTTGAGATTTGGAGGTTAATCATGAAAAGAAAAGGAATATTGTTTTTAATAATGCTTATGATATTTGCAGTTGCAGTATCAGGCTGCACAGAGGAAGTCGAAACACAGGCCCCAAACTATGAAGCTGAAGGCGACGACATATCAAATGAAGAGGAAGCCCAGGAGAAGATATCAGTGGTTGCCACTCTGTTTCCGCAATATGATTTTGCAAGGAGAATAGGTGGAGGAAATGTGGAAGTAAGATACCTATTGCCAACCGGAACAGAAGCCCACTCCTACGAGCCTACTCCCCAGGATATGGTATCGCTTCTAACTGCAGATGTTTTTTTGTACACAGGTGATTTCATGGAACCCTGGACCAAGAATATAGTGGAAAACCTCAAGGAGGAGGATGTGCTGGTTATTGACCTGAGCCAGGGAATTCCACTTTTGACAGCTGATGATCACGACCACGATGATGACCATGATGATGACCATGGGGATGAAGCCGTTGATCCACATTACTGGACTGATCCAAATATGGCTATTATCATGGTTAAAACAATAGGAGGTGCCTTGTCCCAAGCAGACCCTGACAATGCTGAACAATACAAGAATGAGGAAGCTGCCTTGATTGAAGATCTTATGACCCTTGACAGTGATATAAGAGAGGCATTGTCAAGGACCAAATCAAAAACAATCCTTTCGGGAGGTCACTTTGCATTCGGTTACTTTGCCAGACAATACGGCCTTGAGCACATGTCCCCATATGCTGGCTTTTCTCCAAATGCTGAACCTACCCCCCAGAGAATAACAGCCTTGATCCAGACCATTGAGGAAACTGGAGCAAATGCAATTTACCACGAGGAACTAATAGATCCAAAGGTTGCACAGGTAATTGTGGATGAAACAGGTGTAAAACTGATGCTTCTCCATGGAGCACATAACATATCCAAGGAGGAGCTGGACTCGGGTAAAACCTATATAGAGATAATGTATGATAATCTAGAGAATCTGAAAGAGGGATTGGGATATGAGTAGCAGGTTAATAGAAGTAGAGAATCTTTCCGTATACTACGGTCAGCAGCAGGTTCTGAAGGATGTATCCTTTGTCATAGAGCAGGGGGACTATGTGGGACTTGTTGGAGCAAACGGTTCAGGGAAGACAACCCTTGTAAAGTCGATGCTTGGCTTGGTACCAATCTCCAAGGGAAGCATCACCTACCATGGATCAGGAGGAGTTCACAAAGGTGTAGGCTACCTGCCTCAGGTTGCAGTAACTGGGAACACCTTATTTCCAGGAGAGGTTCACGAAATCGTTGCGGTTGGTCTATTGGGGAAGAAGAAATTCCCCAAAAGGATAACCTCAGGGGATAACCGAAGAATAGACGAGATTCTGAAAAGGCTTGATATATATCATCTAAAGCACAACAAAATAGGGGACCTTTCTGGAGGCCAGCAGCAGAGGGTGCTGCTTGCAAGAGCAATGGTAAGCAGTCCAAGACTCCTGATTCTCGATGAGCCTACAAGTGCACTGGATCCCAAGGTACGAACGGAATTCTTCAGCTTGATCAAGAAGATAAATAAGGAGGAGGGAACAAGCATAATACTTGTTTCCCATGATTTAAGCAGCATAAAGAAATGCTCATCAAAAATCATGCTATTGGATAGGGAGCTTTTGTATTTTGGAGCAACAGAGGATTTTAACATGAACGTAAATTTCGTAGAGGGAATTCATGACCATGGAAGGGTGGTGAGCTGATGGAGATAGTTGAACTCATAAGAGAGGCAATGGGTCTTGCCTTTATGCAAAGAGCCATGATTGTTGGAACTGCAATTGCACTAAGCAGTGCACTCCTTGGAATCTTCCTGGTCTTGAAGAAGTACTCCATGATTGGAGATGGACTGGCTCATGTAAGTTTTGCTACTGTTGCGATAGCACTTCTTTTGGGTGCTTCACCACTTCTGGTTTCAATTCCAATTGTTACAGTAGCTTCAATATTCATAATGCAACTCAATGAAAAGGCAGGGATTCATGGAGATGCCGCAATAGGTCTTGTATCTTCATTTTCAGTAGCTTTGGGTGTGTTGATATCAAGCGTGGCAGGTGGATTCAATGTGGATCTGTTCAGCTATTTATTTGGTAGCATACTTGCAATCAAGCAGATGGACATGTATCTATCAATCGTACTGGCTGGACTGATAGTATCACTGATAATACTTTTTTACCACGACCTTTTCGCAGTTACACATGACGAGGCTTTCGCCAGTGTAATTGGGATAGGAACAAAACGGATGAACTATCTGATAGCTACACTGACCTCCATAACAATAGTTTTGGGAATAAGGGTTGTTGGTACAATGCTGATTTCCAGCATGATTGTATTCCCAACAGTAACAGCGCTTCAAATATCAAGGAGCTTTAAGTCCACCATAATTATTTCGGCAATAGTCTCGATTATTGCTGTAATGACAGGTGTGATAGGCTCGTATGTGTTCAATTTGCCATCGGGTGCCAGCATAGTAATGGTCAATGCATTTCTATTCCTGCTCTTCCTGGGCATGAAGAGATTTATAAGGATATGACCGTGGGAGGTGTAGAGCATGAGCAGTAAAAAAACAAGGGAATTGTTCAAGTCAAGAGGTATAAAGAACACTCAGCAAAGACATTTGATCTATGAGTTCCTGAGTCGCAAGAAGCAACCCATAACTGCGGAAGAAATCTACATGATGCTTTCTAAAAAGGAAAAGACCAGGATGAACCTGTCCACCGTATACAGAATTCTTGATACCTTCACAAAAAAGGGATTGGTTCAAAAATCTGGCATTAACATAGAGGGGAAATCCACTTATGAGATCAATCATATGGACCATAGGCATCATCTTGTCTGCGTTAAGTGCAATAAAATTGTACCTATCAAGGGTTGTCCCCTGGAAGGATATGAAAGCTACCTGGCGGAGACAACAGATTTTGAGATTCTTGAGCACCACTTGGAAATAAAGGGAATATGCCCTGATTGCCAGGATGTGACAAACAGAAAAGATAAGTAAGTATAGCTTAAATTACATTGCTTTTAAATTTTGCCTATGTTAAAATGGTAATGTTATAGACTTGAATATTAAATATTTTTTTATGTACGGGAGGTGTAGTTATGACGACTTTATTCTCAGTTTTAATGTTGATTTCCAGCGGTACCCTCATAGGAAGTATTCTTATGCAGGAAAGTAAATCTGAAGGTTTGGGAGCCATTGGCGGTGGTACTGATTCCATGTTTGGCAAAAGTGTGGGAACAAGCCGACAGGCAATGCTTAGGAAGGTAACAATTGTGTCAGCAGTGGTATTTATGATTTCAGCTGTTGCGTTGGCAGCGGTATAATAAGGAGGAAGGTAAAATGAGTTTTGCTTTATATGCCGCTCCAATTGTGGGAGTGGTTGCTTTGTTGTTTGCATTCTACAAAGCATCATCAATCAATAAGGTTAGTCCTGGAAATGACAGGATGAAGGAAATCGCAGCGTATATTCAGGAAGGTGCAATGGCATTCTTGTCAAGACAGTACAAATCCCTGGGTATTTTTGTTGCCGTACTATTCGTAATACTTGCAGTGGTAATTGGAATGACAACTGCAATTACATTCCTATTTGGAGCACTTTTCTCAATAATGGCTGGTTTCTTCGGTATGAGAGTTGCTACAAAGGCGAATGTAAGAACAGCAAATGCAGCAATGGAAAGCGGTATGACAAAGGCACTGAATGTTGCATTCTCAGGTGGAGCAGTAATGGGAATGAGCGTTGTAGGTCTTGGTCTTCTGGGAATAGGCGTATCTTATATAGTTTTTAGAGACCCTGCAATAATAACCGGATTCGGACTTGGAGCATCATCAATAGCCCTGTTTGCCAGAGTAGGTGGAGGTATTTACACTAAAGCCGCTGACGTTGGAGCTGACCTTGTAGGTAAGGTTGAAGCTGGAATACCTGAGGACGATCCAAGAAACCCTGCAGTAATCGCAGATAATGTTGGAGACAACGTAGGCGATGTTGCTGGAATGGGTGCAGACCTTTTTGAATCATATGTCGGAGCTATCGTATCAGCAGTAACCTTGGGACTTATTGCCTATGGAGATAATGGAGTCTTCTTTGCATTCGGTCTTGCAGCAGTTGGAATTCTTGCTTCAATAGTTGGAGTTTTCTTTGTCAGAGGAGATGGAGATCCTCAAAAATCACTAGACAAGGGAACACTTGTCAGTTCATTGTTGACAATGATAGTTGGAGCTTTACTTAGCATTATGATTTTAGGATCATTCCAACCGTTTGTAGCAATAATAGCAGGTCTTGTTGTTGGACTTACTATTGCCAAGATTACAGAGTACTTTACATCAGCTGAGTATAATCCTGTAAAAAGGATTGCCAAGGAATCAGAGACTGGAGCGTCAACAAACATCATCGGTGGATTATCAGTAGGAATGATGTCTACAGCACTGCCGATAATTGTAATAGCTATAGGTATCCTGGTTGCATATTTTGTTTCAGGTGGAGCTGCAGAGCCTGCTAAAGGACTTTACGGAATTGCGCTTGCTGCGGTAGGAATGCTTTCAACTGCAGGTATGACCATAGCCGTGGATGCATACGGACCCATAGCAGACAATGCAGGTGGAATTGCAGAGATGTGCAAGCTACCTGAAGATGTTAGAAAAATAACCGACAAGCTTGACTCAGTTGGTAATACAACAGCTGCAATCGGAAAGGGATTTGCAATCGGATCAGCGGCACTTACAGCACTGGCCCTATTCTCATCCTACACACAGGCAGTTCAACTGACCGCAATTGACCTTACAAAGCCAGCTGTTATAGCAGGTCTTCTAATAGGAGGAATGCTTCCATTCCTATTTGCAGCCCTTACAATGGACGCTGTTGGAAAAGCTGCGTTCAGCATGATTGAGGAAGTAAGAAGACAGTTCAAGGAAATCCCTGGAATCATGGAAGGGACTACAACTCCTGAGTATGCAACCTGTGTTGACATCAGCACAAAGGCAGCACTTAAGGAAATGATAATACCAGGATTGCTGGCTGTTGCAGTACCTGTATTCATTGGACTGCTACTGGGAGCGGAAGCTCTTGGTGGACTTCTAGCAGGAGCACTTGTAACAGGAGTATTGATGGCAATCTTCATGTCAAATGCTGGAGGAGCATGGGACAATGCCAAGAAGTACATTGAAGAAGGACATCACGGTGGAAAAGGTAGCGAGGCCCACAAGGCTGCAGTAACTGGAGACACAGTAGGTGACCCATTCAAGGATACATCAGGTCCTTCATTGAATATCCTGATAAAGCTTATGACAATCGTATCACTTGTATTTGCACAGATGTTTGTACTATACGGTGGAATATTGTTCTAGATAAAGAGCCCTCCCTATGGAGGGTTTTTTCTTGTGTATTACACTGTATAAATTTCTGTGAATATGATATAATTCTATGTTGTGACACAGTTGAGAAGAAGGATGGAGAGAATGGAAAACTATGTTGAAATAGATGGCCTAAAAATCAACTACATAAAGACGGGCTCAGGAGAACCAGTCCTAGTGCTTCATGGCTGGGGGGCCAGCATAGAAACAGTAATGCCAATTGTGAATACCCTGAAGAAGGACCACACCATATTTGCTCTTGACCTACCAGGCTTTGGAAAATCCCAGATGCCGGAGGAGGTATTCGGATCCTTCTGCTATGCGGATATAGTGAAGGAGTTTATGGATAGACTAATTCCAGGGAAACTATCACTGGTGGGGCATTCCTTCGGTGGCAAGCTATCAATAATTTTGTCATCCAAGTATCCAGACCGAATCAACAGGGTTGTGCTGATTGACAGTGCAGGTCTTATACCAAAAAGGACCTTGAAGTACCACCTTAAGGTAAAAGCATTTAAGCTTCTAAAAAAACTGTATACAACCTTTGTATTTTGGGAAAACAAGGAAAAGAGGTTGGAGAAGCTCTACAAGAAATTCGGTTCTGACGACTACCAGAACAGCTCAGGTGTAATGAGAAAGATATTGGTAAGGGTTGTAAATGAGAATCTAAAGCCAATTCTAAAGGACATAAAGGCACCGACCCTACTGATCTGGGGTGATCAGGATGATTCAACTCCCCTATACATGGGACATATAATGGAAAAGGAGATCAATGATAGCGGTCTTGTGGTCTTTGAAGGAGCGGGGCACTATTCATACCTGGATGACTACAATAAGTTTACCAGAGTGATGGAAGCCTTTTTCAAATCAGAAGCCCAATAATCATTTGGCAAACAAATTTGGAGGAAAATGATGAGTTTAATTATAATTTCAATATTTATACTGGTTGCAACTATTTCAGTGCAGCTTATGAGCAAGAGGACAAAGGATTCGCTTCATATGGTACAGCTTGAAGGCTATTTGGCGGACCACTATCTGAAGTGGCTTTCGATGAACAAGAAAAAGGCATACAGCCTTTCAGGAAATGAAGCTCCCATAAAGAAACCATTGGTTATGACGCAAAGGGCAACCAGGCTATTTAGAGCTAATTTCATCATATCTGCGGTATTTGTTGCACTGCCGTCAATTCTTGTATATTCGGTTACAAGTAATCTGATTATGGGAGTTGGACTTCTTGTTGTGGCAATGGCAGCCGTATATTACTACCAACCTTTAGTAATGGTCCTTTCCACAATGGTAATGAAGCCTATTGAGGACAATATCAACATGGGGTATTACAGGGCCGCCCAGAACAAGGTGAAGTCAAGAGAAAACCTAGAGGTGGTTGGCGTAACTGGAAGCTTCGGGAAAACAAGCACCAAGTTCATTGTGGGGACTATTCTTTCACAGAGGTTCAATGTCCTAAACACACCTGAATCATACAACACACCTATGGGACTATCGAAAGTAATAAACAACGATCTCTCAGATGAGCATGAAGTTTTCGTTGCGGAAATGGGAGCCAAGAAAATAGGTGAAATCAGGGAGGTTGCACAACTTGCGCAGCCTAGGATTGGAATATTGACATCAATCGGTCCAGTCCACATGGATACCTACAAGAACATTGACAACATAATGAAAACAAAATACGAGCTTATTGAAGCTCTTCCAACTGATGGAATAGCTGTTTTCAACTATGACAATGAATATGTTAAGAAGCTTGCGGATAAAACATTCAAGGAAAAGATGCTCTATGGACTTGAGAATGTAGAGGAGCTTGACATTTATGCAGAGGATATAGTTGTAAATGAGAAGGGCTCTGAATTTACCCTTAGGGATAAGGAAGGAAACAGCGTCAGATGCAAGACAAGGCTTTTAGGTAAGCATAACATCTATAACCTCCTTGCGGGTGCATGTGCCTCAAAAATTCTTGGTCTTTCCTTTGAGGAGATAAGTATGGGAATTGAAAAGATTGAGCCTGTTGAACACAGATTGAACCTGATTGAATCGGCGAACGGCGTCATAATAATAGATGATGCATTCAACTCAAATCCAGTGGGTACAAAAGCTGCACTTGAAGTGCTTTCTCAGTTCAGGGAGGGCAGAAAAATCATAGTAACTCCTGGAATGATTGAGCTGGGTGAAATGGAGGAGTCGGCAAATCGTGAATTTGGGGTAAATATTGGTAAGGTGTGTGATTATGTCATTCTGGTAGGCGAACAGAGAACTAAACCTATTTATGAGGGACTAATGGAAACATCCTTTAATCCATCCAATATTTTCGTAGTGAATAATCTTCAGGAGGCTACCGAGGAGATAGGTAAGATAACCAAGCCAAAGGACGTAGTGTTGTTTGAGAATGATCTACCGGACAATTACAGCGAATAGCAAGAGGAGGTCTGACAATGAAAAAAGTAGGAGTGCTTTTTGGAGGCAGGAGTGTTGAACACGAAGTATCTGTAATAACGGCAATGCAGATTATTGAGAATATGGACAGAAGTAAATACGAGCCAGTCGCAATCTATGTCACCAAAGAAGGCAAATGGTTAACAGGAAAATCATTGTTAAATTTTGAGAGCTTCAAAAACAATGACTTTAAGGATGCTAAGCGAATTATGATCTCACCAAATCATAACGACGGGAACCTTTATGCTCACCCTGAGGAGACCGGGTTGTTTGGTAAGAAGATCGTGGAAACCATTGACATATTCTTTCCTGCATTTCATGGAACCAACGGTGAGGATGGATCAGCTCAAGGTCTGTTGGAATTTGTAAACAAACCCTATGTTGGAGCAGGACTTCTCGCATCGTCAGTAGGTATGGATAAAATTGTGATGAAGGATGTATACAAGGCAAATGGCATTCCTGTAGTGGACTATATGTGGTTTTACAGAACCCAGTGGGAAGCTGACAAGGCTGGTTCCATTGCTGAGATTGAATCAAGACTTGGTTACCCAGTTTTCGTTAAGCCTTCAAATCTTGGTTCAAGTATAGGAATTTCCAAAGCAAAAAACAGGGAAATGCTCCAGGTTGCCTTGGAGATAGCAGCAAGCTATGACAGAAAGATAATTGTGGAAAAGGCAGTAGAGGAACCTAGGGAAATCAACTGCGCAGTGATGGGCTACAATCACGAGGTTGAGGTATCTGAATGCGAAGAGCCACTGGGTTGGAATGAAATACTTTCATTTGATGACAAGTATGTAAGGAAGGATTCCAAAACATCAGATTCTGCCAACAAAAATAGGGCAATACCAGCAAATATTGAAGAAAATACTAGGCTTGAAATAGAGAAACTTGCCAAGGAAGCCTTTACCGTAATAGACGGAAGAGGGAATGCCAGAATAGATTTCCTTATAGACAAAAGTGGAAAGGTTTTTGTAAATGAGATTAATACCCTCCCCGGTTCGATTGCATTCTACCTTTGGGAAGGAAAGGGTTATGACTTCAAGGCTCTTGTTAACAAGATGATCGAAATCTCTCTGATTACTCATAAGGAAAAGAACTCCAACATGTATGTTTATGAGTCAAACCTATTTAAAAGAACCCAATTTGGCGCGAAAACAGGTAAAATGTAAGATATTTTATATATCTTACATTTTTTTTAACAGAAAGGGTAAATACTAAGTATTGAAAGAAGGGGGATTTACAATGGCTATAAGGGAAGAAATAATAAAGCTTATGGAGGGAAAGAAATATAAGCCGTTACTCAAGGAGGAACTGGCTGCAAGATTTAATATCGGAAAGGGGGAGCAGAAGGAATTCTTTAAGGTGTTGGACGGAATGGAGAAGGAAGGGGTAATCCTAAAGGCCAGGAATGACAGATACGGTCTGATAAATCCTGAGTTTCTTGTAATAGGAAGACTTGAAGGAAATGAAAAGGGCTTTGGTTTTGTAATATCAAAGGACAGACCTGGAGAGGATATCTTTATTCCTGCAGATTCCATGAACACTGCAATGCATGGAGACAAGGTAATTGCAAACCTGATAAAGGGCAGACAGGCTGGCAGAAAGCAGGAAGGCGAGATAATTCGGGTAATTGAAAGAGCAAATGAATCGGTGATAGGGACGTATGAAGACAGTGGAAACTTTGGATTCGTAATACCTGATAACCATAAGATTGCATATGATATATTCATTCCCAAAGGAAAAACAATGGAGGCTAAAGACGGTCAGAAGGTTGTGGTAGGAATCGAAAAATGGCCAGAATTCAGAAGGAATCCAGAAGGTTCCATTATAGAGGTACTTGGATTTCTAACAGACAAGGGCACTGATATCCTATCCATAATAAGGCAGTTCAAGCTACCAGAGGAGTTTACCGAAGAGGTTAGAGCTGAGGCAATTAAAATACCGTCAACCATTGATGAAAATGAAATTAAGAATAGAAAGGACTTAAGGGATTTAAAGACCTTTACCATAGATGGAGCAGATGCAAAGGATCTGGACGATGCAATATCAATAGAAAAGCTTGATAATGATAAGTATAGGCTAGGTGTTCACATAGCAGATGTGTCCCATTATGTAAGACCAGGGAGCCAGCTTGATAGAGAAGCCTTGAACAGAGGGAATTCGGTGTATCTTCTGGACAGAGTAATACCTATGCTCCCTCACGAGCTGAGCAACGGAATATGCTCCTTGAATCCCAATGTTGACAGGCTTACAATGTCGGTTTTTATGGACATAGACAAGAATGGAAAGGTTGTCTATCATGAAATCCATGAATCTGTAATCAACAGTAAGGCCAGACTAGTATATGATGATGTATCAGATCTTATTGAAGGAACTGATGAAAAGGCTCCAGAAAAGCTCTCCCTTGTGGCTGAAGAGCTTTTCATCATGAAGGAATTGATGGATATTCTAAGGAAGCACAGGGATAAAAGAGGAAGCATAGACTTCGATTTTCCGGAGAGCTATATAGAGCTTGATGAAAACGGCAAGCCAGTTGATGTAAGGAAGCTGGAAAGAAGGGTTGCAAACAGGCTAATAGAGGAATTTATGCTCGTTACCAATGAAACGGTTGCTGAACGCTTCTTCTGGGAGGAAATACCCTTCCTCTACAGAATCCATGAAGAACCAAACAGTGAAAGGGTTGAGGATTTTCAAAAATTCATCCATAACTTTGGCTATTCAATAAAGGGAAAGGAGCTGCATCCAAAGGATTTCCAGATATTGACCCAGGAAATTAAGGGAAAGAGAGAGGAGCCCGTAATTTCCACGTTGCTTCTTAGAACCATGCAAAAGGCCGTTTACAGTTCAGACCCAGGCATTCACTTTGGATTGGCTGCCCAATACTATTCACACTTCACTTCGCCAATCAGAAGATATCCTGACCTGGAGATTCACAGGATAATAAAGGATTCAATCCATGGGAGAATGAACCAGAAGAAGATGGACATGCTGGATGGATTGCTACCCGAGATAGCAGAACACACCTCAATGACCGAGAGAAGGGCTGAGGAGGCCGAGAGGGAGGTTGACGACCTTAAGAAGGCCCAATATATGGCTGAAAGAATTGGAGAGGAATACGAGGGCCTGGTGTCCTCAGTTACCAGCTTTGGTTTGTTCGTTCAGCTTGAAAATACAATTGAGGGGCTTGTCCACTTCAGCAACATGGTTGATGATTTCTACTTCTTTGATGAAGACAACTATATGATAGTCGGAGAAAGGACAAAAACCACATACAGACTGGGGGATCCCGTCAAGGTAAAAGTAATTGGAGCTGATGTTGGTAAGAAAAACATAGACTTTCAGCTTATAAATGAGGAAGTTGACACAGATGAGTAATTCTGCTACACTGGAAAACGACAAACGATAAGGGATGGAATTATATGAAGAAAACAGGCACAAAATTGATTGCTTCAAATAAAAAGGCCAGGCATGAGTTCTTTATTGAAGAAACCTTTGAGGCCGGAATTGTCCTTACTGGAACTGAAGTGAAGTCCATAAGGCAGGGGAAGGTCAACATCAAGGAATCCTATGCCTCTATAGAGAATGGGGAGGTTTATATTACCGGCATGCACATCAGCCCCTATGAGCAGGGGAACATATACAATGTTGATCCGGTAAGAAAAAGGAAGCTTCTTTTACACAGGCGAGAAATAAGAAAGCTCATCGGTGAAACCCAGCAAAAGGGTTTCACCCTTGTGCCTCTTTCAATCTACCTGAAGGATGGTCTTGTTAAGATTGAGATTGCACTTGCAAAGGGTAAGAAACTTTACGACAAAAGACAGACCATGGCAAAGAAGGATGCTGAACGGAGGATACAGCAGCACTCCAGTGAAAAATACCAGTAGGGATTAGATTGACATAAAGTCGAACATATGTTATAATTCATATGTAATAACCAATGGGGGCGAATTTGGTCTCGACGGGGATACGGAATCAGGAGTAGCGAGCCGTTGTCGCCAAGCAACGTTAAAAGTGGCAAACTAAATTAAACGCAAACGATAATTACGCACTAGCAGCCTAATAAGGCCGCTCGATTTAACCGGGAGTCCCACGACCTGGATTGAATCGTCATTTTAGTGGGGAACCGAGTCCGGTAAAGCTTTGAGCCGGAAACGGAACTGATGAAGCTACCGAAGCTCATATCCAGTCAGCAGGAGATGAGTCGGGGGAATCCCAAATTGTTGGCTGCGCTCGGAGAAGCTCTTGTGGAAGGATTTTCGGACGTGAGTTCGACTCTCACCGCCTCCACCATTAAAACACTCAAATATTGATACAAAATAGACCCACTGATTTCAGTGGGTTTAAGTTTTTTGTATGCAGAAATAGGGGACGGTTCCAATAATAACCAAATAATACCATATAACCTTTTAGGTCAGTTCAAGTTAAGCGCCATTAGAAGTTTGCATGTGTTGGATGGTTTTCATTACATAATTTGACCTCTTGGCATAAGTTTGGAGCTAAAATTTTGGGGTACTGTATAAATACATAATATAATTAATCATCAGTGTACTTATCCTAATAAGTTTTTGGGAAGAAGTCGAAAAATCATATCTTTCAGATGGAGAGGAGATGTTTTCAATGTCTAGCCTTAGGGAAAGTATTTTTATTAATGCTCCTTTGGAAAAAGTGGCTGGATATGGTATGGATCCAAAAGAATGGGCTCATTGGTATGCTCATTTATCAGAACCGATTAAACTCACTGGTGATGGTGAGGCTGGTACTGTAGGTGAATTTAAGTATACAATTCTTGGTGTACACTTACCGATGACTGTTGAAGTGAAAGAATGTAGTCATGGTTCGGATAAACATGTTTGGAAAGGAACATTTGAGGGACCGTTATCTGGTACACAAACATTCACTTATTTGGATAAAGATGGTGGAACTGAAGTTGTCGCTGACATTGAATATGACATGCCTGAAAATATAATCGGTAAGGTAGCTAATTTATTGGTTGTTGAGAAAATTCAGGAGAACGCGACTATAGCAACTTTGAAGAACCTTAAAGCTATATGTGAAAGTATGTAATTTGATTAGTTGTGTTGGAACTGGTTAGAGGAATAAATGATTTGAATGATTTCTATGCCAAAGAAACATTGGGATAATATGTTGTACAAATTTGTAGCATGAGTCTAGTTTTTTGGTATTTGATTCTTAGGAATTTAAGCTTACAATATCAGAAATATTAGATTCGTGCTATTTTTTATTTCAAGCAATTAGGCTATGGCTTGGATTGAGAATTAATGACTTGCTTTGGAATACGGTTAAAAATATTTTTTTGATTGACTTTCTATAAATAATATCTGTGATTATCTGGAAAACCAGTCTTATTGGAAAATGTTAGATAAGTTGGGAGAAACAAGAACTTTAAGGATGTGAAAAAATGAGTATTTACGGACAAGTGGCTATCGCATTTGTTTCTTTGGCTTTGTTCGGCCGCATCGCAGAAAAAACTGAAAGTTTTTATCCACCCTTTTATATTCTTGCGGGTATTTTAATGGGTCCTCCGATATTAAACATAGTTGTTGATCATGAGGTAATAGGACTTTTCTCGGAGATAGGGGTGGTGTTTTTACTCTTTTATTTAGGCTTTGAATTTTCTTTGCAAACCTTGTTGGAAAGAAAAAAAACACTCATAATTGCAGGAATGATTGATTTTTTCTTTAATTTCTCAATCGGATTTTTATTAGGTCAACTAATAGGATTAGATATTTTTTACAGTTTTGTTATTGCAGGGATCATATATATGAGTAGTTCGGGAATCATAACTAAAACCTTAATTCAGTTGAATTCTGTAAAGGATCCGGAAGGGGAACTGGTTATGGGGATTATGATTTTTGAAGACTTGGTGATGGTTATTTATCTTGTCTTGATATCCGCAATGGCTAACCAAGCAAATGGATTTAATATGATTAGCCTTGGTATTGATTTGGGGATGGCCATAATATTTTGTGTATTACTGGTATTTATCGGTGTTAAGTTTCATACTCAAATTGATTGGTTTATACATAGTACATCCAAGGAAATTATGCTTCTTAATTTTTTAGGACTTGTATTTGCTGTAACTTATATTGGCATACAACTTGGAGTATCAGAAGCACTTGGCGCATTTTTCCTTGGGGTTGCGGTATCTCAAGGAAAGAGCAGAGAGAAGGTTGAGCGTACGGCTCTGAAATTTAGAGATATTTTTGGGAGTATATTCTTTTTTTATTTCGGTATGCAGCTAAATCTTCAAGGTTTAGGAAATTATGTAGGATGGGTGACTATAGCAATAATTTTTGCTTCGTTGGGAAAATTGCTTGGAGGACAGTTGATTAGAAAAGCTTTGGGATGTTCTAAGAACAAAGGAGTATTCATCGGCTTAGTGACAGTATCTAGAGGAGAGTTCTCCTTGTTAATTTCAGGGATTGTGGGAAGTCAGGTATTTCCATTTCAGTCCTTTTCTGTCATTCTTATCCTAGGTACAGCTTTTATTAGTACTATTGGCTTTCGTGTATTGGAATATTTGTGTACTCGCAATAAAATGTGCTTACTCGAAAAAAAACCTATGGATTAAAACTTGTTATTATAAGGATACAGCATGAAAACTATACAAAATGAATAATTAGAGGCTATATACAAAAATCAACATTATGAGGTTTGAAGGGAGTGTTAGCATGAGTATAAAGAAATACCTAATAGTGGCTATTATTGTTGCAACTATAATTGCAGCATACAGCAGTGAACAAGTACTTCCGTCACAGGAAGAAAGATTGAATTGCTCACCTGCATTTCCAGAGAATCCAGTAAAGCAAACTCTGATTGAAAACCCCGGTCAGATAATTATAAAGTAAAAGAATAAAAAAATGGGTGAAAAAATGATCTGCTATAAGTCAAGTAGACAGTATAAATAACAAAAATAATTGTTGAGTTCCATCATTTTGGTGGGACTCTTTTTCTATGCAGCATTTTCAAGGATCGAACGATAGGACATAGGGGGTAGTATATTGAGTTTTCTTTGTCTGCGTTCATAATTATAAAAATGAATATACTCACTTATTGAATCCTGTAACTCATGATAGGTACGGAACTGGTTCAGATAGTACATTTCGCACTTGATAATCCCCCAAAAGCCTTCCATGGGACCATTATCAATACATCGACCTACCCGAGACATACTCTGGACCATACCAGCTTCATCGAGTTTGTGTCTGAACTGTTTACTGGTATATTGAAAACCTCTGTCGCTATGAAATAGTGGTTTTGCATCAGGATACTTTTCAACAGCCAAATCAAATGTGTCGAAAACCAGCTTGTTGTTATTGCTGGAACCTATGGAAAAGGAGACTATACTCTTGTCCTTGAGGTCAAGGATTGCACTGAGATAAAGTTTCTGACCATTTCCATATTTCAGTTCCGTCACATCAGTTAGCCACTTTTCATTCAGTTTCTCTGCCCTAAAGTCACGATTGAGTATATTTTCAGCTGTGATTTCAGGAGTTGAGCGCTGATACTTTGGTCGCTTTCGTCGTATTACTGACTTCAATCCAACCAGGCTTGTCAGGCGGTAAATACGGCCTTCACTGCAGACTATTCCAAACTGTTCTTCCAGCTCATCCCTAAGCCTCCTGTAACCATAGATACCATTATACTTTGCATATAGATATGCTAGCTTGTGTGTGATATCCTCATTCTCTATTTCTCTTCCGCTCTTGCTTCTTCTAAGCCACTTATAGTACGAAGACCTGTTAAGACTTAGGATTTTACATAGTCTTTCTATAGGGTAGCTTTTTTCTTCATTCAGTTCTTTTATAGCCTTATATAGAGATTCTTGACGTACCCCGCTCAGCGTCGCCTCCTTTCCAGTTCTTCGAGCTTTTTTAATAGATCGATCTCCATAGATTTTTGTTCGATTTCAGATTGAAGCAACTTGTTTGTAGCTCTTAAGCGTTCGACTTCTGTCATCTCTTCCAGAGTTTTCTTCTTCCCACGTTTGTCGATAAGCCCATCTATGCCATTATTCTCATATTTCTTAACCCAGCTGTAAATCTGCTGATAAGATACTTTATACTTTCCCATAGTTTTTGTGTAATCTTTGTTTTGAGCTATACAATAACTCACAATTTCTATTCGTTCATTCAATGTAGTGGACCGCCCTTTAGTCATATAGATTTCACTCCCTTTTCCTCCAGTAGAGCGGAGGTCTTTATGACCATTATACAATTTAATCCACCTCATGAGTTGTACTTTGTTTCTAATTCTATATTTAGAACAAATATCTTTCAGACTTCCTTTACCATCAAGATAATCCTTTACAGCGGCATTTTTAGTTTCTGTGGTATATTTAGCATTCGTAGATCCGCTTTCAATGTTCGAAGCGCCAAATACATCATAACTAATAATCCATTGTCGAACTGTTTGATCTGCAACTCCTAGCTCATCGCAAATATCTTTTACGCTAATCTTTCCAGCCTTATATTCTTCAACATATTTAGCCTTTAAATAACCTTTAATTTTATTTGATAAAGTCCGTATAATGGTGTAAAAAGAAACTTCAAATAAAAATGAGCCAAAATGCTCGTCCTCGGTTAAAATAAAAGTACCAACAAATACCTAACTGAGGAGATGAACAAAATGGCTCAATTAAATATTACACTGGATACTGAACTTTTGCACGGACTTTTTACAAAAGAATCAAAAGACGAAGCATTTTCTAAGCTACTTGAAGAAATTTTTAATCAGGTTCTAATAGCCCAATCTACCGAGCAGCTTGGTGCAGAGCCCTATGAACGGTCTGATGACCGTACAGCCTATCGTAACGGCTTCAGAGATAGAGAACTTACCACAAGGGTGGGGTGCCCTTACACTTCGTGTTCCAAGGCACAGAAATGGTAATTTCAGCACCACCATGTTTGAAAGATATCAACGCAGTGAGCAGGCTCTTGTCCTCTCTATGATCGAGATGGTGATCAACGGTGTCTCGACAAGAAAAATAGAGAACATAACCGAAGAGCTTTGTGGCAAATCATTTTCAAAATCCATGGTATCAGACTTGTGCAAAAAACTTGATCCTGTTGTTGAAGCCTTCAGAAACAGACCACTCACAAGTGAATATCCGTTTCTGATGGTTGATGCCATCTACATCAAAGCCAGGGACAACCATCGAGTAAGGAGCAAAAGCCTCTTGATAGCAATAGGCGTCAATGAGGAAGGATACCGTGAAATCATAGGCTTTCATCTGTCAGAAAGCGAGTCAGAAACAAGCTGGGATGAATTCTTCATATCCCTCAAGCAAAGGGGCCTGAAATCACCAAGGCTCATTACATCTGACAGCCATAAAGGTCTTGTAAAAGCCATAAACAAGCAGTTTCAAGGATCGAGCTGGCAAAGGTGCCAAACACACTTTTCAAGAAACCTCTTGGACAAGACACCAAAGTCAGTTCAACCGGAGCTAAAGGAAGACATCCGCAAAGTGTATGAAGCTGTTGATATGGATAGTGCAAGAGCAGCTAAAAACCATATCCTAAATAAATATGAATCAAAAGCTCCAAAGGCAATGGAATTACTAGATGACGGATTTGATGATATAACAGCAGTCCTTAGCTTGCCTTTAAGATACAGAAAGAGACTAAGAACAAGCAATGGCATCGAAAGGCTCAACCAGGAAATCCGAAGAAGAGAAAGAGTCATACGAATATTCCCAAACGAAGCATCAGCAATCAGGCTTATTGGAGCCCTATTGATAGAGCAGGATGAAAAGTGGTCCACAGGCCGTAAATACTTTGAAATGGATGTCTACTACAACTCACTCATCCAAGAAGAGCAATCAGAAAATCAGGTTGCTTAGCTCGCTATTTATTCCACGGTCCTATTGACAGTGAGCCTCTAACGCCATGGCAGGTGGCATCAGCGGCATCACTCTATTTTGGATGCAATCAATGGAGTCCATGATGCCGCAATGGAAAGTCTACCATGGCGATATCTCACTATCAATAGG
>Ga0334894_1000983_pt1 | contig 27337 bp, 21 predicted proteins | sample GraSluR3_MG_6_FD_207225 | JGI IMG/M metagenome (GOLD analysis project Ga0334894, IMG submission 207225) | Sludge microbial communities from methane-producing bioreactor in Wageningen University, Netherlands - Granular Sludge_12_05 R3 | ecosystem: Engineered > Bioreactor > Anaerobic >...
AATAGGCGTAGTTAAAGGTGGCACAGACGGGAAATATTGTTATCTTGATTATATAGCTCATGATGCAGATGTTCAGATAAATGACATAGTCATAACTTCCGGGATGGGCAGTTCTGTACCAAAGGGTATTATTATAGGCAGGGTCTTGGCAATTAAAAAAGAAAAACATGATCTTTTTCAAAGAATATTAGTGAAGCCGGAGGTTGATTTCAATAAGTTAGAAGAAGTGTTTTTGTTGAAAAAGCCGGAATAGAATATAGGAGATAAGTAAAAGAAAAAATGAACAAAGCAGAATTAATAAAAATGGACAATGGGTTGAATGTAATTAGCTGTGCAATGCCTAACATGCATTCTGTTTCTACTGTAATCGGAATAAAGGCAGGTTCTATTTATGAAAACAGTAACCAGAGGGGTATTTCCCATTTTATTGAGCACATGCTTTTTAAAGGTACCAAAAAAAGAAAAGACACTTTGGAGATATCACAATGTATCGAGCAGCTAGGCGGAGAAATTAATGCCTCTACTTCAGAAGAATGTACATTTTTATATAGCAAGGTGCTTTATAAAAATTTTTCCAGTGCTTTTGAAGTGATGTCCGATATCTTAAACTGTTCTCTTTTTAGAGAAAAGGACATTGCCCAGGAAAAATCAATCATTATTGAGGAAATTAATAAATACCAGGACATTCCTGAAGATTGGATAAGTTTTTTAATAAATCAACTATTATGGAAAGACACTTTATTAAGTCATAATGTATTAGGGGAAAAAGAAACAGTCAGACAATTTAACCGCAATGCTATACTGCAATATTTTAATGAAATGTATAGGCCGGAAAATATTGTGATTAGCATTACAGGGAATATCTCTTCAGATATAGTGCAAAAGGTTACTAAAAGCTCGTCTTTTGTTTCAAAGAATGGTAAAAACAAAAGAATCCCTAAAATAGCATTAAAAAATCAGACATTACCAGAGATAACAGCTATACCGAAAAAAGTTAACCAGAGTCACTTGTGCTTTGGTTTTGAAGGAGTCTCAAGATTTCATCCAGATAAAATTCATATGGACTTATTAAATATTATTCTCGGGGGAGGTCTTAGCTCCCGATTATTCCAGGAAATTCGTGTTAAGTCCGGGCTAGCTTATGACATTCATTCCTATTCTCAGTATTTTGACCAGACTGGTTCTTTCAATATATATGCTGGTGTAGATCCCGAAAAAATTGAAAGCAGCATAGAAAAGATTTTGATAGAATTAAGAAAACTAAAAGACAATAACATCAGTGCCGGTGAATTTAAAAAGGCAAAAGAGATGTATAAGGGCAGTATTTTATTAGGATTAGAAAGTACTCTAAACTATGCCTTTCGAATCGGAAGCCATTTGTTGCTATACAAAAAAGAGTATAAGTACGAAGATTTGATAGAAAAGATTGACAATGTTTGCTCAGAGGATATTAGCAGACTAGCTCAAAGTATTTTTTTAACTAATAAAATAAACCTAGTTGTTTTTTACCCAACTGAAATAGAAATAAATATAGATAATTTAATGAATAAAATGAAGATTTAGAATAGCAGGTGTAACAAATGCCAATTGACTTGAGGATTGGTGATATTATTAAATTGAAAAAGAAACATCCTTGCGGAGGATATCACTGGGAAGTAACCAGAACCGGCATAGATATTGGCTTAAAATGTCTTTGTTGCGGGCGCAAGGTTTTGGTTCCAAGGGTCAAGGTTGAAAGAAGAATAAAACAGATGATAAAAAGAGATTAATTAAGATTACAGAGAAATTCCAGGAAAGATATTTTTTAATCAACTTGATATATGAAAAACACAGTGCTATAATAGTTAAGCATTTTTCCTTGCTCCTGTTTATTGACAGGGGCTATATTGACCAAAAGGAGGTGAGCAAATGCGTAATTATGAACTAATGATACTGCTGGATCCCAATCTTCAAGACGAAGACATATCTGCATTGGTAAAAGAAATCCAACAAACTATCACAAAAAATCAAGGCAAAATTGGTAAAGTAAATCAATGGGGTAAAAGAAAACTGGCTTACGAAATAAAAAAATACCAGGAAGCCTTTTATGTTGTTTTGAATTTTGAGTTAGAACCGGAAAATATTACCAACATCGAAAAAAGCATTAAATTTGAAGAAAAAATAATTAGATACATAATTATTCTGGGAGAAGAAAAAATTGTTCATGCTAAAGAAGCAAAAAAAAATTAACTGGATATGATAATTAATTTTAAGACTTATTTGAATTTTTGTATAGGAAGGAAATAATTAATGGTGAGAAGAGAAACATATAGGGGATTTCGTAAAAGAAGAAAAATATGTTACTTTTGCGCCGAAAAAAAAGTAGCAGATTATAAAAATATAGAACTATTAGATCGTTTTATTAGTGAGCAAGGTAAAATATTGCCTCGTAGAGTTACAGGCAATTGTGCAAAACATCAAAGATCTCTGGCTATAGCCATAAAACGCGCCAGAGAAGTAGCCTTGCTACCGTATGTTAATCGTTAATAAACTATTTTAATTTTATATTGACAAAAACCAAATAGTTTATAGTGAATAAATGTGATTGACAAGAGAGGTTAATCATTGAAAGAGAATATTCCTACTAAATCAATTGTTGAAGGTGCTTTTCTTTCAGCGATTACGGTAATATTGTTTTTAGCAAGCCTGTATATACCTTTGTTTGGAACTTTGATTAGCTTTTTGTGTCCTTTGCCAATCATTATTTTATGCTTAAGGCATAACCTGAAAATAGCAATTCTTTCTTTATTAATAGCATTTTTTTTAGTTAGCATACTGGCGGGACCTTTTCAGGGATTGATTGGTATTTTGGGTTTTGGGACATTGGGTATGGCATTGGGAGTTGCTCTTAAAAGAAAGCTATCTTTATTTGAGATACTTATTATAGGAAGCGCAACTTCTTTTATTTCAAAGATATTATTAATGTTTATTGGCTTGTGGATGATGGATATTAATCCATTGTTTTTAGGAATTGACCAGATTGAACAGAGTATTGGGCAAAGCCTTTCTTTTTATGAAAACATGGGTTTGAACCCAGAGCAAATAGAGAGCGCAAAAGACTCTCTTTTGCAATCATTGGAGTTAGTTAAAATTGCTTTTCCGGCGATGCTTGTTGTTGCATCGGTATTTGATACCTTTATAAATTACTGGGTTGCCGGAAAAATATTAAAAAGATTGGGTTATTATTTAGTTCCTTTTATTCCTTTTTATAATTGGAGGGCAAGCAAATCTTTTTTTTGGAGTTATGCATTTGGCCTGTTTATTCTGTTATTAAACTCCGGCTACGAGTCAGCAGTGCTGGAAAGAATAGGAGTAAATATTCAATTATTGTTTTCAACTATTTTTTTGATTACCGGCTTATCTGTGGTTTCCTATGTCTTGCATCACTATAAAGTTAAGCCATTTGTTAATTGGATTGTATATATTATAATATTTATTCAACCTTTTTTTTCTTTGACTGTTACATGGGTTGGTATAATGGATGTTTGGATTGATTTTAGGAAATTACTATTTCCCCGGGACAGTGATTTAAATAGCTGATATCTTATACTAAATAAATTTGATATTTATATAAAAAATAAAAATAAAATCTTTTAAAATTTATTTAACCATAAAAAGAGTAAAATAAGCCAGATGGTAATTTTCCACCTGAAGTCCAAAGCTGCAAATACTATTGCTTAAGAAAGATTATGGCTAAAGGTATAAATACATAATTGAAAGAAAAAGAGTAAAAAAATTAAACATCTTTTAGATGTTCTGAAAACCACCCGCTATGCAGGTGCGATATTTACATAGTAGCAAAACTTAATAATATAAAATATGAATATAGTAAAAATTTCAATAATTTTTTACTGACAATTTTAATGGAGGTACAAACCAATGAAGGTTATATTAAAAGAAAACGTTGATAATTTAGGATATGTAGGTGATGTAGTTGACGTTAGCAGAGGATATGCTCGGAACTATTTGCTGGTAAGAGGCCTGGCAATGGAGCACAATTGTGGAAATTTAAAGGCAATTGAGCATCTCAAACAAAAGGAATGGGAAAAACGCAATAGAGAAATATTAAGCGCCAAAGAATTGGCCGAAAAATTAAGCAAGATTAAACTTACTTTTGAAGTCAAAGCCGGTAAGGACGGGAAATTATTTGGGTCTGTAACTAATAAAGATATTGCTAATATTCTGGCTGAAAAACATCAAATTGAAATAGATAGAAAAAAGATTGAACATAATGAACCTCTGAAAAAAATTGGGAATTTCCAGGTAAGTGTGCGTTTGCATAAAGAAGTGGATGCCCAGTTAAATGTCCAGGTTGTTCCTGAAAAGGAAGTAGAAAAAGGAGAAGTTAAAGAGACAGAAACAGGGAAAAAGCCCATGAAGAAAGATTCTACTGATAAAACAGAAGAGTAAACTCTTTACTTCAAAGAGTATAATTATTTACAGCTGCTGGCTCAAGTGTAAATTAGGAGTATATTAAGATGGAATTAACACGTAGTTCCCCACAAAACATTAGCGCGGAACAGGCTACTTTGGGCTCGATAATTTTAGACAAGGATTCAATATTAAGCTGTATTGAAATATTAAAACCGGAAGATTTTTATCGAAGTACGCATCAGGTTATTTACCAATGTTCTCTTGATTTATTTGAAAAGAACCAGGCAGTTGACTTAGTTACCTTGACGGAGGAATTAAATAAAAGAAAACAATTGGAAGAAGTAGGTGGGGCTTCCTATTTAACAACCTTAATGAGCAGCGTTCCTACTGCTGCCAATGTGGTATATTACGCAAAGATTGTAGAACAGAAGGCGATTCTTAGGAAACTAATCAATCACGCAACTCAAATTGTTACAATGGGGTACGAAGAACAGGAAGATGCAAGGATTTTACTTGATAAGGCTGAGAATCTTATATTTGATGTATCACAACAAAAGGTAGAACATTCTTTTAGTCCTATTAAGGATTTACTAACCGAGAGTTTTGAAAAAATAGAAGATTTATACCATAGGGATAATTTTATTACTGGTGTGCCCACCGGTTTCATTGAATTAGATGAAATCACTACCGGCTTCCAGCCCTCAGAATTGATTATAATTGCGGGTAGGCCGTCTATGGGGAAAACTGCATTTTGTTTGAATATTGCCCAATATGCAGCCATGCAGCATAAAATTCCCGTAGCTATTTTTAGCTTGGAAATGTCAAAAGCTCAAATTGTGCAAAGAATGTTGTGTTCTGAAGCACGAATTGATACGCATGCCTTGCGCAGAGGCAGAATGCCTGAAGAGGATTGGCCGAAATTATCCATGGCAGCTGGCAGATTATCAGCAGCTCCAATTTTTATCGATGATACAGCCGGGATATCTCCGTTAGAGATAAAGGCAAAGGCAAGAAGACTGAAGGCCAGGCATAACCTAGGTCTGGTAATGATAGATTATTTGCAATTAATACAAACAGGTTTAAAGATAGAAAATAGACAACAGGAGATTTCACAAATATCCCGTTCCTTAAAAGGTTTGGCACGGGAATTGGATGTTCCTGTTATTACGGTTTCGCAATTATCGCGCGCAGTTGAACAGCGTTCTGTGCAAAGGCCCCGTCTTTCCGATTTACGAGAAAGCGGAGCTATCGAGCAGGATGCAGATGTGGTTGCATTTCTTTACCGGGAAGAATACTATAAATCGAAAAGCAGTAAGAAAGGAATCGCAGAGGTAATTATAAGCAAGCAAAGAAACGGTCCTACCGGGACTCTTGAATTGGTTTTCCTGAAGGAATGTACGCGTTTTGAGAATTTAGCAAGAACAAGCGAAGAAATGGAATAATTAAATAGTATTACGTATGTAGTATTGGGTATTGAGTCCAAATACAAAATAAATAAGAATATCTCAAACAAAAATAAGTATTCCTGTTATTCTGCAATTCTTAAACTCTAGACTTTAAGATAATCTAAAGGTAAGATTAAATTATGCTACAATGCTCTTTAATTTTCGAATAATAGTATTTTTATTTAACCATAAAAAGCCACCTTCTAAGAAGGTGTTAATGGTTAAATAAAATGTGGTTTTACCATAAAAAGATTAAAATAAGCCAGATGATAATTTTGCACCTGAAATCCAAAGTTAGAAATACTATTGCTTAAGAAAGATTATGCCTAAAGGTATAAATAATAATCGAAAGAAAAAGAGCAAAAAAATTACACCTCTTTCAGGGGTTCTGAAAGCCACCCGCTATGCGGGTGCGATATTTACTTGAATATTATTGAAAATACAAAATTATATATAAACATTCGGATTTTAGATTTTTTATTAAAAAAATAGTATAACTGCTAAATACAGAGGCAGACCTTGTGTCTGTCTCTATTGTCTTATTATTTTAATTTATGTTATATTCTATTTTGAATAGCATAAATGATTAATGATTATATATTTTTTATATTGTTTTTAATAATTGTGTTGATTTGAACGATATACTATATGCGTTATACGGTATACTGTATATTTATAAAAAGCAGGTATTAAATTGTTTATTAGTGATTTATTGATTATTCTTATTACAGCTTTTGTTGGGAGATTATTGGCAACAAAAATGAAACAGCCAATGGTGCTGGCTGACTTAATCGTAGGATTGTTACTGGGAAATCTTGGCATAATCGAACTCAGCGAAACAATGCACAATATAGCTGATATAGGTGTACTGCTTTTACTTTTTTCAACTGGTCTTGCTGTTAATTTAAATGAACTAATGGAATTAGCCAAAACATCTACAGTAGTTGCCTTATTAGGTATAATCATTCCTTTTTCGTTAGGGTTTTTTGTTGCATATCTTTTTGGCTATTCTTATCTGGTATCAGTATTTTTGGGCACATCTTTAACTGCTACCTCCATCGGTATCAGTAGCCAGGTGTTGACTGAGAAAAGAATGATAGGAATGAAACTGGGAACATTAATTATTGGTACGGCAATTATTGATGATGTGATTGGTATTATAGCGGTGGGTACAGTTGTTGGTATAGCTGTTACCGGGAGCCTGGAGGTTAGCAGCCTTTTGTTTAATATTTTCTTAACTACTGTCTTCATTGTAATATCCCTGACAGCTGCTATTTATTTTTTTCAAGCAATATCAACTTCTTTTATATTTACCAAGATTAACAATAATCAAATTTTACTTCCCATTCTAATTATAGGTTTAATATTTGCTATTATTGCTGAAAAAATTGGATTATCATTAATTACTGGTACTTTTATGGCAGGGTTAATTTTAGGGCAAACTCGTTTATCGAAAGAAGCCTTTGAAAGCGTTTCTTTAATAGGACATTCTTTTTTTGTTCCAATATTTTTTGTAACTATGGGCATGCAATTTGATTTGAATACCTTTATTTCCATGGGACTTTTTACAATTATTTTTATAATTATGGCAATAGTCGGGAAGATAATTGGTTGTGGGTCAGGGGCAAAGATATGCGGTTTTACTTTAAGAGAATCTCTATCAGTTGGAATTGCCACAGTTCCCAGAGCGGAAGTAGCACTAATTATAGCTAATATTGGCCTCAAATACAATGTGATTACTCCAAATACCGCTTCTGCTGTAATTGCAATGACTATGGTTACTACCCTTATTACGCCTAGTTTGTTGACGCTTTCTATTGGACATTTATATAAAAAATAAAAAAGTTGAAATTTCCCTTATTCATTTTTATTGACACATTAGTCAAAATATAGTAACATTGTAAGGCACTTGAAAAGAATAAAGAAATAAGCCATTGTTGCGGGCCGTTAGCTCAGTTGGCAGAGCATCTGACTCTTAATCAGAGGGTCGCAGGTTCGAGGCCTGCACGGCCTACCAGAATATTGCCTCCATCGTCTAGGGGTTTAGGACACCGCCCTTTCACGGCGGCGACAGGGGTTCAAATCCCCTTGGAGGCACCTTTTTTTTAAATAAGGTAATGGGCGGATAGCTCAGTCGGCAGAGCACCTGCTTCACATGTAGGGGGTCACAGGTTCAAGTCCTGTTCCGCCTACCATTATTTAAAAAGGTGCCGGTGTAGCTCAATTGGCAGAGCAACGGAATCGTAATCCGTAGGTTGTCTGTTCAACTCAGATCACCGGCTCCATTGCTTAATGGGAAAGGCCTATGAATCCCTTTTACTTTAGTAATCTTAATTCCCCCAAGAAACTACTTTCATACATATCACAGTATCAATTTTTCCCTAAAAAGAATTTAGGTCAAAATTTTTTGATAGATCAGAATATAACAAAAATTATCGTCAAGGCACTATCATTGGATAATAACGAATCTGTTTTTGAAATTGGAACAGGATTAGGGGCATTGACAGGGGAGTTGCTGTGCTCGGCTCAACATGTTTTTTCAATAGAAAAAGATTTACGCCTGCAACCAATATTGGATGATTTATTTCAGACCAAGAAAGATAGATTAACTATTCTCTATGGAGATGTTTTAGATTTTGATTTAAACTTTTTTCTGCAAAATAAAAGAAAAGAAGGGTATCAGATTGAGAAAATAGCGGGAAACCTACCCTATTTTATATCATTACCTTTATTAAGAAAATTAATGGACCTGCATCGACTTCTGAAAGTGGCAGTGGTAATGGTTCAGAAAGAAGTAGCCGAGCGTATGATGGCACAGCCAGGAAAGAATAATTATGGATTATTATCAGTAGTGTCACAATATTACTCAAAAATTGAAAAAATTCATCAGGTTAATCCAGATGTATTTTACCCTAAACCGGAAGTTACTTCAATGATTATTAGAATTAATTTTTTGGAAAAACCATTTATTCATGTGGTAGATGAAACACTTTTTTTTGAAGTGATACGTGCTGTTTTTCAACATAGAAGAAAAAAAATTGATAATGCCTTAAAATTATATTTTGGAAATAGGCTTGATAAGGACATATTAAACAAAGCATTACCAACAATTGGCTTAAATAATAAACAAAGAGGAGAAACCTTTGACTTAACTCAATTTGCTCAACTAACGAAAGAGATTAAGAAAATTATAAAATAGTATAAAGTATACTGTATATCATAAATATTGCATAAAAATAGGAATTTTGAAATTCTGAACCAAGCTGAGGAATTTACTAAAAATTATTTTCAAGCGTTACAATCGATATAGGTATTTTAAGGATACATTATCGGATAGAGATGGTTCAATCAGAATATTGAATATATAAGTATATAAAATAAAAAATATTGTTTGTAAATTTTGCTTTCAACTATACTTTAAGAACGTTATACGTAATACAATATAAGGTATACTATTTTCAAAACTTTTGACAAATAAGCATTTTGCATGATAAAATTTGACAAAGCTTGTAAAATGGTATACAAAAAGATAAATAGGATTCATGAAGGCACAAAATATTTTGATGGCGATGGCACAGAAAAATAATAAATTTATTAAATAAAGGTACTCCTCAGCACAGCAGGTATATTATGCTGTGTTTATTTTTATTAAATACTAATTTGTGATATAACAGGAGGTACAAAAAAGCATGTAGCACTGGAATTGTGTCTTTTGAAAGAAAAAGATATTTACAAGAAGGTCAGGGAAGAAAGTGTTTAATGTGTTATTTAAGAAATGTTTACAAATGAAAAGCGAAAACTAAAAAACAAAAAGGCGGTGTAAGCAAGTGCAAGTTACAGATGTGAGAATTAGAAGAATACAAACTGATGGTAAGTTGAGAGCTTATGTATCAATTACTTTTGATGATTCTTTTGTTGTTCATGATTTGAGAATAATCGATGGAAGAAAGGGTATGTTTGTTGCAATGCCTAGCAAACTTCTTCCTAATGGAAATCATAAAGACATAGCTCATCCAATTAATACTGAAGTTAGAGAAATGATTCAAAATGCAGTTCTCAAAGAATTTCAGGCAACAGAAGGACAGGAGCAACCTGCGGGTGGTGAATCCTCTATGCAACAGTCAACAGAACCAGAGACTGATGATGTTTCTGTTGATCTGGATGACGCACAAGAAAAAGAATAAAAAATATCACTTGAAATTTTAAATGGTTTGTTTATAATATTAATGGTAGTTTGAATAAAATGAGTCAGGAGATTAAAAGTTGATTAAATCTGTAAGACTTCTCCTGACTCTAATGATTTTATGATAGGTTTACATTTTCATAATATTTTTGCTCACACACGTATGGATGGGGTGTGGCCAAGCGGCAAGGCAAGGGAATTTGGATCCCTCATTCGGAGGTTCGAATCCTCCCACCCCAGCCAATTATTTACTTAAATTTATTATATACCCCAATCTATTTTACTTTATGGATTATCTGAAAATGTTTTTTGTAGGAAAATGCTATGAAATCTATTGCATCAATTATACTTGCAGCAGGTCAGGGCACAAGAATGAAATCTTCCTTCCCCAAGGCTCTGCATCCTGTAGCTGGAAAACCAATGTTATCTTATCCGGTTGATCTTGCTAATACTTTGGGGATAAAAAAGAAAATTGTAGTTATCGGGCAACAGGTTGACAGGATTAAGAAAGAATTTTGTGATAATACCTATAAAATAACATATGCTTACCAGGAAAAACAACTTGGAACTGCCCATGCAGTTTTGCAGGCAGAGAAGCATTTGCTGGACTTCAAAGGTATTGTGCTGGTGCTGTATACTGATGTTCCCCTATTGAGAGCCTCAACCATTCAAGAATTAATTGATTGCCATAAGAAGCATAAAGCCAGTTGCACTTTATTAACGGCCAATTTAGAGAATCCACAGGGTTATGGTCGTATTATTAGAAATCCAGAAGGGAACATAAGCAAGATTATCGAGCAGCGGGATTTAACTGAAGCCCAGGAAAAAATCAATGAGATTAATGCTGGTATCTATTGTTTTGATTCCAGAGAATTGTTTGGAGCCTTAAAAACAGTTGGCAAAGAAAATAATCAGGGTGAATATTATCTGACTGATGTGGTAAGAATATTATTAGAGAAAAGAAATACTGTAAAAACGCTTTCTGTGCAAGACGAGAAAGAAGTTTTTGGTATTAATACTAGAATGGACCTAACAAGTGTTTCCAGTGTCCTTTATCAGAGAAATGCAGCTGAGCATATGCAAAACGGTGTTACAATTATTGATGTTAACAATACTTATATTGAGAGCCAGGTAAAAATTGGCCAGGATACGATTATTTTTCCATACACTTTTATTACAAGCGGCTCGGAAGTGGGAAAATCCTGTAATATTGGCCCTTATTCTCATATAATTAATTCCTGTATTGGCGAGGGAACAAAAATCCATTCTTCTGTTATCGAGAAAAGTAAAATAGGTAATTTTGTACAAATTGGACCTTATGCACATCTAAGGCCTGCTAGTGTTATTAAGGATGAGGTAAAGATTGGGAATTATGTTGAGGTTAAAAAAACTTTTATTGACCAAGGAAGCAAAGTAGGACATCTAACTTATTTGGGTGATGCAAAATTAGGGAAAAATGTAAATATTGGAGCAGGAACTATAACCTGTAATTATGATGGCAAAAACAAGAATACTACAATTATTGAAGATAATGTTTTCATTGGAAGCAATAATTCCTTAGTTGCACCGGTAACTATCGGTAAAGATTCCTATACAGCAGCAGGTTCCACAATTACCCAAAATGTACCTGCAGCAAGCTTAGGAATTGCCAGATCAAGACAAAAAAATATTGAAAATTGGGTAAAACAAAAAAAGAAATCAAAATCAAAATAAGTTTATGTTATAATAATATGAGGAGGCAAAAACTTGATTGCATATTCTCGTAGAGAGCTACAGGTATTTTCAGGAAATGCCAATCCTGTATTAGCAGAGGAGATTGTAGCACAGTTGGGGATCGAGCTGGGCAAGGCAGAAGTATCCAGATTTCCGGATGGGGAATTACATGTTAAGATTGATGAAAATGTTAGAGGGCGCGATGTATTTGTAATACAACCCACTTCTCACCCTGTTCATGAACATTTAATGGAATTATTGGTTATGATTGATGCCCTTCATAGAGCATCAGCTGAGCGTATTACTGCGGTAATACCATATTATAGTTATGCCCGGCAGGACAGAAAAACCAGGCCTAGAGAGCCTATAACTGCAAAATTAGTTGCAAATTTGTTAGTTCAGGCAGGTTCTGACAGGATTGTAACAATGGATTTACATGCAGGCCAGATACAGGGATTTTTTGATATACCGGTTGACCACCTGGAAGCAGCGCCTATATTGTCTGATTATTTTAAAGGTAAAGATTTATCTAAAGTTATTGTTGTTTCACCTGATGTAGGTGGGACAGCTCGGGCTAGAAATTTTGCCGGCCGATTGGCAAAACCCATTGCTATTATTGATAAATATAGGGAATCTGATAGTAATGTAGAAATTATGCATATAGTAGGAAATGTCAAAAATAAGACTGCCATTATTGTTGATGATATGATTGACACTGCTGGTTCAATTATTAAAGGAAGTCAAGCAGTATTAAATGCGGGAGCAAAAGAAGTATATGTTTGTGCTACACACCCTGTTTTTGCTGGACCTGCTAAGGGTAGACTGGAAAAAGCCTGGAAGGAGGGCTATTTCCAGGAAGTAGTAGTGACCAACACTATACCTATACCTGAGGAAAAGCAGCTACCCTGTATTAAAAACCTGTCAGTTGCAAAGTTATTTGCAGAAGCAATTAAAAGAATCCATGGCAATATGTCTATAAGCGCATTGTTCCGTTAGGCTTTGAAAAACTTTTACAATATTAAGAAAAAAATAAAATGGTTTTACCATAAAAAGATTAAAATAAGCCAGATGATAATATTTCACCTGAAGTACAAAGCTAGAAGTACTATTGCTTAAGAAAGATTATGGCTAAAGATATAAATAAAAAATCGAAAGAAAAAGAGCAAAAAAGTTAAATCCCTATCAGGGGTTCTTAAAGCTATCCGCTATGCGGGTGCTATATTTACTAGAATATTTTTATAAAATTATACAATTTTTCATTAAGACTTTGAGAGGAAAATAAAAAAATATCAAGAGGCGGAGGAAAACCGAATATGAAGCGAAAAAAATTATTAGTAGAAACCAGAAATAGTAAAGGCAAGGAAGAGAGTAAAAAACTTAGAAATTCCGGATATATTCCAGGAGTGCTTTATTCTCCCAGGGATAAAAATAATATATTGCTGAAAGTTCCGGAAAAGGAATTATATCATTTTTTGTCTGATAAAAAACATTCCCATGGTATTATTGATTTACAAATAAAGAAAGACGGTGCAAAAGATGTTACCCGCATAGCATTGCTTAAGGATTTCCAATATGATTCATTGCAAAAGAGAATTAATCATTTCGACTTTTATGGTGTTACTATGAAGGAGAAAGTAACTTTACAGGTTCCTCTGGTACTGGAAGGTGAGCCAAAGGGTATAAAAGAAGGTGGAATCCTGGATATTTCTTTAAGAGAAATTGAAGTAGAGTGTCTTCCTGCAGATGCGCCCGAGGCTATCACTATCGATATCAGCCAGTTAGGCTTCAATGATGTTATAACACTAGAGGATATTGAGTTGCCAAAAGATGTAAAACTTTTAACAGATATTGACCGTACTATTGCCTCAGTAGTTGCTCCTACTAAGGAAGAAGAGGTGGTTCCTGAAGAAGGAGTTTTAGAAGAAGAGGGAGCTGAAGACAAAGAGAAAGTAGAGGCCAAGGGTAAGGAATCTTCTGGAGAAGAAAAGAAAGAAAAAGAAGAAAAGAAAGAGAAGAAAGAATAAAACCAATTCTGAAATTAACTATAGCTAAGGTTGTGATGTTGTGAGATTGATTGTTGGATTGGGAAATCCGGGTAAAAAATATCAATATACCAGACATAACATTGGTTTCCGGATTTTGGACGCATTTGTTGCTGACAATGTAGAAATAGATGTAAAATGGAAAAATAATTTTTTTTCTCAAACTTTGCAATATAAATATAAAGACCAAAAGATTATTTTTGCTAAACCACAAACCTATATGAATCTCAGCGGTAGGGCTGTTAAACAAATTATTGACTACTACGATATTACTGAAGAACAAATATTGGTTGTCTATGATGACATCCATCTCTCGCTGGGTAATTTAAGGGTACGAAAACGAGGAAGTTCTGGGGGGCACCGGGGCATCGAATCAATAATACAATCTTTAGGAACTGAAGAGTTTCCTCGTTTAAGAATCGGAATCAAAAATGATTCTCTATTGCAAAAAATGGATTATCCCTCTTTTGTATTATCCAATTTTTCAGCCCAGGAAGAACGGGATTTACCAGAGCTAGTCAGCAACGCGGTACAGGCACTGGAAGATATTTTAAGATATGGCTTTGATTATGCCATGAGTGAGTATAACCGGACAGAAAAAAACAGTTCTGGCGAAAATACCAGCTGAGTTACCTGCTGTGAATAAAGATAAGTATGTTTTATACCTAATAGAAATATAGAAATAAAAGGCAGGCAAAAATGATTAATAGAATAGCTATTCTAACAAGCGGAGGGGATTCTCCTGGAATGAACGCAGCGGTGCGGGCAGTTGTGCGTACCGGTGTATATCATAATCTTGAGGTTATTGGAATCCACTACGGGTATCAGGGTTTGCTGGAAAAAAAATTATTACCACTTAACCTGAAAAGCGTAGGTGGAATAATGCAGCATGGCGGTACACTTTTAATGACCTCCCGAAGTGAAGAATTTAAAAGGAAAGAGGGAGTACACAAGGCAGCAAGTATTTTAAGAGAAAACCAAATTGATGCACTGGTTATAATAGGCGGAGATGGCTCAATGGCTGGTGCTTTAGACCTTTATCAATTAGAACGATTTCCTGTAATATGCTTGCCTGCGACTATAGACAATGATCTTTATGGTACTGATATGTGTATTGGTGTTGATACTGCACTAAATACAGTTATATCAGCAATAGATAAAATAAAAGACACAGCATCATCTCACCGTCGGGCATTTATTATTGAGGTTATGGGCAGAAATTCGGGTTACCTTGCATTGATGAGCGGTATTGCAGGCGGGGCAGAGCATGTTATTGTTCCCGAGTTTCCGGTTAATCTTGAAGATGTAAGTAATAAGATGAAAAAAGGTTATAAAAGAGGAAAAACTCATTGTATTATCCTAGTAGCAGAAGGTGCAGGTGACGTTTACGAAATAGGTAAATACATGGAGGATAAAATTGGGTTTGAAATGAGAGTAACAGTATTAGGTTATTTGCAAAGGGGTGGTTATCCGTCTGCTTTTGACAGGATTCTTGCCAGCCGCCTGGGTGCAGCAGCAGTTGAACAGTTATTAGGTAAAAAAGACCATCATATGCTCGGTTTATTTGGAAATGAGATTCAGGCTATACCCCTGTCCGAAGTTCTTGCAAAGAAAAATGAGCTTCGAAAATCTATGTATGAATTAGCAAATATTCTTGCGCAATAAAATTATTATAAATGTTACAGCTGGACAATTTTATATAGTACAAAAATTCAGGCTTTGATAGATTCAAAGCCTTTTCTTTTCCAGGTAAAAATAAATGAAATTAAACGAATTATGGAATAACAACAGAGCTTATAGAGAGTTATTGCAGAATTTTAGTCAAGAAAAGAGTAATAAATTAATTGTAAAAGGTTTAGAGGGAAGCGCAAAATCTTTTTTTATATCATCATTATCAGGTGAAGAAAAAAACAATACTACTTTTCTATATCTTGCTCAAGATAGAGAAAGCGCTCTGCATTTTTATCAGGATGTTGTTAATTTTACCGGTTTACAGGAAAATAAAAACATTTTCATTTTTCCATCATATGAGGTTTTACCCTATGAGAATATCAGCAGGGATAGTAGAATAATTGAACAAAGAATGAAAGTATTAAGTTTGCTAGCATTGCTACAGGACAATAGTGCTTCTGAGAAAGCAGGTAATGGACATCCGTTAATAATAGTCAGCAATTATAAGGCGATATTATCCAGGATAATGCCAGTTAAGGATTTTAACAGACAATATAAGAAGCTAAAAGTCCAGGACTGGTTATTACCTGAAGAATTTATAAATTTCCTCCTAGAGCAGGATTATCAAAGCTCTTCTATGATTGAATATCCAGGCCAGTACAGCCGACGAGGGGGAATTATAGATATCTTCCCATTTACTGAAGAAAATCCAATCAGGATTGAATTGAATGGTAATTATGTTGAATCTATACGTTTTTTTGATTTAGAATCTCAGCGCTCTATTAATCGAGTTAGTGAAATATCTCTCCTGCCTCAAAAAGAAATAAATAATTTATCTTATAATAATAAAAAAGATTCCCTAACCAGTTCCTTTTTTGATTATCTGCCTGCTGATACCAATATCATCATTCAGCAATACCCTGCATTTGAAAACAGAATTAAAGAATATGAAAAAGAGATTCATTCAAGCTATCTAAACAAAATTCAGGATAATCCCCAAAAGATTTTACCACCGGATTTCTATTATCTAAAATGGAATCAACTCAAAAGAGTAATTTACCAAAAAAAGCATTTAATTATTCTGGATTCACTTCCGGAAAACAAAAAACAAGATTACTTTGAGGAATTTGCTCTAAAAGAATATAAAATTGACACAATATTAGCCAGGAATTATTACGGACAATTAGATTTATTTTTCAAAGATTTAGAACAGTGGGTAAGAGAAAAACAAAATATATTGATATTAACCAGCAACAAGGGAAGAGCTATGCGTCTGGCAGAAATATTTGCTGACCGTGATATTTATAATTACAAGTTAACACCATTAATCGATACACAGATTAGTCCTGATTATATATGTCTGAGTTATGGACAGGTGAATTATGGATTCTCTATTCCTTCTTTAAAATTTATATTAATTACTGACCAGGAAATTTTTGGTAGAGAAAGAGATAAAGGGTATCGTGCTAAAAAATACCGGAGCAGGTCTTTTCATCATATTGATGAATTAAAAATTGGCGATTATGTGGTTCATATACAACACGGGATTGGCCGTTATGCAGGTATTTATCCCAGAAAAAGGGATGGGGTAAGCAAGGATTATATTCTTATACAGTATGCAGAAGATGATGAGTTATATGTACCGGTAGACCAGTTAAACCTTGTTCATAAATATATTGGGGTTGGAGGACAGGCACCTAAATTATATCGCTTAGGGGGTAGCTCCTGGAAGAGAGTTAAAAAAAGAATCAAGACATCTATTCAAAAGACTGCAAGGGAATTGTTTGAGTTATACAAGATGCGAAAAGAAATACTGGGATTTTCATTTTCCGGAGATTCAGTGTGGCAGCAGGAGTTAGAAATGGCCTTTCCTTTTGAGGAAACTCCGGATCAGTGGAAAGCCTTGCTTGATGTCAAAAAAGATATGGAATCAAATGAACCTATGGAGAGATTAATATGTGGAGATGTTGGTTATGGTAAGACAGAGATTGCAATTAGAGCTGCATTCAAGGCAGTTATGGATAATAAGCAGGTAGCAGTGTTAGCTCCTACTACTATCTTAGTTCAGCAGCATTGGGAGAATTTTTGTGAACGCATGCAGCCTTTTCCGGTGAAAATAGAGATGCTATCACGATTCAAATCAAAAAAGGAACAACAGGAAATCATTGCAGATTTAAAAAACGGGAAAATTGATATAATTATCGGGACTCATCGGCTTGTCCAGGGAGATATTGTGTTTCATGATTTAGGATTATTAATAGTAGATGAAGAGCAGCGTTTTGGTGTCATTCACAAAGAAAGAATTAAAAAATTAAAAGAACAGATTGATTCTCTTACCTTGACTGCAACTCCAATTCCAAGAACGCTTTATTTTTCTTTAATTGGGGTAAGGGAGATGAGCCTTATGAATACTCCCCCTGAACTACGCCTGCCAATTGTTACATATTTAAAAGAAAAAAACGAGACCATAATTCAGGAGGCCATCAGGCGTGAAGTTGAGAGAGGCGGACAGGTTTATTTCGTACATAATAGAGTTGAAGACATTGATAGTGTTGCCTGTAAATTAAAAAATATTGTACCAGAAGCCAGAATTATTACTGCTCATGGCCAGATGCCGGAAGAAGAATTAGAGAACATTATGATTGATTTTTTTAATAGAAAATATGATGTTTTAGTATGTACCACTATTATTGAAATCGGGCTTGATATCCCCAATGTAAATACAATAATTATTGATGATGCTCATAAATTTGGTCTGGCTCAGCTATATCAGCTGCGTGGCCGTGTCGGACGTTCAGATAGAAGAGCTTATGCTTATTTGCTTTATCCTTCCCGGGCTGTTTTAACTGAAAATGCCGAAAAACGATTGCAGGCAATCAGGGAGTTTAGTGACTTAGGCTCAGGTTACAGGCTGGCAATGCGAGACCTTGAAATAAGGGGGGCTGGTAATCTTTTAGGCAGGGAACAGCATGGATTTGTGAGTGAAATTGGCTTTAATTTTTATTGCCAGTTACTGGAAGATAGTATTGACAAGCTAAAACAAATTGATTCTGGTAAAATCAAAGAGCATGAAACAGAGCTTGAAATGGATGTAAGACTTGATACTTATATCCCTGAGTATTACATTTTTGATTCCGGAAACAGGGTATCCTATTATCAGCAATTGAGCCAGGTTAAGACAGAAAGTGAGCTTTCCAATATCAGCAAAGGTTTAAAGGATATTTATGGCCCGTATCCCCGGGAAGTACAGAATCTAATTGATACTGTTGCCCTGAAACTGAAATTACAGAAAGAGGGTATTCGTCAGGTCAGGATAACACCCGATTATCTTGCCCTAAAATACGAAACAGGTTCTCCAATAAAGAAGAGGCTGGATAGAATAAATCAGGATAAGTTCTCGTTTAAAAATTACAAAAAGGGCTCCCATTATGAATTGAGGTTATTTTTGGGAAGCTCAAATAAAGAAATTGGGAACAATAATATTTTGCACGAAAGTCATCGTTTCTTAGATAGGGTTTTGCCACATAAATTGACAGTGGTGCTATAATCGATTTTGAGGATAATTCTGTTTAAACATAATAAGTAAGTATTATATCTGTCATAAATTAGGGATATTGTCTATTTCCATATAATCATCGTCGCTTTTATAAAAAAATGTTGACTGGACTGAAACACCTGGTTAAATAAACAGGTTTTACCATAAAAAGATTAAAATAAGCCAGATGATAATTTTCCACCTGAAGTCCAAAGCTGGAAATACTATTGCTTAAGAAGGATTATGGCTAAAGGTATAAATAAAAATCGAACGAAAAAGAACAAAAAAGTTAACCCCCATTCAGAGGTTCTGAAAGCCAACAGCTATGCGGGTGCGATAGATATTTACTTAATTAATCTTAGCAATACAAAACATTGACGCAGTGAAAATGTTTTATAAAATTTTTATATATTTTTTAAGCACTTTTTATTTTTTAATAATATAATATAGTATGTGTAAAAAGCAGAAAAGCGAAATTGTAAAATGTTTTTTATCTTAGAAAGGAAGATTACTTTTAGATGTATGAGAGAGAGAAAGAGCTATTTTCAGAATTAATTTCGATTATTGCTAAATTAAGGGGACCGGATGGTTGTTTATGGGATAAAAAACAGACCCTTAATTCAATGATTCCTAATATAATGGAAGAAGCCCAGGAAGTCCAGGAGGCAGTAAACAATGAAGATTATCAAAATCTTTGTGAAGAGCTGGGTGACCTGTTAATGGATGTTTTAATAGAGATTCAAATAGCCCATGAGTCTGGATTGTTTGGTTATGAGCAGGTGTTGAAAGGGGCTAAGGAAAAATTTATTCGAAGACATCCTCATGTTTTTGGCAATATAAGCGTCAATACCCCTGAAGAGGCACTGCTGGTGTGGAAAAAAATGAAAAAAGAAGAGAAAGAAAATAATAAAAATAATTTAAATTAAGTTTTCTTTAATAAATTATGGTCTGTATTGTATTTTATGGATTTTAAAGGAGGTCTGATTATGATGATTATTAAAGCCGAAAAAGCTGCTAAAAAAAAGTTAGGAATACTATCAGGATTGATGTTACTCGTATTTTTGATAAATCCTGTTAATAGCATGGCATCTGAAACTCTTGCTTTAAACCTGGATAGTTGCATTCAAATGGCCCTGGAGAATAATTTGGGTTACAAGATTTCTCAAAGCTCGGTTGAGGTTAAAGAGGCACAGGTTGAAGAAGCAGAGGGCGCAAAAAAGATAAATGCAAAATTACAGGGCGGATATATAAGGATGAACGAAGCTCCTGACCCGGAAAAAATTGCAGAAGGGGATTTCAGTTATCTTTTTTCTACCGGTCAGGGTGTACCGCACATATCGGTAAATATATCTAAAATTTTATACAGTGGTGGAAAAATTGAGTCTTATATTGAACAGGCGCAAGCCAATCAGGCAATTGCCATGAATGAGGTGGAGCAAAAAAAACAAGAGGTTATTTATAAGACAACAGATGCTTATTATCGGGTGTTGCAAGCCCAGGGAATGGTCAAAGTGAGTGAACAGGCATTAACCCAGATTAATGCCCACATGGAAACCTCTCGTGCATTGTTAGCCGAAGGAATGATTGCCCCAATTGATTTAAATAGAATAAAATCTCAGCTTTCAAGTCTGGAACACAACTTAGTTCGTGCTGAAAATGGTTTAAACCTGGCAATATATAATTTAAATTCCATTATGGGTATCGAGCTTGAAACCAAAATTGAACTGCAAAATAACCTGAGCTATCAAGCCTGTGAAATTACCCTTCTAGAGGCTTTGGAAATTGCAAAAGGTGCACGCCCTGAGATAAAAAATATTGTACAGCAAAAAATTATAATGGAAGGTATGGTAGATATAGCCAGAAGCAATAAAAAACCCCAAGTAGTAATGAATATGGAAACCGGATTATCCGGCTGGCAGGTGGCTATAATGGGAGAAGTCCCCATATTTGACGGAGGGGTTAATGATGCTAAAATCAGGCAGGCTAAGATAAATTTATCCCAGGTAGACCAGAGCAAAAAACAGGTAGAGCAATTAATAGAATTTGAAGTCAGGTCTTCTTATCTTAATATGAAAGAAGCAGAAAAATTAATCGGAATAACAGAACAGGGCATTACAGATTCAAAGGAAAGTTTTCGAATTGCCCAGGTGAAATATAATGAAGGGATTGCTACTAATACTGAAGTAATTGATGCCCAGAGTGCTTTGATAGAAGCAGAAACCAACCATTTAAATGCTCTTTATGAATATAATACAAGTTATGCTTCTCTTATCAAGGCTATGGGAGTATGGTAAAAAATAAAATTTATGTTATCAGAGAGGATGCAGTTTAGATGAGAGCGACTACCAAACGCCGTTTTTTTTATTTAATTTTAATAATTATTATTGCTTTTATTGCTTTCCAGGTGACCAGTCGAATATATGAACAAAAAAAGACAGAAGAAGAAGGGGTGGTTATTCCTCAGGAACAGCAAGAGGAACAACAGGTAAGGATTGTGCCAGTTCAGACAGGCAGAGTGCAGGAAGGAGATATCAGGTTATTCTTAACAGTTTCCGGTGCAATAGAGCCAAGAGAAACCGTTAGGGTATATCCAAAAAGTGTTGGACAGGTAAAAGAATTACTTGTGAAAGAAGGCGATATTGTTCAAAAAGATGATATATTAATGCGTTTGGATGATGAGCAAATAAGACTTCAGGTAGCCCAGGCTAGGGCCACTCTTGACTCTGCCCAGGCCTCTTTAGAAAAGGTCAAGGCTGGGGCCAGGCCACAGGAAATCAGCCAGGCCGAAGCCGCAGTTCGACAGACTAAGATTAATCTGGATAGCGCCAGAGAAAATTATCAGCGCATGGAAAAATTATTTTCTGAAGGCGCAGTTGCAGAACAGCAATTTGAACAGGCAAAAAACCAATTTGAAATTGCTGAAGCCCAATACCAGTCTGCAGACGAAAGTTATAAATTGGTTACTGAAGGTGCAGCCGAACAGGATATTAAAGCAGTTGAAGCGCAGGTCAGACAGGCTCAGTCTGCCCTGGAATTGGCTCAATCTCAGTTGAATAATACAATTGTGAGAGCTCCTATCAATGGCAGTATAACATCAGTTACGGCAAAAACAGGAGAGATAGTTTCTTCTGCAGTTCCTTTGCTGGTAATTGTTGATACCAGTGAGCTGTATTTGGTAACAGGCATATCTGAAAAAGACGTTGGTTCTGTTTATATTGGGCAAGAAGCCGAAGTATTTATTGATGCCTTTCCTCAGAATACTTTTTCAGGAGAAGTAACATTTAAAGGCGTAATGGTTGATCCATCTACTAAAACAATGGAAATAAAAATTAGAATTAATAATTACGACATAGAAATACCCCCTGGTGTTTTCGCAAGAGCCAATATCACAACAAGAGAAAAAACTAATACTCTAATTGTTCCAAGCAGTGCATTGGTCAGGAAAAGAGACGGACTGTATGCCTTTATTGTAGAAGAAGATACGGCAAAACAAAGACTGGTAGATACCGGTATTAGCCAGGGAAATCAGGTTGAAGTCTTGCAGGGCTTAGAAAAAGATGAAGAGGTTGTGGTTTCCGGTAATCTGACCCTCCAGGATGGAGATATAGTGCGAATTATCAATAGGGGGAATAGACAGTAGTGAATCTGCCAAAATTTTCTGTTAACAGACCGATAACTGTATTAATGCTTTTTATTGCCTTAATTGTGATAGGAATTATTTCTTATCAGGGTTTAGGACTGGATCTATTGCCTGATATGTCTTTCCCTATTTCTGCAATCATGGTTTCTTATCCAGGTGTCGCTCCTGAAGAGATTGAAACACTTATCACCATTCCCCTGGAAGAAGCAGTAAGCACAATGAATCAAATTGATACTATAAATTCTTACTCCCGGGAGGGGAGCTCGGTAATAATGCTTTCTTTTCAATGGGGAACTGATATGGATATTGTTTCTTTAGAAATCAGGGAAAAGATAGATATGGTAAAAAGCTTGCTCCCGGATGATGCCAGTGACCCGACAGTATTTAAAGCAGATCCATCCATGATGCCGATGATGGTGATGGGAATGGGTTCTGATCAGTACGCTCTTGATGAATTGGAAAAATATGCCCAGGATATAGTCAAACCCAGGCTGGAAAGACTGGAAGGAATAGCACAGGCCTCTGTAGGCGGTGGTCTGGAAAGAGAAATACTGGTTTCTCTAAATAGTGAAAAAATTCGGGCAAATCAGATAACCCTGGATCAGGTAGTGATGTCATTAAGAAGGGAAAATATAAACTTACCTGCAGGCACTGTCAGAGACGGAAATATTGATTTATTAGTCAGAACAATTGGCCGTTTTGAGAGTATAGAAGATATTAATAATGTAGTAATCACTAATGCCCAGGGCAGGCAGATTTATTTGAGGGATATTGCTCAAATTACAGACACTTTTAAGGAACAGGAATCAATAAATTACATTAATGGATTACCCAGCGTATCTTTTAGCATTCAAAAGGAATCAGGCGCAAATACTGTAATTGCTGCAAACAGGGTTAACAGGGAATTAGAATCAATAGAAAAATTACTGCCCGGAGATATAAGCTTAATTAATATATATGACTCTTCTGAGTTTATCAAAAAGACTGTAGAAGAAGTCACTAGTACTCTGTTAATAGGCGCTGTTCTGGCAATATTGGTATTATATATATTCTTACGTAGTCTCAGCAGCACCATCTCCATTGGATTGGCCATACCTATTTCAGTAATCTCAACTTTTACATTATTTTATTTTGCTGATTTAACCTTAAACATGATGACTTTAGGTGGATTAGCCCTTGGTATAGGAATGATGGTCGATAACGGTATTGTAGTATCTGAAAACATATATCGGCATCGTGAGCTGGGAGAGGATGCCATGCTTGCCTCTGAGGAAGGTGCAAATGAAGTAAGCCAGGCTATTACCGCTTCCACCCTGACTACTATTTCAGTATTTTTACCAGTGGCTTATGTTTCAGGGATAGCCGGAGAACTTTTTAAATCAATGGGTTTAACAATAACCTTTTCTTTACTGATGTCTTTATTTGTTGCTCTTACCCTGATTCCAATGCTTTCCTCCAAGCTTATTCGTAGAAGATTAAAGCAGACTGAATCTTTTCCGAATAATTACAGTAAAAACGATAGTAGTGTAGAAGGTGAACAAAATGAGACTAAAAACAAGGCCGAAACTGTAAATATTGCCAGGAGAGGACGTCTATTTAATTTTATTCTCAAGGTATATGGCAGTCTTATTAAGGGAGCCTTGCGCTATCGTGGACTTGTAGTAATTCTAGCTGTGGTAATTTTAGTTATATCTTTTCTTTTGATTTCTATTGTTGGGACAGAATTTTTCCCATCGCTGGACCAGGGTTCTTTTAATGTTAATATATCATTACCGGTGGGTACCAATCTTAACATAACCAGCGGAATTGTTGAAGAGATTGAAAAAATTACAAGCACTATTCCCGAAGTAAAAGATATTTTTACCAGTATAGGTAGTGGCGGCGGAATGGGTATGGGAGGAAGCAGCAGCAATTCCGGTTCATTAATGGTAACTCTTGTCGAGCAGGCTCAGCGGGAAAGAGGGATAAAAGAAATTATAACAGATTTACGCAGTAGAATCGGAGATTATCCGGATACGAAGATAAATATAAGTGAGCAGGATTTGTCTTTTTCCGGAGCATCAAGTTCGCCCCTGTCTCTTAAGATTACCGGTGACTCTATAGAAGAGCTGGACTATACAGCCCAGATAATAATTGATTTGCTGGACGAGGTGGAAGGTGTCTATGATTTACAAAGCAGCTTAGAAGAAGTACGCCCTGAACTTCATATCAGTATTGATAGGGAAAAGGCTAATTTATATGGACTGAGTGCCGGTCAAATTGCTACCAATATTCAGGATGCCGTTTTAGGAAAATTAGCCAGCCATTATCAGGAAGGCGGAGATCAGTTTGATATAAGAGTAAGGCTGGACAAAGAAGATCTAAACAATGTGCAGCAACTGGAAAACCTGTATATTAGCTCGGGATATGGCCTTCAAATTCCTTTAAAGGAAATAGCTACAGTAGTATCTGGAGTTGGTCCGCAAAGAATAACTCGGGAAAATCAGCAAAGGCAGGTCACAGTTAGTGGAAATATCAGTGGGCGTTTTTTGGGAGATGTTGTACAGGAAGCACAGGAAAAACTGAGCAATGTAATATTACCCGAAGGTTATAATTATACTTTTGCCGGAGAACACCAGGAAATGATGGAATCATTTCAAAGTCTTTTCTTTGCCCTGATTCTTTCAATATTTTTAGTTTACATGATTATTGCTGCCCAGTTTGAGTCGCTGTTATTTCCCTTTGCTGTTATACTTTCGGTCCCTTTTGCCTTAATCGGGGTTATCCTGGCATTATTTTTAGCCGGAACCAGTTTTAATGTTCTGTCATTTATAGGTTTAATTATGCTGGCCGGTATCGTGGTTAATAACGCTATTGTGCTTATAGATTATATTAACCAGCTAAGAAAGCGAGGAGTAGAGCGAAACGAGGCGATAATACAGGGTGGAAAAGTAAGATTAAGACCAATACTAATGACTACCTTAACTACAATTTTAGCCATGTTGCCAATGGCCATCGCTTCAGGAGAAGGTGCAGAAATGAGAACCCCAATTGCTGTTACCATAATAGGTGGCTTGACTTCATCCACTTTTTTAACCTTGATTGTTGTTCCCATATTTTATACTTATCTTGATGATTTAGCGAAAAAATTACATGTACAATTTTAGTTAAATAAAAATAACTCCTAAAGTAATATCTTCAGGACTTTATTTATGGGAATCTATATTAAAAGGAATTATTTTTATTAAGCACCTTGCATAGATTTACTTTAACTATTATGATTGTATAATATAGAGCATTATGAAAAAATAATTAAATTAAATATTTTATACATTATGTGTTATTATAATTAGGTACAATTTATGATTATGTATTATCACATTAATGATGTATAATAATTACTTAAGCAAAGCAGTATTTTTTCTTTGTACGGTAAATTCAGAATAGCTATGAAAATTTATTTGAGTTAATTAATAAAAAATAGGAAGTATATTTTTATTTTATTATAAAAAACCACCTTCTAAGAAGGTGTAATGGTTAAATAAAATGGCTTAACCATAAAAAGATTAAAATAAGCCAGATGATAATTTTTCACCTGAAGCCCAAAGCTGGAAATATTATTGCTTAAGAAAGATTATGGTTAAAGGTATAAATAAAAAATCGAAAGAAAAAGAGCAAAAAAGTTAAACCTCTTTTAGAGGTTCTGAAAGCCATCCGCTACGCGGGTGGGATATTTACTTGGAATAATATATATAAATAAATTATATGAACCCAATATCCAGGAGGAAAATAAGTTGAAAATTATTAAAATGAAAAAAATATTTATATTGTTTGCAATATTACAACTATTACTTTTATTTTTTATATGCTCAAATTCCATTTTAGCTCAAAACAATGGCAGAATTACTGCGATAGTGGTACGTGGCAATGATAATATTGATAATTCATTAATAGTGTCTCAGATATCTTCCAATATTGGTGATTTGTTTTCTAAAGATAAAGTACAGTCTGATATGGCAGCAATTTTCGATTTAGGATATTTTCAGGATGTTCAAGTAAAACTGGAGCCATTCAGAGATGGCTATCGAGTTGTTTATCAGGTAGTTGAAAATTCGATAATTGAGGATATCCAAATTGAGGGAAGTACTATTTTAAGTCAGGAAAAAATAAGAGATGCTATGCTCCTAAGAACAGGGCAGGTACTGTCTCAAAAAATATTACAGAATGATCTGGATAGAATTTCGCAATTATACCAGGATAAGGGCTTAATACTGGCACAGATGGAAGAGGTTAGTTTTGACCAGCAAACAGGAATATTAGTAATTAAACTTGCTGAAGGAAGGGTTGAAGAGATTCAGATTACCGGCAATATAAAAACAGTAGATAAAGTCATCAGGAGAGAGATAGATGTGGAGCCGGGTGATTTATTTGATTTTGAGAAAGTGAGAAAATCGATGCAGGAGGTTTATAATCTTGGGTTTTTTGAAGATGTTGCCATGAAATTAGAGCCCGGGAGTAAAGACGATCAAATTGTATTGGTTATCGAAGTAATTGAAAAGAATACCGGTGTTTTAGGCGGTGGCGGTGGCTACAGTACCGGAGAAGGTTTATTTGCTTATCTCAGTGTCAAAGAAGCCAACCTTTTTGGCCGTGGTCAAAGTATTGAAGCCCAATTAGAAGTTGGCACCAGAACTACTTATAAAATATCATTTTTTG
>Ga0334894_1000997_pt1 | contig 27017 bp, 20 predicted proteins | sample GraSluR3_MG_6_FD_207225 | JGI IMG/M metagenome (GOLD analysis project Ga0334894, IMG submission 207225) | Sludge microbial communities from methane-producing bioreactor in Wageningen University, Netherlands - Granular Sludge_12_05 R3 | ecosystem: Engineered > Bioreactor > Anaerobic >...
GCGCACGCAGTGCGTGAACAATCTCAAACAGATCGGTCTGGCCTTGCACAACTACCACGACCGGTCGAACTGCTTCACGCCCACGGCAATCTGGGGGGCCTTCAACCCGGCGGCCCCAACGGCGCAGCAGGGGCCCTATCACCCGACTTGGCTGACGGCGATCTTGCCCAACATGGAACAGCAGCCTTTGTACGACACGATCGACTTTTCACGCCCGATGTACGGCTCCTCTCCACAACCCGTTGTCAGCACGCAGTTGGGAGCTCTCGAGTGCCCGTCGGACACGCAGCTCGATCTGTCGAGCCAACGCAACATCGCCTACACCAACTACGCCGCGAGCGAGGGGTATCACTGGTGGCCGACGGCGACCTTCGGGGCGGCTTGGGGCGGGTATAGTGAGTTCACGCGCACTGCGGAAATGTCTGGTCTGTTCTCCCCGGGCAATACGAACCGGATGGCCGACATCCGCGATGGCACGTCCAACGTCGTGGCCGTTGCAGAGGTCAACTCCACCGGCTACAAGTGGGGGCAGACCCGCGTGAACGGCTCCGGCGTGCCCAGACTGAATACGGGGGAGAGGGTGTTCCGCGCCGCGTTCCTGGCCGTTGGGTACAGCGGGTATTGCTGCGACAGCAATGCGACGCATCACGCCAAGTTTGGCGGAACCTGCCCCTTCGTGGACCCCGAAGGCGGCACCCCCGCCGGATGGGGCGCGTGGGCATCCCCGCATACGTTACAGCCGTCCTTCTGGAACCACCGCGGCATCAACGACGAATGGCCCGGAGCCAGCGGCATGCATCCCGGGGGCATCAATGTGCTCTTCGCGGACGGGTCGGTGCACTTCATTGCCGAGACGATCGCTTGGCCCTCGTGGGCCATGCTCATGGGGATCGCCGATGGGTACCCAACGCCTAGCTACTGATCGAAGGAGTTCAGCATGCGTATCCTGATGGTGCTGATTCTGCTCTGCTTTCCCCTATCCTTTGCGGGATGTGGGCAGAGCAGGCCCGATCCGCGCGAGCGGCCGGACTTCGTGGATACTTCGGACCCCAGCGCGGTTGGCGATCCCGCGCCCGCGACGGGCGCTCCGAGCGAAACGGCGCCCGGTGCACCGACTCCCTGACGGGAATCGAGTCGCGTCACCTTCGGTAGCGGCCATTCGCCTGGAGCGCGTGCCCGGATGGGTGCGTGCTCCAGCCGAGTAGGGTGCTCTGGGAGCACCATTGGAGTTCGGGCGTTGGCATGCGCCTCGAAGGATGGTGCTCGCAGAGCACCCTACGGCTGGTACCGGGCCCTGGCGGGTTAACGCGGCCGCGTGTGGGTCGGATCTACATATTATGCCGTACATGGAACAACAATCGCTTTACGACACCGTCGATCTTGCCCTGCCCGTGTTTATCGGGGCCAACGGACAACCGCAACAGATCGTCAGCACGAACGTTCCGACACTCCATTGCCCATCGACGAACGAACTTGCGTTAAGCGATACCCGCAACATGGCCTACACGAACTACGCGGGCAGCGAAGGCTATCATTGGTGGACGAGTGCCATGTTGGGCAACTGGGACCCCTGGGACAAGCTCGGTTTTGCCGACCACACAGCCGACCTGAGCGGCCTGTTCACGATCGAGAAGACCCGCAAGATCAGCGACATTAAGGACGGGACGTCGAATACGGTGATCGTTACGGAGGTCACGAGCAACGGCTATAAAAATGGTCCCATTCGGACCAACGGTACGGGTCTCGAGAGGTTAAATACCGCCGGCGAGCGGGTGTTTCGCGCCGCGTTCGTCTGGACGGGTGTTTCCGGGCGTTGTTGCGAATCGGGCCTGTACCGCGACCCGGCGGGAGGATCGACATGGTGGTTCCCGGCCGGCGGCCCGCATGCGTTCTCGCCAACGTATATTACCGCCTATGGCATCAACGCCAACTGGCCGGGAGTCCACAGCGGGCATCCAGGCGGCGTCAATTCGCTGTTGGGCGATGGAGCCGTGCGTTTCATCAGCGAGACGATGAACTGGAGCGACTGGTGTAAGCTGAATGGCATAGAAGACCGCTATATCGTCTCACAGTTCTGACTACCGAGAAGGAGCGTCTCATGCGAAGATTCTTGGCGATTGTCTTGTTGCTGCCGCTCGTCATGCCCTGCGTTGGCTGTGGTGAGAGCAGGCCCGATCCTCGCGAGCACCCGGATTTTGTTGATGATACAGACCCTAGCTTGACGCCCGATCCCTCGGCAGACGTGGGAGGTCCGGGCGGAGGCAAACCGGGGGCGGCTCCCTAGACGCTGGCTTTGCGCACGGGGACTTTCTTCGCGGTTCCTCGCGGAAGATTGTCCCCGTGCGAAACGGCCAAGATGGTCCGCCGCGGCCGTGTCTGCGTCGAGCGTTGTGGTGAGTTGGGGGAGCCAATGCGTTGAAATCGGTCCGGTTTTTTGTCACCGCGGTTGCCGTTCCCCTGGCGTGCGCTGCGGCGGTTGCGGGCTGCGGCCCGTCGGCGCCTTCGGGACCGAGCACTCCCGAGTCGAGGGATGGGCGTGCTCGCGATCCGGGCGTGGTGATCGTCTATCCCGAGGCGGGGACGCTCTTTCCTCCCGAGATTCCGCCCCCCACGTTTCGTTGGCGGCCGACCGCGGACGGGCCCGACACCTGGTTCCTCCATTTCGATGTGCTCGACGAGGCCGTGTCGACCCATGCGGTCGGTCCGCTCACCGAATGGGCGCCTTCGGAGCGTTTGTGGGAGACGATCAAGAGCCGGTCGCGCGCCGGCGACGCCGTGGTGACCGTCTCGGGCGTGAGGGGGGCCGGGGCCGACGAAGTGTTGGCCCAGGCCGCCGTCACGTTCCGCACGTCGGAGGATGAAGTCGGCTCGCCGATCTTCTACCGCGAAGTGGCGCTGCCCTTTCTCGAAACCGTCAAAAGCCCCGCGACGTACATCCGCTGGCGCTTCGGGGCGGTCTCGTCGCGCGAGCAGCCGCCGGTCGTGATGGAGGGGCTTCCCAACTGCGCCAACTGCCACTCGTTCACCGCGGACGGATCGGTGCTGGCCATGGAGGTCGACTCGGCCAACGACAAGGGCTCCTACGCCATCGTTCCGGTCGAGGAAGAAATGGTCTTGGACGACCCCAAGATCATGACCTGGAGCGACTATCGCCGGGAAGACGAAATGCCGACGTTCGGTCTTCTGCCGCAGATTTCTCCCGACGGGCGATACGTGGTCTGCATGGTCAAAGACCGGTCGGTCTTCGTGCCCAAGCCGGGCATCGAGTTCTCGCAACTTTTCTTCCCGATCCAAGGCATCCTGGTGTACTACGACCGCCAAACCAGGGAGTTTCACGCCCTGCCCGGCGCCGACGACCCCGACCTGGTGCAATCGAATCCGACCTGGAGCCCCGACGGCAAGCACATCGTCTTCGCGAGGACTCAGGCGTACCACTTGAAGAACCTCAAGAACAAGCACGCCGTGCTCTTGACGCCCGAGGAGTGCAAGGAGTTCCTGGTCGAGGGAAAGCTGTTCCAGTACGACTTGTACCGCGTTCCGTTCAACGGCGGGCAGGGCGGCACTCCGGAGCCGTTGGAGGGGGCTTCGCACAACGGGATGAGCAATTTCTTCCCGAAGTTCTCCCCCGACGGCCGCTGGATCGTCTTCTGCAAGGCCAAGAGTTACATGCTGCTGCAGCCCGACAGCGAGCTTTACATCATTCCGGCTTCCGGCGGCGAGGCCAGACGGCTGCGCGCGAACACGCGGCGGATGAACTCGTGGCACAGTTGGTCGCCCAACGGAAAATGGCTCGTGTTCTCGTCGAAGGCGAACACGCCCTACACGCAGCTCATGCTAACGCACATCGACGACGAAGGCACGAGCAGCCCCGCCGTGGTGCTCTCGCACTTCACCACCGCCACGACGGCCGCGAACATCCCGGAGTTCGTCAACGTCCCGGCCGACGCGATCCAGCGAATCCGCGGCGTCTTCCTCGACGACCGCTCCTACGCGCGGGCGGGATACGTCAAGCTATTGCTGGGCGACATCGACGGAGCCGAGGGCGACTTTCGCAAGGCGCTCCAGATGAACCCCGAGAACGCGAACGCCCACTTCAACATGGCGACGATTCTCATCGAGAAGAAACAACTCAACAAGGCCGCCGCCCACTGCCGCGAAGCCCTGCGGATCGATCCCCAAGCGTTTGAAGCGCATTTGAATCTGGGTCGAATTCTTGTCGATAACGACGCAGCCGAAGAGGGGCTGAAGCATCTTTCCGAGGCGTTCCGTCTGCGACCCGACGACGCGCTCGCCTCGTACCATCTCGCCGTCACGTTCGAGAAGCAAGGGAAGATCGGGCAGGCGGCGTCGTACTACGCGACCGCGGTCAAAAACCGGCCCGATCTCGTCCAGGCGCTGCTCTCGCTGGCGTCGATCCGGGCCACGACCCCCTACTACGAATTGCGGAACGGTCAGGAAGCGGTCGAACTCGCCTCGACCGCCTGCGAACTGACGCGGGAGTCGGATCCCTGGGCACTGGACGTGTTGGCGGCGGCCCACGCCGAAAACGGAGAGTTTCGCGAGGCACTTCGCACCGCCGAGGCCGCACTACGGCTCGCTCTGGCCGCAGGCGATCAGACGCGCGTCGCCTTGGTGCAGAAGCGGATCGAGGCCTACCAGCAGAATCAACCCTTTCGCCGCTCGGCTCCCTTCGATCCCTAGGCTTCGTGCCCCGGCGTCTCCCAAGTCACGGCGGGTCGTCGCCGTCGATCGCCGACGTTTCGTTCAACAGCGCGCGATACGCCCGCCGCGCCACCTGCGCCCGCTCGTATTCCGTCCGTATCCGTTTGGGCTCCTTCGAAATCGCGAGGCAGTAGTGGACCAGGTCGACCAAGGAGGCCTCGTCGAGATTCCCGGCGGCCGGGTGCGGGGTGCCCGGCATCCCCAGGGAGAGCCGCAGGTAGATCGATTCCGGCGCGAGGCCCCCCTTGAAAGGCTCGTGCACCAGGTCGCGAGGCGGCGCCAGATTTCCCTTCTCGTCGAACAGCGGCGTGTCGAAGCAACCGGTTCCGTCGTCGCCGTGGCAGTTGTCGCAACCCAGCTTGAAGTACACGTCCTTCCGGCGCTGGATGGACCGCGGATCGGCGCGGCCGATCGGCGGTAGTGCGACCGCGTCCCCGGGCGTCGTGCAGATTGCGATCGCATCCTCGAGCTCGTCGTCCTCGACCGTTTCCCCCTGGCTCTTCCACGCCGCGAGGAGTTGCTCACGCATCCCGTCGGCCTGCATTCGCAGAACCTCCTCCGCCAGGAGACTCCTCTCGCGCTGGCCCAAGTCTTCGAAAGACCGCATGGATGTGCCCGGCATTCCTCGCTGGATGACCGACTCGATGTCCTCGGCCGTGGGCACGGCATTGTCGGTGCTTGCCAGTCGCGTATTCCCCGTGCGCAGGTCTCGCGGCTTGGGAAACAGGTAGCGGGCCGCGCGCCCCTTGCCGTCGCCTGTGACTCCGTGACAAGCGGCGCAGTGCTCGGCGTACAACTCGGTGACTTCGGTGCCGTCTCGTCGTGCCGAGTTCGCGCGCGACGGCGGGTGGCTGTTGGGATCGGGCGGCGAACTCAGGCGTCGCAATGCCTCGGCGCTCCCTTGGTCGTTCGGACGGAAGGTAAGACGCACTCGCAAGTCGTACATTCTCGTCATGCGGTCGAGCATCGCGTCCAACCGGGTCAGGATTTGTTCGGCCTCGGTGGTCTTCTCGTCGAGGGCCAGCGCGGCGGCCGCGGCTGTCAGCGTGTCGAAATCGGCAGTGCGATCGAGGCCGGCCCGCGCGAAATGCCGCTGCGCCGCTCGGAGATTGCCCAGGTCGAAGTCGATCTGCCCCGCTTCCACCAGGAGCCCAGGCGACGGAACGCCGCGCGACTCGAGCGACCGCAGCACGGCGCGCGCCGCTTGATGGCGTCCGGTCTTTCGCAGCAGTCGCACGAGCCCGAGATTCGCGGCTTCGCTGTCGGGAAGCCGGGTCGCCAGTTCGGCGTATTGTTCGAGAGCCTCCGCGAGGCGATCCTGCTGTTCGAGCATCTCGGCAAGAGTCGTGCGCGCCAATTCGTGCCCGGGCGCTCCGGCCAGGGCGCGCCTCAGTTCCGCCTCGGCCCGCGGAGGCTCGCCCAACCAGCGCCAGTGAAGTCCCTGCATATAGAGGAGGAACGCGTCGTCCGGGCTGTCGGCCGCCCAGGCCCCGAGGAGCGTGGCGGCCATCTCGGGTCTCTCTCGGGCGAGATAGCCGTGCACGAAGGCAGGGACGACTTCATGAACGGACGCGCCGGCTTCGATCATCGCGCCGATTTGAAGCTCATCTCCGGGGCTCAACATCCCTTGCTGGATGCGGCCCAGCCGGACCTCTCGTTCGATGCGCTCGGCCGGGACGTTTTTTCGCCGGGCCGACTCGAGAGCGCTCGCCCAATGGTCGAACGCGTGCAGGTGCCGGAAGCAGACCGCCCGCATCAAGTCGGCCTCCCCGTCGGCGGAATCGAGCCAAGCCGACCAGGCCAGCCAATGCTGCGCCGCGCGAATCGCTCCCACGGCGATCTGGCGCGAGGCGCGCTGGCGCGCCCATCGTGCGAAAACTCCTCGGCCCGAGACGGCCACGACGACGGCCCCCAACGCGACGACGGCGAAAATGACGCAGACCGCGGTTCGCCGCCGTCGCCCCGCGCGCTCGGCATGTTCCTGCGAAACGCTCGTTGCCGCGCCGACGTCTTCCGCAGCTTGCTCGTGATCCATGGGGCGCTACTCTCCATCACGAAGGGGCTACCGGTGAGGATAGAGTCACCTCGTCCGCAACGCAACCCGCCGCACAGGTGCGGCCCTTCCGCCGCGCTGATCTCGGGTTTCCTCGAGGTGGCACCACGGCGTTCGGCGACTTGTGCCCAGGGCTGTTGTCGTTGTACGATGGTCGTCGGGCATCGGGAGAGTCTCGCAGTGCGGAGGGGTCGTGCCAGATGGGCGGCGAGCGCGCGTTTCGACGCGGCCGAGGGGCTTGGCTTGCGTTTGGCGGGATGTTGACCTGCACGGTTGCGGGCTTCGTGGCGTGGAGAGTATCGTGCCCTCGGTCTGAGTGGGAGCACCTGGTCGTCTCCGCCGACGAGCCAAGCGTCGCCCTGGGCGCCGACGCGGAGTCGCAGATTGTGGCTTTCTGCAGCGACTGTCACGCCTTGCCGAGGCCGGAAAGCTCCCCGCGCGATGCTTGGTACAACGAGGTGCGCAAAGGGTACGAGTTCTACGCCCGGTCGGGCCGCAACGACTTGAGCCCCCCGCCCGCGCATCGGGCCGTCGCCTATTTCCGCTCGCGCGCACCGGAGCGGATCACGTTCGCCCAGCCGGAGGAGGCTCAAGAGAAGCTGAATGCCACGTTTTCGATCGAGAATCTGACCCTGGGCGAGAGTTCCGACGTGGCGCCGGCAGTCTCTCATTTGCGTTGGACTCGTTTGGAGCCCGATGCCGATCCGGTGCTGCTCGTTTGCGAGATGCGCGAGGGGGTGGTCGCGGCGGTCGACTTGCGCCGAAATCCGCGCCGTCGCACGGTTCTCGCGCGGCTGCGAAACCCGTGTCGCGTCGAGCCGTGCGATCTGGACGGGGACGGTTGGATCGACCTGGTCGTGGCCGACCTGGGCAGCTTTTTCCCGAACGATCACGACCTAGGCCGGGTGGTTTGGCTGCGACGGCGTCCCGAAAGCCAAGCCTTCGAGCAAATCGTGCTGTTGTCTGGATTGGGGCGAGTCGCCGACGTGCGTCCTGCCGACGTGGACGGCGACGGCGACCTCGACCTGGTCGTTGCGGAGTTCGGACACTACCGCACCGGGAGCATCCTCTTGCTCAGGAACGTTGCCCAGCCGGGTGAACGGCCCCGCTTCGAGCCCGAGAAACTCGACGATCGTCCGGGGACGATCCACGTTCCCGTGCACGACTTCAACGGCGACGGTCGGCTCGACTTTGCGGCATTGGTCAGCCAGGAGTCCGAGAGCATCGAGCTGTTCATCAATAGGGGAGACGCACGATTCGTGCCCTGCACGCTTTGGTCGGCCCCCGACCTGACCTTTGGCTCGAACGGCATCGAGTTGACCGATCTGGACGGCGACGGCGACGTGGACATCTTGTACACGAACGGCGACGCGTTCGACAATTCGTACGTCAGCCCGGCGCACGGCGTGCAGTGGCTCGAGCGACTCGAGGGCGGCCGGTTCGAGTATCACCGGCTCACCGACATGCCCGGGGCCTGCCGCGCGCTGCCCGGCGATTTCGACCTCGACGGAGACCTCGACATCCTCGTGACGGCGTGGCTGCCTCCGCAACTGAGACCCCCCGATCTGATCCCGGCGAAGCTGGCTTCGATCGTATGTCTGGAACAGACTTCGCCCGGCAATTTCGTTCGTCACACCCTCGAAAGGGGCCTTCCTTACCATGCGGCGCTCGAGGTGGGCGATTTCGACGGCGACGGCGATGTGGACTTCGTCGTGGGATGGCACCTGGTGACCGCCCGCTTGAGGAATACCCGCGAGCTTCCCCGCGGACTCACGGTCTGGTGGAACCAGAAGAACCGCGGCACGGGAGAGTGACGGGAGTTGCCCGCCGATCGGCAGAAGGGCCTGCGATTTCCCTTGCCCGCCGATTTCCGCGGGGCGAAATTCGATGACATTTTTCGATTGCGGCGGCGCGGATTTTTCGTCGTTTCCGCCCTTTTTGCGACGAGTTTGTCATTGAGTTTCGGTCGCCTGCGGTGCCGCACGGCGGGCTTGTCTTTGATTTGGCCTCTGCTCGCCAGACTGCCGCTCGACCGGGGCGAATTCCGCCCCGCGAAAATCCGTGTCGCAGTCTCCGCGGCCGGGCCGGCAAAAACGTGTTCGCGCGGGGCAGGGTCGAACCCGTGCTCGTCGCCGCCGAGGCGCCCGACGACGCGACAGCCTACGGGGCCCACCTGCAACTGCTCCGAGCCATCATCCTGCTGCACTCGGGCCGGCTCGCGCCCGCGGGGCTCGGGTCGCTGGTCTGCGGCCTGTCGCCTTTGGGCTTGTCGGGCGTCGCGTGCGTGGCGGCCCAGGCCCGGCTGAAGGTCAGGTAGGCGATCGTGAGCATGAAGACGATGAACACCAGGCGCAGGGCTCGCCGCGGAAGCCGATGGGTCAAGCGCCCGCCGAGGTAGCCGCCCACGATGGCCGTGGGGATGAGCATGGCCGCCAGTCCCAGCGATTCGGTGACGGCGACGCCGTGGCTGGAGAGCGTCCAGTTCTTCATCACCGCGCCGACCGTGGCCGAGCAGACGATCGTGGCGGCCGAGTTGGCGATGGCTCGGCGCAGGGGCACGCGCAGGAGGATCTGCTGCAGGGGCACGCAGAGGGCGCCGCCGCCGATCCCGAGCAATCCGGCCATGAAGCCCATGAGCAGCCCGACCGACACCGTCCTGTGGGGCGGGATCCTGCGCGAGTCGTCGAAATCGCGGGTCAGGTCGACCTGGGCGTACAGGCGCCAGGTGTTGTAGGCGGCCACGTAGAGCAGAAAGGCGGCGAGCACCATGGCCAGGTACGTGCCGTTCTGCCGGGCGAACGCGGAGCTGTCGCTCACGGCCACGCCGACGAGGACCCCGAGCAAGGCCGAAGGGATCAGGAAGGCGACGACCGGTTTCATGATCGCCCCGGCCCGGTAGTGGGCCACGACCGCGGGGGCGGCGACGAAGACGTTCGCGATCATGGCCGCCGCCTGGAGCAGGTGTTGCACGTTGCCCGCGTAGGCGCCGGTGAAGCTGAGGTAGACGATCATCGCGGGGATGATGATCACCGATCCGCCGATGCCGAGCAACCCGCCCAACACGCCCGCCACGAGGCCGACCACCGCTGGAATGAAAAACGTCATTCGCTCGAAGTCCTAGAGGGTCCACCCCTCACGATAGGGTGGATCGAGAAGCCGGTTGGCCTCGTCGGAGTTCGAGAAGCGCAGTTTCTCGGCGTCCCAGAGGAGCTTCTGCTCGGTGCGCAGCGCGACGTTGCCCATGAGCACCACGGCCGCCAGGGGGCCCGCGTGATCGACGAAGTTGCTGCCGGCGGGCTTGCCGCCCCGGCACGCATCGAGCCATTCCTGGTAGTGGCCGGGCGAGCGCTCGAGGATTTGCGGAGGGCGCCCCACCTCGCGCATCCTCGCTTCGGGCAGAAGCCGGTGGCCCAGCAGCATGCCCTCGTCGCCCACGATCAGCGTGCCGTCGCCCTGGAAGATGTTGCGGCCCGGGTCGACCTCGTTGGGCAGCGGCGGCATCATGCCGCCGTCGTACCATTTCACCACGACTTCGGGCCGGTCGCCTCGGGCGGGAAAACGAAAGGTCACGATCGACGCGAGGGGCGCGGTCTCGTTTTTCACCTCGGGCGGAGCGTTCCAGTGGGTCGAGCATGCCTCGACGCTGGTGGGCCAGCCCAGATCGAGGGCCTTGAAGGCGGCCGACAGGTTGTGGCAGCCGATGTCGCCCAGCACGCCCGTGCCGAAATCCCACCAGCCCCGCCATGCGAACGGGTGGTAGCATGGGTGATACGGCCTCTCCGGCGCGGGCCCCAGCCACAGGTCCCAATTCATGGCCTCGGGCACGGGAGGCGTGTCTTTCGGGCGGGGAATGCCCCGCGGCGAGATGTCGGGCCGGCGGTTCGACCACGAGTGGATCTCCCGGACCTTGCCGATCGCCCCCGCGGCCAGGTACTCGCACGTGAGCCGGGCCTCTTCGCTCGCCTGGCCTTGGTTGCCCATCTGGGTGGCGACGCCCGCCTGCTTGGCGGCCTTGGCCACCTCGATGGCCTCGTGCACGCTGTGGGTCAGAGGCTTCTGGCAGAAGACATGCTTGCCCATCTTCAACGCCCGCATGGTCACCACGGCATGGCCGTGGTCGGGCGTGGCGACCATGACCGCGTCGATCTGCCCGCCCATCTCGTCGAACATCTTGCGGAAGTCGGCGTACACCTTGGCCTGGGGGAACGCCTGGGCGGCCCGGGCCGTCATGTTCGCGTCGACGTCGCACAGGGCCACGACGTTCTCGGTGGGCACGCGGCGCACGTCGTTCCAGCCCATGCCGCCCAGGCCCACGCCGGCGACGTTCAGCTTTTCGTTGGGCGCGGGCTGTGCGGCCCTGCCCAACACGTGCCGCGGAACGATGGTGGCCGCCCCGGCGGCGGCCGCGCCCGAGAGAAAACCACGCCGAGTCAAGCCGAGTCTGGCATTCACGGGTCCACCTCCCTCTCGCAAGATCACACCGCGGGTCCGACACCGATGCGCCCTATTGTACAAGCCTCGGCGGGATATTCGAGGGCGGCGAATCCCCGTCGCGCCGCGCGGCAAAGGCAAACCACGCGGTTGCCAAGCACGCCGGCGTCGATCTTGCGCGATCCGCCGCGCGTCGGTTGGCTCGCACGTCAGGAAATCTTCATGACGAACTGCGGTATCTTCATCAGCTCGCCGTCCTTGAGGGCCGAATGGTGGGCCACGATGCCCGAGACGCTCATGTTCAGCGCGCAGGCGACGTCGATCAGGGGCTTGCGGTTCTCGACGATCGACATGACGAACTCGTGGCCCAGGTAGCCGTGCGAGCCGCCGTGTCCGCCGGGCTGGACGGTGGGAGGCAGCGGCGGCCGGGCCAGGTCGGGCAGATTCTTTTCGAGGCCCTGGTAGTTCATGCCGACCATCGAGCCCTTCTGGCCCCGCACCCGGCCGATTTCGCCGCCGTAGCCGGGGGTGTCCCAGCTTACACCCATGCGCGACATGCCGCCCGCGCTCGTGCGGAACAGGGCGATTTCGGTGCCGAAGGGGTTCTTGTAGCGATTGTTTTCGGGCTGGAGCTCTTCGCGGATGCTGGGCATGCCCATGCACGAGACCTCGGTGAAGCTCCCGCCGGTGACGCCCACGTGGTAGGCGTTCGAGTGGGTGGGGTAATACTGGGGCGGCAGGCCGATCCGCCAGTCCTTGTACGAGGGAATGACCGCGCAGGCGTAATGAAAGTACTCGCCCTCGTCGTAGACCATCTCGCCGAATCCGCCGGCCAGGTAGATCTGCCGCATGGCGTAGAGGTCGGCGTGGAAGCACGAGGTCTCGAAGAGCATGTAGTTCAGGCCCGACGTCTTGACCGCCTCGAATAGCTTGTGGCCGTCGTCGAGATGCTCGTACACGGCCGGCACCGCGCTGGCCACGTGCTTGCCATGCTCGAGCGCGAGGATGCAGTGCCGGGCGTGACTCGGGGCGTCGGTCGCGCAGAAGATCGCTTCGATCGAATCGTCCTTGACCATCTCCTCGAGCGAGGGATAGGTCTTCTCGCAGCGGCAGCGCTTCGCAAGCTCCTGGCAACGATCGGGGAACAGGTCGCTCACGGCCACGACCTCGACGTTCGGATGATCCTGCAGCGAGAACGCGGCGCCGAAACGGCACACGCCGTAGCCGACGATTCCCATGCGGATCTTGCGGTCGGAGACGGGCTCCCACCGGGCGGGCTTCGCGTCGGGCTTTTCCTCCTCGAATCCTTGGATCTTGGGCTGCTCGGCGGCAGGGGCCGCGGCCGACGCCAGGCCCGCGGCGGCGGTGCCCAAGGCGGCGCTTTTCAGAAACGAGCGTCGTGAGGTCGGTTCGTGCACGGGAGGGGCTCCTTCGACATGGAGACAGGCGTGGGTTAACGTGCCGGTCGCACCGGGCGCCGACGTTCATGGTAGCCTCGCCGGGGCTCGGTGGACAGACCTTCGGCGTTACGCGAGATGTTCCGGGCCGAATCGATCGCCGGGCTCGACGCGGTTGCCGCGCAAAAACTCCTCGGTCGAAAGGAGGCGCTTGCCGGCCGGCTGGAGGCTGGAAATCGCGACGGCCCCCTCGCCGGCCGCCACGACCAGCCGGTCGCCCGACGCCTCGAGCACGCGGCCCGGCGAGGCAGCCGAGTCGCGGTCGGATAGTGGGGTTATCGACCCAAGGATGATGCGGACGGGCTCGCCCTCGGCTCGGTGCCAGAAGGTGAAGGTCTTGGGCCAAGGCTCCATGGCCCGCACGTGGTTGCGGATCGCCTCGGCCGGCCGGCTCCAGTCGATCAGGCCGTCGGACTTCTTGATGCGCGGCGCTTTCGAGGCCAGCGACGGGTCCTGAGGCAACGCCTCGAGCTGCCCCGATTCGAGGTTGTCGATCGCCCGGCGCATGAGCCAGGCCCCGATCTCCGACAGCCGGGCCTCGACGTCGGCGGCCGTCTCGTGGGGCTCGATGGGCGTGCGCCCCTGGGCGATGACCGGCCCGGCGTCGACCTGGGGCGTCATGTGGATTACGCTCACCCCGGTCTCGGTCTCACCGTGATAGATGGCCCAGTGGACGGGGGCCGCCCCGCGATACTTCGGCAGCAGCGACCCGTGCAGATTCACCCCGCCCAGGCGGGCCGTGGCCAGGGTCTCGGCCGAAAGAATCTGCCCGTAGTCGCACACGACCAGCAAATCGGCCTCGTAGCTCCTCAATTGGAGCTGGGCCTGCGGCGTGTTGACGTCCTCCGGGTCGAAAATGGGAACTCCATGCTCGTGGGCCAGATCGCGGATCGGCGTAACCGGCGCAGGTTTGTTGCCGCGCAGCTTCAGCGGACTGGTGACCAGGGCCACCACGGTGTGGTGCGTCTCGAAAAGTCCGCGGAACGTCGGCACCCCGAACGGGCCGGTTCCCATCATCACCAGTCGCATGCAGGCATTTCCCAAAAGAGGGGTCGCAGGCGGGCCAACGCTCCCCAATATTGGGGAATCGGGCCGAAAGATCAAGCGGTCGGGCCCGGTTTGACGACGGGATCGCGTGCCGGTAAGGTGTCAGGAACCTTCTTCTGGTGTTGAGTCGTCGCCGCAATAAAGGTTCCTGACACCTTTTCCACCCCTTTTCCACCCCTGACACCTTTTCCACCCCATGCTGACCCTGGTCAACACGAACCGAGTGGCGCCGCCCATCGCGCCGGTGGGTCTCGATTACCTGGCCGGGGCGCTTCGCGACGCGCGGATCGACTTCGACGTGCTCGATCTGGGCCTGGTCGACGACCCGCAGGCCGCGATCGAGCGCCACTTCGCCGAGCGGCGTCCCGACCTGGTGGCCGTCTCGTTTCGCAACGTCGACGACTGCTTCTGGCCCGGGGGAGCGTGGTTCGTGCCCGACCTGCGCGCGACGGTCGCCGGAATTCGCCGCGTGTGCGACGCGCCCATCGTCGTCGGCGGAGTGGGATATTCGATCTTCGCCCGGCCGATCGCCGAGTACGCCGCGGTCGACTTCGGCATCCAAGGCGACGGCGAGCAGGCGCTGGCGCGATTGCTCGCCGAGATTCGCGGCCCGAAACGATTCGATCGCGTGCCCGGCCTCGTCTGGCGGCACGGCGCGGCGGTTCAGGCCAACCCGGCGGCCCTGCCCCGCGAACTGCCGATCGCTCAACCCCGCGACACGATCGACAACGCCGCCTACTTTCGCCTGGGCGGGCAGATCGGCATCGAGACCAAGCGGGGCTGCAATCGCCGGTGCATCTATTGTCCCGAGCCAAGGATCAAGGGCTCCACGGTTCGGCTGCGAAGCCCCGTCCTGGTGGCCGACGAGTTCGAGTCGCTGCTGGCGCAGGGGGTCGACGTGGTGCACCTGTGCGACAGCGAGTTCAACCTGCCGATTCTGCACGCCCGGGCCGTTTGCGAGGAGCTGATTCGCCGCCGGTTGGGCGAGCGGATTCGCTGGTACGCCTACCTGACGGTGACTCCCTTCGACGCCGAACTGGCCCGGCAGATGCGGCGGGCCGGATGCGTGGGGATCAACTTCACGGGCGACGCGGCCAGCCCGGCCATGCTCGCGACCTACCGCCAGCCGCACGGGGCGGACGATCTGGCCCGGACCGTCCGATTGTGCCGCGAGAACGGCATCCGGGTGATGGTCGACCTGCTGTTCGGCGGGCCGGGCGAGACGCCGGCCACGGTCGAGGAGTCGATCCGCTCGATCCAGCGATTCGAGCCCGACTGCGCCGGGGCGGCGTTGGGAATCCGCCTCTATCCGCAGACGGCGGTCGAGACCATGATTCGCGCCGAGGGGCCTTGGGACGCCAATCCTAACGTCCACCGGCGCTACGTGGGGCCGATCGATCTGTTGAAGCCGACGTTCTACGTGTCGGCCGATCTGGGCGACGAGCCGGCCCGGCTCGTCCGCGAGATCATCGGAGGCGATCCGCGCTTCTTCGAGCCGGCCGACGAGTCGCCCTCGACGGCGGCGGACGCCGAGTCGGGCTACAACTACAACGAGAACCGCGTTCTGGCCGACGCGATTGCCGGCGGGGCCCGAGGTGCCTACTGGGACATCCTGAGCCGGCTGCGCACCGGGACGTAAGACCAGCGCAAAGCGGCGGCGCTCAGAGATCGAAGTCGATCGTGTTCCGCCCGGGTTCGACGGTGCGCTTCAGCTCGGTTTGCGCATTGTACTTGGCCGGGATGCGCTCGCGCCCGGCCTCGTCGTAATAGGCGTCGGCGGTTCGAATGGTCACGACGTGCTCGCCCGGCAGCGCGCCCGGCGTATCGAAGGTGTGCATAAGCTCGTACCGGCCTTGGGCATCTGTCTTTCCGGCCGAGGGCGAGCCCTCCTTGGCCACGGGTTCGAACTGGACGATCGCGCCTTCCAAGGGTTCACCGTTGAACGTCACTCGGCCCCTGACCCTCGCCAGGCCGTCCTCCGAGCCGCACCCGGCCAGGAGGAGGCAACCGGCGACGAGCGTCAAGCCGCGCGTGGCATGCGTCATGGTTCTCATCGACTGGCCTGCTCGCTTGTTCTGTTGGATCGTCTCGTGGGCTTCCGACCCCGGGGGTTCCGGCCGCGACGGCGCCCGACCGGGATCAAAACGCCCCGGAGACCGGCTGGCCGTCGTTGCGCACGCCGAGCAATTGGTAGATGCCCACGAGCCCCTGCGCCGCGGCCTGGACGAAGTCGCCGTGGTTGCCGGCGTTCGTGGAGGGCACGCCTCCGTCGCTCGACTCGATCGTCTCGGAAAGAAAGTGCACCGAGCCGTCGGCAAAGCCGAAGTTGGCCCCTCCGGGATGCTCGCTGCTGAACAAATGGATGTCGGTGGGATGGTTCATCTTGTCGTAGACCGACGAGCTGACCGTGCTGCCGATGCCCCCGGTCGGCGAGAGTCCCCCCGGTCCGCACCACGACGGCCACCTCGCCGGCTGATCGGCGTAGACGGGCAGGACGGTTCGCTCGCCCAGGGCGATCGTGTTGCTCGTGCCGTCCCGGATGTCGGCGAAGCGCACGGAGCTTTGCCCGAAAAGGACCCCGTTGTTCGGCTTCTCCAGATGCACCGGGCCGCTGTACCGGAAGAACCCGCGACAACACATGTAGTTGGCCGTCGACACCATGATCCCCGAGGCACCGAGGTACTCTCGCAGGGGCTCGACGGTCGACGACGGGCACTTCAACGGTTCAAGGGGCGTCTGGAGCAGGGGCATCAGCTCGGGATCGGACGTGACCTGGCCGAGCGAGTACTTCGTGACGCTGAGCTTGTCTTGCAGCGGGCTCTGCTCGATGAAGGGCATCAGGAACACGGCCCACGCCCACCCGCCACCGATGTTCCCCAACTCGTCGACGACCATGAACCCCGGCGGGAAACACTGGTACGTGTCGTGGTAATTGTGCATGGCCAGCCCGAGCTGCTTCAGGTTGTTCGAGCACTGCATCCGCCGCGCGGCCTCGCGCGCGGCCTGCACGGCCGGCAGCAACAGGGCGATCAGGATGCCGATGATGGCGATGACGACGAGCAGCTCGACCAGGGTGAACCCATTGCGTCGCGCGTTTTCTTGCATGGCTTATCCTCGAAGGTTTGACTGCCTACCGAATCGGGAGGCGGGTAAGGCGACCCCTCGTCGCAAGCAGGGACCGTGGAGTGCCCCCCTCGGGAGGGTGTCTGTCTTGGGCGCCGGTTATACCCTTGCCAATGGGGGGGCAAGCCCCAGCATGCAGGGCAGGCGTCGAGTCCGTGGTCGATCGTTCCCGAACTGAATACCGTGCGCCCGACCCGGCTGTGGACAGGATGAGTATGCGCCGAACGGAAAAAAGGGCAAATCCGTTCGCCTTGTTGAGAGAGAATTGTGAAACGTGGCAATCTCCAACCAGGCCACCCCAGAAAGCGGGAGGCCGCCGACTCGGGGCTCGCTCGACACTTGAGCGGCCTCCCGCCGGCTGTAGAATGACCGGCGGGGAGGGTTGGCAAACACCCGTCTGCACGAGTCGTTCCATGGCCTGTTTCGAACTGGTCAGCGGCAGCGATTGTGGTCGGATCTATCGCCTCGACGAAGCGAGGCTCACTCTCGGCCGGAGCGAAGCCCTCTGCGATCTGAGCCAGCCCTTTCTTGGAGACCGGAACGTAAGTCGCCGGCACGCCCAGATCGAGCGGGCGGCCGCCGGGTTCTCGATCCGCGACATGGGAAGCCGCAACGGCACCTGGGTCAACGGCGAGAAGCTTACCCTGCCGCGGCCGATCGCGGATCGCGATCGCATTCTGGAAGACCTGGAGGGTTTCCCGGGCACGAGCAGAGCGACGATCGCTGTCTTGTGTGCTTTCAGCGGTCGGCGCCCTGATCTCCCGCACGGCGCGCATCGTTGACAACCACCCATTGTGGCCGTTACGATCACCCGTTCGTTCCCGTCACTCATCCCGGCCTGGAGAACTTCGTGAGAGCAAGACTGACCGAACGGCAACGGCAGGTGGTTCGACTTCTGAGTCTCGGCTGCACGGTCAAGGAGGCCGCGGCCATCCTCAAGCTCTCGCCGAGCACGGTGGTCAACCATAAGGTGTCGGCCATGGCTCGGCTGGGCACCGACCGGCTGGCCCTGCTGACGCGGCTCGCGATGAATCGGAAAATCACGAGCATGACCGACCGGCTCACCGCGGCGGAAAAGAAGCTCTCCGGCAGACGAGACGACGGCTGGAATTGACGGACGCGGGCCTTCGAGGACCGATCGTTGCGGTATGCGGTTCCGTACCCAAGCGGGCCCTGCGCGAAGATGCCCCGACGAGGCGAACCAAGAATGGCGGCCCGGGGGCGAATAACGCCGGGAAAGCGCCGCATCGGCACTTGCTCGACGGCCATTCCGCGAGCGTTACGGTATAATGCAGCCGTCTCTTGGAATCGGTACGTAGCGATCCGCCCGCGGCGCACGCGTCGGCACGTGTGGCGGTCGTTCTCGAAACTCGTCCCCGGGAGGAACAGAAGATGCGAACGTCTTGTCTGATGGTGGTTGCCCTGCTCGCCCCGATTGCCTGTCGTGCGCACGCGGCGGAACAGAAACCGAGCGACCCGGTGGTCGCCGTGTTCTCGCTCGACCGCCCGATCACCGAGGCTCCCCTGGGTGAAGATCTGTTGTTCGGCTCGCTCGGCGCCGAGCCGCTCAAAGACCTCGTCGCCCGGTTGAAGAAAGCCCGCGACGACGAGTCGGTCCGAGCCGTCGTGCTGTTGGTTGGCGATACCTATCTCGGCTACGGCCAGGTCGAGGAGATCCGGCGCGTCGTCGACGACCTCAAGTCGGCCGGTAAGGAGGTCCACGCCCACGCCGACTCGATCAACACCCGGCAGTACGTGTTGCTGGCCGGGGCGTCGAAGATCAGCCTCGTGCCCACCGGCATCGTGATGATTACGGGCGTCCGGGGCGAGCAGCCCTACGTCCGGGGCCTTCTCGACCTGATCGGCGTGAAGCCCGACTTCATGACCTGCGGCGACTACAAGAGCGCGGCCGAGATGTTCATGCGCACCGGTCCCAGCAAGGAAGCCGACGAGATGACCAACTGGCTTCTCGACGGCATCTACGACACTTCGATCCGGCTGATCGCCGAGGGACGGGGCGTCGCCCCCGAAACGGCGCGCGCGTGGATCGACGGCGGCCTCTACACGGCCGAGAGAGCCCGCGAGGCCGGCATCGTCGACGCGGTCGAGTTCCGCCAGGACTTCGCCGACCGGCTCAAGGCGAAGTACGGCGACGATCTTGTCTTCGACAAGCGGTACGGCAAGGACAAGCGCAAAACGGTCGATCTGTCGTCGCCCCTGGGCGCCCTGCAGCTCTGGGCCGAACTGCTGGGCGGGCCCGCCACGAAGAAGCCGCCCCAACCGGCGGTGGCGATCGTCTACGTCGAGGGCCCGATCGTGCCCGGCCGGCCGCAGCCCGGTCTGTTCGGCTCCAGCGGCATCGCCTACAGCACGCCGATCCGCCAAGCGCTCGACGAGGCCGCCGCCGATGAGACCGTCAAGGGTGTCGTGCTGCGCGTCGATTCGCCCGGCGGCTCGGCCACGGCCAGCGAGATCATCCTCAATGCGACGAAGCGGGTGAAGGCCCAAAAGCCCCTGGCGGTTTCGATGGGCAACGTCGCCGGCAGCGGCGGATACTACGTCGCGTGCGGGGCCGACACGATCTTCGCCGACGCCGCCACGATCACCGCCTCGATCGGCGTGGTGGGCGGCAAGTTCGCCACCGACGCCATGTGGAACAAGATCGGCATCACCTGGAAGTCGTACGGACGCGGCGCCAGCTCGGGGCTGCTCAGCGCCCGCGACGTCTTCTCCGAGGCCGAGCGCGAGAAGATGCAAAACCTCATGGACGACGTCTACGGCGCGTTCAAGGCCCACGTCGTGGCGATCCGCGGCGACCGGCTCCAAAAGGACGTCGACGAGCTGGCTGGCGGGCGGGTCTTCACGGGCCAACAGGCCCTCGAGCTGGGCCTGGTCGACAAGCTTGGCGGATTGGACGACGCCGTCCGGTTCGTGGCCCGGGAGGCTGGAATCGACGATTACGAAGTCCGCGTGCTGCCCAAGCCCAAGAACATCATGGAGCAGCTACTGGCCGACCTGGGCGCCGCCGAGGACGACGACAAGGGCTCGCTCTCGATGTCGCTCGGTTCGCCCGGCGCGGCCCGCGGCGCGTCGCTGTTCGAGGCGGCCGCCCCCTATCTCGAACGCCTCGAACCCTCGCGCGCGGCGGCCGTCCAATCGGCGTTGACGCAACTGAGCCTCTTCGAGCGCGAGCAGGTCATCCTGGCCATGCCCGCCGTGCAGCTCGTCGATTGACGTAAAAGTCCCTAAGCGAATCGGCCGGACTCGTCGGAAGGCGATTCGGCGGCGCCTGGCCGTCGCCGGGTCGATCCCGGGCCCATCCCCCCGGCGCGGTTCACTCGCTCAGCAGCTTCTGCCGCAGGATCGCCGCGATGTGCTCGTTGTATTCGCCCGACGTGGTGCGGGGGGGAATCCAGTTCTCGTAGTCGAAGTCGGGAAAGCGCAGGGGCTCTTCGATGCCCCGGTGGAAGAGATAGAAATCGCGCACCCGCGCGGCCGTCTCGTCGTCGCCGTATTGCCCGAGGTCGATCTCGAACCGTTCGGGAATGTTGCGCACAAACTGCTCGAGCCCGCAGCCGACGTAGACGTGGAATCCGCGGAAGTCGAGGGCCGCGTTGATCTGCGGCCCGCCGCCGTAGTCGGCGACCCAGACCTGTTCGTGCGTCTCCACCACGCGATTGTGAAGGCTCAGGCAAAGGCGCACGTCCGACTCGGGATCGAAACGCTTGAGCAGGTCGATGAGCTTCTTGGTCTTCATGCCGCGGCGATCCTCTCAGGCGGTCGTCTCGCTCGCGCGTTGCAGGGTCCCTCGGATCTCGGGCCAGGGCACGTCCTGCGGGCGCCGTTTCGACCGGGCCGCCAGCGCGGCGGCCGCTCCGGCCGCCTCGCCCATGGCGACCGCGTTGCCGGTCACGCGATAGCTCGAATGGGCGATGAAATCGCCGCTGATGCATCGGCCGGCCACGAGCAACCCGTCGACGTCGCGGGCGATCAGGGCCCGGTAGGGAATGTCGTAGGGTTTGGCCCGCACGCCCTCCCGCATGATCCCTTTTTCCTTGCGGGGATCGGTCGAGTGCACGTCGACCGGGAAGGTGACGCGGCACACGGCGTCGTCGTGCCTGGCCCCTTCGACCAGATCGCCGGTGCTCACCACGTAGTGGCCGTGGATTCGTCGCCCCTCGCGCACGCCGATGTGTTCGGGCGAAGCGATGATCTGGACGTCCGTCCACGGATCGCCCAGCCCGCGCAGGGCCTCGACGAGCCGGTGGACTTCGACCCGGGCGCGGAGGGTGGCGTCGCTGATCTGGGCCGCGTCGGTGGCCGATACGCCGTACTCGTGGTTGGCCATCATGCAGAACAGGCCGTCGCGGATGTAAAAGAGCGTGGGCTGCGCGTAGGAGGGGTCGACGCCCGCCCGACGCATCTCCTCGAGTAGCCGGCCTTTCGGGTTGCGCTCGCCCAGGGGCTCGGCCAGGCCGCGCACGAACCGGGCCACGCCCTCGGGATGGAGCCCCGCCAGCAGCACGATCATGCTGAGGGGCTGCAACGCGCCCGATCCTTCACGTCCATAGTCGAACCCGCAACCCGCGAAGGCGGCCAGATCGCCGTCGCCGCTGGCGTCGACGAAGGCGTCGGCCGACCATGCCTGGCGACCCGATTTCGACTCGGTCACCGCGAGGGTCAAGCGGTTCGCGTCGTTCTTGGCGGCGGCGACGACTCGGGTGTGCAGTTGGATCTTCACGCCGGCCTCGGTGCACGTCGCTTCGAGCATGAGCTTCATGCGTTCGACGTCGTAGCCGAGGCCGCCGTGGCGCGAAAGCCCCCCGCGTCGGTCGAGCTCGTCGAGCATCTCTCTCATGATGCCGCTCTTGTTGCCCGCGTCGAGGATCCAGCTCAGCAGGCCCGCGGTCCAGACGCCGCCCAGGCAGCCGTTCACGTCGATCAGGCGCGTTTTTGCCCCGGCCCGAGCCGCGGCGATTGCCGCGGCCACGCCGGCCGGCCCCGCCCCGCACACGAGCACGTCGGCGTGCTCGACGACGGGCACGTCGCGCGCGGGCTCGCGGTACACGTCGGCACTCTCGGGCGGGGCGGACCGAGCCGCCGCCGCCCCCGGACCCAACGACGCCGCCGCGACGGCGCCGCAGCGGAGGAAAACGCGTCGATCGACTCGGTTACGGCTCATGAATCCCTCAACAGACGGGTGCGCGAGGCGGTCGTGTGGATAGGAGCCGCCCAACGGGTGCGCGACCCCCAGGTTTTTGAGCATAACAACCGCGGCGCGTGGCGAGAAGTGCGAAGTGCCGTGGGAATCCACACCTTCGCCGACAACGCCCTGCCGGCGCCGGTGGGGGCGGCGGGCCCCTCCCGCGCGATGGCCCGCCACTCTCGAACGCAAATTCCCGCAACACTGTCTATTGACACTGTTAGATGACAGTGTAGAATTAAGGTATGGATCCGTACTGGAAGATCGACGAACTGGCCCGGGTCGTGGAAGCGGCCCTGCAAAGGGGACCGCAGGAACCGCGGCAGTCGGCACGCGTGCGGAGCGTGCCCGATCGCCGCACGATCCGCTATTACACGACCCTGGGGCTGCTCGACAAACCGGCCGAGATGCGAGGTCGAACGGCCTACTACGGACGGCGGCACGCGATGCAGCTTGTTGTGATCAAGCGGCTCCAATCGCGCGGTTTGTCGCTGGCCGAGGTGCAGCGGACCCTGGTCGGCGTCGACGACCGAAAGCTCGCACAGTGGGCCGACGTGCCCGACGACTTCTGGCCGAACGCAATGGCCGCCGAGCGAGCGAGTCGCCCTTCGCCCGATACGCTGCTCGGCGCGCCGGGCGACTCCCGGCAGCGCGCCGCCGAACGTTTCTGGGCTGCCGCGCCCCGGGTGAGCCGCGGCGAGCCGTGCGTCCCGACCGCCGAGCCGCCGGAGGGGGGGGCTCCTCGGCTGGCCCTGCACTTGCCGGTTCTGCGGGGCGTGGAGTTGGTCATCGAGGGATTCGACCCAGGGAGGGTGAACGATCCGAGCCTTCAGCAGTTGCAGCCCGCGCTGGAGGGCTTGCGGGCCGCGCTGCGCCGAGCGGGGCTCGTCGCCGACGAGCACGCGTCGCCCCACGGCAACCCGGGAAGGAACGCCCCTTCCGGGGAAAGCGATCCTGGGGAAGAACCCAATCGAACCCATGAGGAGTCCAGATGATCCGAGTCGTCCCTCCAATCGCCGAGACCGCTCTTGCGTCGAGACCCGAGTTGCAGGCCGACGCGGGTTTCGGGGCCCTGCGCACCGAGCGCGGATGCCTGCCGCTGGTCGCCCTCGACGTGCTTGCCCGCGTCGCCGGCTTGACCTCGCGCGTGCGGGTGCGCCAGACCTTTCGCAACGCCACGAGCGAGCCGCTCGAGGCGACGTACATTTTTCCCCTGCCCGATCGGGCTGGGGTCACCTCGTTTCGCTTGCAGGTGGGCGACCGGGTCGTCGAGGGCGAGTTGAAAGAGCGAGCCCGGGCCCGCGCCGAGTATCAGAAGGCGATCGAGTCGGGGCATCGTGCCGCCATTGCCGAGGAGGAGCGGAGCGGCACGTTCAGCCTGCGGGTGGGCAACCTCCCGGCGGGCGAGGAGGCGTCGGTCGAGCTGACCCTGGTGGGCCCGGTGCCGGTTTCGGGCGGCGAGGCGACGTTTCGGTTTCCCCTGGTGGTCGCGCCCCGCTACGTGCCCGGCATTGCCTTGGACGGTCCCTCGGTGGGCGCCGGCTGGGCAAGCGACACCGAGGAGGTGCCCGACGCCTCGCGTGTCACGCCGCCGGTTCTACTGCCCGGTTTCTCCAACCCGGTGCGCTTATCGCTGGTGGTCGAGATTGACCCGGCCGGTCTCGACGCGGCCGATGGCAATTGGGCCGATCGCATTCAGTCGAGCCTGCACAGCGTGATTACGACGGAGGGGCCGCCGTGGACGGTCTGCTTGCAGCCCGGCGAGCGTCTCAACCGCGATTTTATCCTGCGCTTTCCCGTCACCAGCGAAGCGGTTCAGACGGCGCTTCTGGCCGCGGCGGGCGAGGGCGAGCCGGGGCATTTTGCCCTTACGGTCGTTCCGCCGGCCATGGAGGACGAGAACCGCCCCACGCCCCGCGACGTTGTGGTCGTTCTCGACCGATCGGGCAGCATGGCCGGCTGGAAGATGGTGGCGGCCCGCCGCGCCGTGGGCCGCCTCATCGACACTCTGCTCGACCACGACCGATTCACGGTGCTGGCCTTCGACCACGCGACCGAGGAGCCGCCCCATGCCCAGGCCGGGTTGACCGAGGCCACCGACCGCGCCCGCTGGCGCACACTCGAATGGCTCGCGCGGATCGAGGCCCGGGGCGGAACCGAGATGTCCGGCGCCCTCGAAAAGGCCCTGCAATGCCTTTCGCGAGTCGACCCGACGCGCGAGCGTCTGCTCGTGCTGGTGACCGACGGGCAGGTGGCCGGCGAAGACGCGGTCCTCCGGGCCGTGAGCGACTTGGGCGGCAAGGCCGTGCCGCGAATCCACACCGTGGGGATCGACCGCGCCGTCAACGCGGGTTTTCTCCGCCGTCTGGCCGATCTGGGCGGCGGAAGCTGCGACCTGGTCGAGTCGGAAGACCGCCTGGACGCCGCGATGGAGCAGATTGACCGGGCCATCGGGTCGCCCGCCCTCACCGGGCTTCAGATCGAACCGATCGGTCTGACGTGGGATCCCGAGGCCCTGACCCCGTCGAGGCTGCCCGACCTGTTCGCCGACCGGCCCGTGACGATCCACGGCCGGTTTCAGGGCGAGGCGTCGTCGTTACGGGTGCGGTTGCGCGGGATGGATGCCCGCGGCAAGCCCTGGGAACAGCAGGTATCGGCACGTCCGGGTCCGGCCGAGGCGCTTCGCGCCCAGTGGGGTCGGGCCAAGGTTCGCGAACTCGAAGACCGCTACGCCGCCGGCCGCGCGAAAGACCCCGAGGCCCTGGCCCGGCACATCGTCGAGGTCTCGCTTTGCAGCCGCGTGCTCTCCCGTTTCACGGCCTACGTGGCGGTCGATCGCGCCGAGGTGGTCAACGAGGGCGGGCGCCAGCAGCGGATCGTGCAGCCGGTCGAGGCGCCCGACGGATGGGACATGCTCGCCGAGGCGGACGGGATGGCGCGCGCGGTTTGCCTGATGTCGGCGGGCGCCGACGAGGCCTTGTTCCGCCGAAGGCGAACGGGGGGGAGGATGCTCGCGATGGCTTTACCCCTGCCCGGACGACGCACGTTGGAAGACGTGGTCGCGGAGATCGCCGGCTTGATCGAGAGGATCGAGAAACCTCGAACGTGGCTGCGGACGCGCCGCGCCAAGCTCGCACGGCTCGCCGGGCTTTTGGAGGAACTGGCCGACCTGCTGCGTGTGGCGGGCCATGCGCGGTCCGACCCGGCGCCACGGGCCGTCGAGCAGCTCGCCCGCGACGCGCGGGCCGCGCTGCTCGACGACAGGCAGGGCAACAGCGAGGCCCTCGCGCCGGACCGGCTGAAGTCGTTTTTCGACAAGGTGCGCCAGGCGCTCGATCTGCGGGCGCCGCCCCCGGGTCCGAAGGCCGGGCGGGAACGCTTCTGGACGTGACGCCGCGCGCGGATTGACGTTGGCGCTGGGGCGCGTGCGTGCGCGCGGCATGGCATGACGCGCCGAGGGGCGAATGCCGACGGGGGCGCCCGCGCGGTGGGCCGTGTCCATCCTCGGCGCCGTGTGATATACTGGCGGCCGGTTGCCGGATCGACGGGAGATGGTGTCTTGGATCGCAAAGCCCTGTCCTATTTTACCGCGGGAATCTTCCTCGGGGTGCTGTTGGCCACGGCCGGGTTCGCGCTGGTGATGCGCCATCAGAATCTCGCCGGGCGGCAGGGCGGGCCGATCGTGCTCAAGTTGGGGCACGGTCTCGACCAGAACCACCCGGTCCACGCGGCCATGATGTACATGGCCGAGCGCCTTCGCGAGAAATCGGCGGGCAGCGTCGAGCTGCAGGTGTTCCCCAACGGCCAGTTGGGCTCGGAGACCGAGTGCATCGAGCAACTGCAGCGCGGCGCGTTGGCGATGACCAAGACCTCGGCCGCGCCGATGGAGAGCTTCGTGCCCGAGATGGCCGTCTTCGGCATCCCCTACGTGTTCCGCGACGGCGATCATTGCTGGCGCGTGCTCGAGAGCGACGTGGGCAAGGAGCTGCTGGCCGCCGGCGAACGGGTGGGCCTGTACGGCCTGTGCTATTACGACGCGGGCAGCCGCAGCTTCTACACGATCGACCGGCCGATTCTGGTGCCCGACGATCTGCGGGGCTTGAAGATCCGCGTCCAGCAGAGCAAGACGGCCATGGACATGGTCGAAGCGCTCGGCGGATCGCCGACTCCCATCCCCTGGGGCGAGTTGTACACCGCGCTACAGCAGCGCATGGTCGACGGGGCCGAGAACAATCCGCCCAGCTTCTACACGAACCGGCACTTCGAGGTGTGCAAGCACCTGTCGCTCGACGAGCACACGATCGTTCCCGACATCCTGGTCGTCAGCCGGAAGGTCTGGGACGATCTGCCGCCGCACGTGCGGGCATGGGTGCAGGAGGCGGCCGACGAATCGTCGGTCTTCCAGCGCCGGCTGTGGCGTGAAGGTACCGAAGAGGCCCTGGCGGCCGTCCAGCGCGAGGGCGTGACCATCCACCGGCCCGAGCGCCGGGCGTTTGTCGAGCGGGTGCGGCCGATGCACAAGAGCTACGCGGGCACGCCGGTCGGCGACCTGCTCGCCCGAATTCAAGCGATGGAGTCGCCCTGATGCTCGGCGGGTTGCTTGCCGTCAAAGCCGCTCTGGTTCGCCTGCTCGAGTGGATCGTGATCGTCGTGGTGGCGGCCCTGGTCTTGGACGTGTTGTGGGGCGTGTGCAGCCGCTTCGTGCTGCGCGCGCCCAGCCGCTGGACCGAGGAGGTGGCGACGATCCTGCTGATCTGGGTGTCGCTGTTGGGCGCGGCGGTCGCGTTCGGGCGCAACGAGCATCTGGGGATCGACTATCTGGTCGGGAAGTTCGACCCGTCGGCGCGCCGGCTCATGGCGGTCGTCGTCCAACTGCTGGTCGCCGCGTTCGCCGGCGCGGTGCTGGTCTTCGGTGGCTACGTGCTGGTGAACGAGACGCTCCGCGCCGGCCAGCTCACGTCGGCGCTGGGCGTGCGCCAAG
>Ga0334894_1001002_pt1 | contig 26917 bp, 27 predicted proteins | sample GraSluR3_MG_6_FD_207225 | JGI IMG/M metagenome (GOLD analysis project Ga0334894, IMG submission 207225) | Sludge microbial communities from methane-producing bioreactor in Wageningen University, Netherlands - Granular Sludge_12_05 R3 | ecosystem: Engineered > Bioreactor > Anaerobic >...
AGCCAGCCCAAGCCTTGCAATAGCGGGTTGATCAGCACAGTCAGCATATCACCAACCGTCTCTTTGATATCCCCCCATGAATTGGCATTTTGCATACGCAGATCAGCAAGTGCTTCAGCCGTGCCGCCATAGTCCTCTCCGAGTTTCTCGACAAGATAGGATACACCTTCAGTTTTTATTCGAGTATCATCAAGCTCAATACCATAGCGGTTCAGCATCTCCGTATGACCATTCAAGGCACGACCCATGAGATCAAAAGCAGACTCCACGCTCATCCCGGTGGCTTTATTGGCTTCGGTGAAGTCCAAGAGCAATGGGACCAGAGCTTTGATATCGTCCTTACTCAGTTTGAAAGTCTGGGACAGCTTTGCCATCAAAGGCAGCAGCTGTTCATCTCCATAGTTGGTAACTGACTGCATGGAGGATGCGAAGTCTGCCATCTCAGAAGCAGAGTCACCGAATGCTATGGCAGTAAGTGTCATGGCTTGTCTCTGCACCAGCGATGCATCCAAGAACTCATTCATGGAACGTACCAAGCCACTTACAGCAGAGATCACTCCATCAACTGCGATCTTCACATCACGAATGGTGGCAAGAGCTTGTTCTGCAGATATCTTAACTGCAGCAGGCTTCTCCACCACAGACTGGGTGGATTCCGCCTCCTGTTTGACTTCGGCAAGCTTGACATTGGCATCGTCAGTGACGAGGATGAGTTTAAAGGTTAGATCTGGCATATTGTGATTGACACCAACCCTACAACCAGAAAAATGCTAAAAAAAGCGATGGAGGTAGATATGTCTGAAAGTATTGATTGGATTGATGAAGAAGTAATCGAGTATGTGAAGAAGTGTTTGGATGGTTTCAAGGAAAAAATCCAGAAACTATCTGATGTGTCAGATCTCGAAAACCTACGGGATACTATGATGCTATTCAAAGGATTAACTCCAGAGATAGTAAATTCAGCTGACCTAAACATTACTAGTTTCGCTGATCTCTATTTGAAGAGTGATATCATATTTATTAAGATCATTAATGCAGAGATAGGTAAACGGCAATCGCAAAAATAACATCCAAAATCAATAGTTCCTAATCAACAACTCCGTCTCAGTCTGGAAAGCACCGGAGACGGTGTATTGCGCTTCGACTTCATCAATGGTGAAGCCTTGGTAGAGAGTACGGATATAAGGGTCGTTGTTGTAAGATAACAGGAACTTTCCTTTGATCTGCTTCAGGATGGTAGCAAGCTCATCATGCTTGGTGAAAGCGTTTGCGTCTTCTCTATCGTATAGATGCTCCTTTGTGTAATAGGGTGGATCGAGGTAAAAGAAGGTATTGGGCGTATCAAAACGAGCAATGATCTTCTCAAAATCTTTCTTTTCGATGATTACCTGCTTGAGCCGTTCGGATGCTGCTTTTACCTTCTCCAGATTTCGCAGTGGCATGTATTTATAGCCCTGCATGATACAGAAGTTCTTGCTTCTTGAGCCATAGCTGCAGGCAAGCTGGAAGTAGAAGCGGATAGCCCGTTCAAGCTCGGTTTTGGGCTCATGTTGGGCAAAGGTGTCGAACATCTCCCTGGATACGAGATACTGATTCAACTCGGTCACAAACGCTTCAGGGTGCTGTTTGATGTACTTCCAGAAGTTCACCAGATCACCATTGATGTCATTGTAAACTTCAGTATATCTGCTCTTGGGTCCGGTCTGCCAGTCTTCCTTGTTTGGGCTTTTACCGAAGAGTATCCAGGCAGCACCGCCAAAGACCTCACAGTAGATATCGTGCTTGGGGATGAGCGGCAGTATCTTCTTGCGAAGCAGACGCTTGCCGCCTACCCAGGAGATGATGCTGTTCATGCATCCTCCAGTGGGAAGTTGGCGATGATCACTTCCTTGAAGTCACTCTTGCCTTCCTTGCGGTTGATGCCCTTGGTTCTGGTGACGTGCTTGATGTCGTATCCTTTGTATAGCTTGAGAACTTCCGGGTTATCGTCATAGCTGAGGATGAAGCGTCCCTTGATGTTCTTCAGCTTCTTGCAGAGAGCTTCATGACTGAACTGCTTGGAGTTCTCATAGGTATAGCCCAGCATGTAAGGCGGATCGCAGTAGAAGAAGTTGCTCTTGGTATCGTATTTCTCAATCACCTTCTCATAAGAGAGGTTCTCGATGATCACCATATCGAGACGTTTGTGCAGTTCTTTGATGCGTTCCAAGCGGTTGTACATACTGGATGTTCCACGCTTCTGCGAGGTACCGAAACTGTCACCCTTTGAGCCGAAGCTGCGGGTGATCAGATACATGAACCTGGCAGCCCTCTGTATCTCGGTTAAGCCTTCCTGCTTGAGGATATCACCAAAGAGCTTGCGGCTGGCGACTAACCAGTCCAGTTCCTTGATCAGTTCATCAGGATGGTATTTCACCTGCATGAACAGGTTGACCAAGCGGTTATCGAGATCATTATAGACTTCCAGGTCTCCCCACTTGTCTTTGTAGAGCAGCATCCAGGCTGCACCACCGAAGGGCTCGATATAGCCTTTGATATCTTTGGGAACATATTGGGATATGGTCTTTCTGAGGAGACGTTTACCGCCTATCCATCCGATCAATGCATCCATTACACATCTCCTTTGGGGTCTGCCAGACACAGGCGCAGATACAGCTCAGGTAGAGTGAGCCTGTCGAAGTCTTCATTGGTGAAGCCCAGTTTACGCAGGATCATTTCGAACCTCTCGTAGGGGTATTTGCTTCGGTGATCACCGCTAATCCGAAACTCCCGAGCCAACTTTTGAACCTGTCTTTGTTGGCTCTGATATAGACGAAAAAAGCGGAGATATGCTCCAGTGCATCAAGTGCATCCATGGTGTCCGGGTCCTGCTTGGAGATGATCCTGATCAGCTCTTTATCGGCTTCCGACTGGGAAATGAGTTCAAGCAGATCCACCTCACTTAGCTTGGTCAGCTTACCGGAGAGAAAGTCCTCAAGCTTGGCTTTCAAGGTCTTGTTCGAGATCGTGAGACATAGTATTTGCCGCAGTTGGTTATAGCTGAGTGTTACTTCTCGCTTCATAGAATTATCCTTTTCTTATTGTCCGAAAAACATCTTGATGGCAACGCCCAACAACAAAAAGAACTGGGAAGTGGAGACGGTTAGAAGCAGCTTCATGTTCGTCTCCACCTTCGCCATTCTGGTTATCAGAGATTTGCTGCTGTTGCCATTGCCGTAGATTTCAGAATGCAGGCTATCGATTTTCTGTTTGATTTCAGGTTTGCATCGGCAATCCATAACAGCTCCTTGATTCATATCGTATTTACGTAGGGATGCGATCTTACACCCCCGGAGGTATGTCTTTTCGCAGGTAGATCCTGCCTGCGGTGGTTCCGGAGAACTCTGTGGAGATAATTACCGAAAACAGACCATCGGCTTCTCCCGACCAGTCCACAGTCCAGCGCATACCATTGAAGATGACGACTCTATCAAAGCCTTTGGAAACTACGACTATGGTTACGTCCTGGCTCATGAAGCCGTGACTCTCCAAGTAGTTCTTCTGCGCCGTAGAGAGCCCGGCAATCGTAAGCTCCACCGTACTGGTTCTCTTTCCGGGTATCGTATAGTTCCGGGTCTTGAGCTTGGTGATTTTGGAGTCTGCCTTACCCGGCTTCTCGGCAAGCTCACCCAAGAGGCTAAAGTTGGTGGTTAACTCAACTTTAACATCCGGTTGGGTGGCATATAGCGTGTTAACCCCTTCCGTGTCATAGCTGCCTACTCCGAAATAGACGTTATCGGCAACCAATACGTCCATGAGATTGGCGAACTTCAGATCATCCGGGGACATATCTGCCGGGTAGGTCGGTTGAGAGACGTATTGCGGCATCAGAATACTCCCTTTATGGCTTTGCCGATGCTGAACAGCCACTTCCGGTTATGGAACACGTACTCTACGGCTCCTCCGACTGTGCCGAAGATCTTCATGACGAGATTGGTCTGGCTACTGGGGAGAGACTTGGTAGCCCGCTCAACTGCCAGTTGCTTCTTGGCATAGTCATCGAGTTCTCTGGTAGCAGGATTGATCTTGATATCCTGCACGATATCCAAGATGATTGCCAGAGCCGAATTGACCTTAGTCTTATCGATCAGCTTACCTGTTGAGCGGGAAACGATCCAGACGATAATAGCCGAGATTAGGCCGAGGAGAAACTCCTGATTAGCGAATATAAAATCCATTGATACTCCTTATCTTGCTTAGGTGGTTAACTTGAAGACTTTAACGAAGCCATCGAGATAGGTGATGCCGGGACGGATACGGATGTACCAGTGGTACTTCCAATCCGCGCCATGATGCTCGACTTTGAGTTCTGCGTCAGTGCGATAACCGATGATGATGAACTTGGGCAGACCGCCAATGATGTAATCATCAGCCATGAGACGGGGCTTTACCGGAATACCCGCAAAGGATACGTTGCCACCTTCGAGTAGCAGGCGATCTCCGGCTCCGGTCTCACGCTTGGCAAGCTCGGCTCTTATGCGGATCAGGTCCTTGTGACTGACATAGAACTTGAAGCTCTCCTGCTCCTCGAGCATCTCATCGGAGAAGGCCAAGAGAGCCGCTTCAAAGCGCTTTGCCCAGTCGGTATAGGTAGCTTTGGAGAGGTTGGTTACATTGGTAGCGGCAGTGGCGAGTTTTACAACTCCGTCCAGTGCTTTAAGCTTTGCAGTGGTGGAAGTTCTATCACCTCTGAAGAGCAAGAGACGGATAGCCTTCTCGGTCTTCTTGGCAATATGGTTCTCCACGTAAGCTCCGAAGGCATCTTCTCCGTACTTGTCCTTGTAGAACTCGACCACATCTCTTCCGAGAGTGAACTCAGCATTGAGTATCCCGGTGGGGATGGAGATATCACCTGTACCCACGTCCTGAGCCGTCAGAGCGCCATCCAACTTGTTCTTGAAGACGAGGTCTTCCACCAGACCGATGTCGAGAGACTCATCTTTCAGCAGTGGCACAATGGTGATATCCGAAAGTGTATCACCGGGATGAGAACCGATCACTTCATCAATGAAGAGAGAGGTGTTATTGGGATTGAGGATGTTCATGGCTTTGCCGGAGTCCACATCGGCAATGCCTTTGTAAATCTCACGATGCGAAGCTTTAACCATGATCTTGTTACCATCGATGGATACTTCCCGGTCAGTAGTCTGCTGGTTCACATCCGGCTCTCCGGGGATGCTTTTGGAAATGGCTTTGCTCATGGTCACTGACAAGTCCTTGAGGCTCTTCTCGATGCTCTTGACGGCATCGGTTACTGTAATCGAACCGCTGTTCTTCTCCAACTCGGTGATCTTCTCGGTGATGGCTGTGATGCCTTTCTGAAGTTCACTGTTGTTATTGTGCTCTGCCACTTTACGAAGCGAGTTAAGCTCATTCTTGATCTCGGTTAGGCTGGCTTCGGCACTGCGATAGTCATCGGCTCTGCCATAGATGGAAACGCCATTGAACTCGCCTTTCTCGATCTTCTGCCAGAGATCACTCTGCAGGTTCTCGCATTTGAGGACTTGCACCCAAGAGCCCACTTTAGCATCGGGAAAATGCTCTCTGTCGCTGGTTTTGAGAATGTAGTTTTCCACTACGGTGAACTCCGGGACAGGCTGCATATTGTGGTTCACATCGCATTTGCCGACTAAGCCGTGCTTGGCAAAGTGATCACAGGCTTTCTGAATCTCTTCCCGAGTGTAATAGTCACCCTGAGAGTCGGGGATGTTGGGCTCCATCAGAGTGACGTATAGCCTCCCTAAAGTGCCCGATGTCTCACTCTTGAACTTGGTGGAGTTGATCTTGTGTTCAAAGCTTCTGCCAGAGGCATTCTTGACCACAAAGCCTTTCTGATTGGCAGGATTCATCTCGTCAAAGAGGAGCGAGACCAGCTCGACTTCTACGTTGCGAAGCTCGCCCTTTCGAATCGTTCGTTTCTTGAATGGATACACGATACCTCCTTGGGTATGTATTTTATTGTTATCTATGTGCTTGTGTTTCATTGATTACTTACTTCCAAAGTTCCGATTCTGCATGAACAGACGTTCATCATCGGATTGCAGAATCTCGGTTAGGTTACCAAAGTTGAAGTCGGAAGGAGATACCTTCCAGCCGAACTCGTAGTTGAATTCTATCGCCAAGGTGAGAGCAAGTCGCTCCTGAAGCGGCTTTATCACGAAGTGGTAGAACATAGCCATGTCGCTACGGTTATCGCCACCAAGCTGCCCCGGGATAAGCTGTGAGACAATCCTTGCCGGGACCCGGTGATAAGCGAGGATGCCTTCCCTGAGATCTTTCTTGAGGCTGAGGAAGCCGCCCTCTCTATCCTGCTGTCTGAGTGGTTCGAGGCGTATCTTTACGTCCCGGCTTTCACTCTCAATCAGCACCGTAGAGTGGCTCTTGGCATTTCCTTTCACTTCTGTGAGTGCTTTCTCGATCTCGGTATAGGCATCGGTCAGCACTTCATTACCGGCTTCGTCAGTAACGGTTCCGTCTCTGAGAGTGCCGCCCTCAACAATCACGAAGTAATCGATCATGAGACCGTTCTTGAAGTTGTTGTAGTCGAAGGTCTTGATCTCACCCAATATCTCGATGTTGATAGCGATGGGCAGGCAAGCAAGGCCCCAAGCGTTTGACCTGTGAGTGGACTTCTTGATGTGGATTATGTCAGCATAGGCGAAGTCCTTCTTCTGGTTGTTCTTCACTTGGATATAGTTGGGTCGAAAGAAGCCGAACTTGTCATAGTTCTCAACTATCTGAACTTCACTTGGCAGCATCCGTTCCAGACCCATCCAATCACCCTGAGGGTTGCGCATCTTGATCAGGAAGCCGTTTCCGCTGGCGAGATAAAACTTGATCATCTCAGCCAGGATAGTGGTCTGGTCTTCACAGGCAGGAAACTCGGCAGCTTCTATCCAGGCAGTAACCTGCTTATTCTTGCACTCGAACTGCATGACGGTGGCCATAGAAAGTGCATCGATACAGCCGGAGTGGTACTCGTCCAAATCGAGAAGATTGAGCAGCTTACTCATGGAGTAGGGTGCCATCACTGTCTTTTTAGTCTCGGCTGCCTTGGAGATAAGCTGTTTGCCCAGTCTCTGGCACTTGGAGAGGTCAATGGCTTCAGGCTTGTACTTGCTTTCAATCAGATCAGACACCGAGCTGATAGCCAAGTTATAGCCACCTAGTCTCTTCACTCTCACGAAGATGCTCCGTTACCCACTTTCAGTAGGTCGATCTTGGCAATTCGAACCAGGCGAGAACCATCAATTCGACTGGTATAGTACTCAACACTGGGAATATCCCGGTTCATCAGTTTGAGATAGAATGAGCGGAACTTCTCTTTGAGTTGGTATAGATCGGAATCGGGATCATCTACGTTATGTGCATTGACGACCAGGAAGACCGTCCAGGCTATGTCTGTACTTACGAACTGACGGGAAGTACCGTTCTTACCTGTTTCGGAATCCAGGATCACGATAGCGCAAGGCAACTGCTTGGGTATGGCATCCTTGTTGAATTGGATGGTGGGGATGTCACAGAACTTGAGCGCATCTTCTATCCGCTTCCGTTCTGCCATGAATCTCTGATATGCTGTCATAGACTTACCTCGATGGAGTTGAGTTGTTGATATATCCACTGCTCCCGGTTTGCGATAACCTGAGCAAATACATTACGAGCCGCAATGCCTTCCCGCTTGATCTTGGCTTGGATCATGTGAGCGATCTGATCCACAGTGAGCAGCTTTCCACTCTTCTTATCAGTCCAGGAGATACCTTTCCGCTCAACCCATGACTTCAGTGGTGCGATTGGAGTCCAGGAAGGCACTTTACCGCCCAAGACAAATGGCTCGTGGCGTACGTTGGAGCCGACTCGAAGCGTCATGCCAGAGTCATTGGTTTCCACTATGTAGCCTGTGTTTCCGTAGAAATCGCCTTTATCGTAGATCTGCTGAGTGAGAATCTCTTTGCGGGAGTCGGCATCGATAACACTCCCGATCAGATGTAGACGACTCTCAAGAGCCGCATAGATCGCTCTGTAGATTTGGATCATCAACTCTTCCGGGCTCCTGTAGTCACTCTGCGGCATCAGATCACCCCGGCTCTCAGCACTTTAGGAAGTCTTGGTTTCAACTCTGTGAGTCGCTCCATGCCACTTTGATTGAGATAGTTCCGCAGAAGAGTGAGTGCCCTCAGCTCAAGATTGGCTTTGAATGCGTCTATTTCGCTCCCTGTGAGCAGTTCAGTAGCAGACTGATCTAATCCTACAGTCTTGACTATTCCTTCGCCCAGGGTCTTCAAATTGAGGAACTCACAAGTACTCTGCAGCACTAGAAAGCAGAACCCAAAACGAAAAGAGACCAGGAATGGATCATCATCAGGATAGTCGTTGCGAATTGCATCATGGTAGAAGTTATCCAAAACAAGGCTTCTGATGGTCTCCATGACCAGCCCTCTATGCTCTTTGAAGATAACGTTATCCGCCATCTCTTTGGGCAGATTGAGCACTGCAAGCAGGTCAATAGTCTCGACCGGGATAGGGATCACTTGCCCTTCCTCATCAGTTCGGATAGCTCAATCGCTCTGCGACCGACTTGCTTTGCCCATATGGAGACAAGCATGTTATTGGCAGCTCGTTCCCAGTCTCAGGCTTTTACAAATGCCAGAGTGTTCTTGAAGCCAAGCAGACCAGAAATACCGAGATTGAAGCACATATTAAGCAGCACCGATTTCCGCACTTCATCAAGGCCATTGTAGATATCCGGTATCTTTGCCTGAAGCTGCTTCTCGCAGTTCATTATGTCATTGATCAGCATGACGTAGGCTTCGGACTGGGATATCCCGCAATCATCGAGATTGCGGCCAATCCCGATAGTCAGCTTGCTTGTCGTACAGCGGTATGGCTTCAGCCGCAGACCTTCATGTCTGACAAGCTGCTCTTTGATTCTATCCATCAGTTTAGCTTCCATTTGTGCTCCTTGAACTTACTGGATCATCGATCCGGTGCAAGGAAAGCACTCCCCTGTATTCTCACAAATAAGGATGCATAAGGATGCGACAGAAAATTATGTTGACAGATTAGGGCACATGAATTTACTTGGATTCGTATGGGATGTTATAAGGTAAGAGGAACTGATGGATCATCTCTTATGGATCATCCTAAATATGTCTAATTGGTTCTGACTTTTAGTAAGTTGATGTGATAAAATTGTTGACCACTTTCATTGGAGGATAGATGGTTACGATAAGAAACTTGTCAGCGATGTCACTGATTATTTTAGTGGTCGGAATTTTGCATTCACAGAGCATTGTATCAGTAAGTTCACTCGGAAACACTGGATACACAAAGAACACCCATGGATATGACAAAGAGATGGCTTCCATTGTAGATACCTTACGTGTTCCTATAGATCTTTATTCAGTTGCAAACATGTATATTTATCCTCATGGAGACCCTCTCGCCACATTCATTATTTACGGCACCCCCTCCTCTGGCACCCTCGACTTGGTGGGCGACGGGTACAGTTTTGATTATGCATGCAATACTTCAAGTAGGGCATATTATTCAATACCGATCCTCGATGGCCACGCAGGATACTCACTTAATTCGGTCACTTTCAAGATTTTCCAGGCAAATTGTTACGGGAACTTTGAATCGCATACATTCCCTATCTGGCATGATGGCGAACCCTACTTCATGATGCTTGCACATGTTCAATATGATCTGCCTTTTACGGGTAGTTCTTACTTCCCAGATTTCGTTGAGAACATAGGTGTATTAAGCGATAATAGTGCAGTAGGATGGCGGGAGCTTGACGTTACAAATGCTTATAACCATGCAATTAGCAATGGTTGGCAGAATTTCCAGCTAATGCTATACTTCGAAATTCTTACTGATTGGGATTACGCAACTGATGAGGTTTTACTTCCCAATCCAAACTATACACAATACGCTCCACACTTGATAGTAACATATAACAAGGATGTTTCTATCGATGATGATGTGTCCGGACCCATGATCAATTCGTTGTCCATATATCCAAACCCATTCTCAGATAATGCGATTATTAAAACAGACCAGCATCTTACTATTGTTAGTGCTGAATTGTACAATATTCGAGGACAGCTTATTAATACTACGAAATTCATAAAACAATCTACAAATGAGTGGAACATCGAAGTTACCCCAAAACTACCTGCTGGCATATACTTGATCAGGTGCAAAGTTTTGAATGGCAACAAGGAGAGAATAGAAACAAGGAAGATTTTGCTAAACTAAACTCATGGAGGAAAACATGAAATCTATTGCTTTACTGTGCTTTATACTCTGTGTGTCGCTTTTGCTATACGCAGAATACGTTCCCCAATCACTATTATTCAGTTCAATTGATGAAATTGAGATCATAGCCTCGTTTTCAGATTCGCTCTATACGGACAGTGTCTGGTTTAATACTCTATCAGGAAACCACAGTATTCATTACCTCGAACTCCTGTATGATTACGAAGACAACGGTGTGGATATCTATTGCTACTATATTAAATACAAGGATGAAACCAGCGTAGAAGATATGATAGCACTCCTAGAATCTGAGAACAAGGTGATTGTTGCAGAGCCAAATTATCACTTTGAGTTACACAATGATCCACTCCTAAATGATCAATGGGCATTGCCGCTGATCAGTATGGATCAGGTTTGGTCACAATATTCGTATTATGGAGATGACATCCTGGTTGGAGTCGTTGACTCAGGCATTGATTTAGGGTTAAATGATCCCCAAGAATTGTTTTATGGCCAAATTCATCCTGACCTGGTAGACAATCTATATACTGATGGCAATGGTCATCATGGCTTTAATGCATATGCCTTAGAGCTTCCCAACCCCGATCCATCAGAAGTGTACAATGTTCAGGACCAATTGGGACACGGGACTCATGTAGCTGGTATCATTGCTGGAAGAAAAAACAATGCATACGGTATCAGCGGCATAGCTGGCGGTAACGCAATAACGAGTGCAAATGGCTGCCAAGTCTACCCTGTTAGGGTCGGAGGCACATTTTACAATAAACATCTGTCTCTCTCAGCAATTTACAGGGGCATTGTCAGAGCACATAGAGATGGCGTCAGGATATTCAACTGCAGCTTTGGACTCAGATCTTCATCGCAGGGAGCCGAGATAACTCAATTTGTTAACTTGCTTAATAATCTTAGCAATCCACAACTGAATGATCCATCATTGTTTATCTGCTCAGCAGGAAATGATTGGGCTGAAGTAAGCAATTATCCCGCTGCTTTACCCTACACTATGAGTGTCGCAGCGACAACGATAGATGATTCCAAAGCGTTGTATTCCACCTATCACCCATCAGTAGAAATTTGTGCCCCAGGTGGAAGTGGAGGTGGTGTAAATCTGCCCAGCGGAATTTTATCAACTACCCCCAGAGACGAACTATTCTATATGCATGCATATGATGGATATAACGAGGAATTTGCTTACATGAGCGGTACATCTATGGCTGCTCCTATGGTAACTGCGGCTGTTGTGCTGACGAAACAAGCTCACCCTACATTGAACCTACATCAAATTCGGCAGAGACTTCAGGGCACGGCAGATGATATATCACAGGCCAATCCAGAGATTAAGTACATTGGTAAATTGGGTTCTGGACGATTAAATGTGTTGAAAGCAATCGAAACTGATAATCCCCATCCCACTTTGCGCTTACACTCTGTGAACGTTGATAATGATACTTACATTCCCTGTGGAGAACAATCACTGAGTCTAAATATCAGCTTAAAAAATTGGTGGGCTTCGGTGCAGGGAACTGTTACAGGGGCATTGTTTACGAGCGATCCGAATATAACGATCACTAACAATGCGTTATCTTTCTATAGTTTAGGTCCAAATGATTATGAACTATTTTCAGCTACTGCCGTGATAAATGATAGTTCGAATTTGCCTGGTACAGCAAGTTTTAGTATCCAGATTTCATACGAGGGAATAAATGAAACATTGTATTTTAATGTTCCTAAAAGAGTTAACATTAGTGCTTCGAAGATCAGTATTCCCAATCGCACAGCCATCAGTGACCTTGTCATTGATGATATGAATATGGATGGCAAAGATGAGATTGCTTTTATTTCGGTAGATTCTCAGAATCCCAACTACACATATGTATCTCTTGTTAAGAGTGGTGTCGTCAGTGAAGCCATAATCGACGGCAGTTTTGACTGCAAACCTGCATTTGCTGATATGAATCATGACGGCACGAAAGAGCTTGTGCTCTTTGATGGATCTGGACGATTACAATTCTACGATTATAATCTAAACTTAATATATTCTTCAAATCCACTGATAACAACAGGTGAAATTACGTCATTTGTTGTTGAGGACATAAACAATGACGGACGTCTTGATGTTGTCTTTGCCCACAACAGTGGGGCAAACTTCTTTATTGATATGCTTGTTTTCGCAAACGAAGAAGGATATAGCTTTAATCCAAGCAGCTACTTGGTCGACAATGGTTTTCGAATAATCTCACCACTAGCAGTCGGAGTAGTCGACAATAGTGCAAACAATGATATTGTGTGGATTGAATCTAACTACAATCCTCAAAACGTTCAAGTTATTGAGACATATCTATGCAAATTAACATATATTGGAGAAAGAGGAGAGAACTTCAGCATATTCAAGGGGCCTATAGATGAAGTAGTAGTTGGCAGTGATACCATCAGTAATTATGGGTGCACAGATCTAATCCTAAACCGACCTCATCCTTTGGAGACTGACTTTGTTTGGGCGTACGTATATGTTGGAATTGGATATACAAGAACCTCTGGTAGCCCGCATAATCAGCAAATTGGTAGTTATAAACTACTTTGCTTTGATTTCTCAGATGCATTCCCCTTCGAAGTATGGTCTCATAATCTATCTGACAACCCTTTAAATCAGGTGCAAGGGTCTCAGAAAGCATATAACATTATTGCTGGAGATTTTGTTGAGCAGAATCTTGGCAATGAGATATTGATAGGCGCAACAGAAGAGATTATTGACGCAGAAACAGGAGAGTTTATACAATATTTGACTAATAATTTGCAAGGCATTCCTCCATTTATAAATTATGTCAATAATCACTATCAACCAGCTGTTATTGTTGATTACGACGGCAATGGTATCAAAGATGTCTTTGTCTATAAAGGAAGGAACATTCAGGCCTATGATGCCAATAGAAACAGATCATTGTTTCACAACTACCAGTTACCAAGCAACCATGAAGTACGCTCAATGGTTGCTGGCAATAACAGGCTTCTTTCAATGCAGGATGTATATGCTCTATCAACAACAAACAGCGATACTTATATATACTTTATCCCTATATCAACCAATCACGAACTCTTTTATTATGAGTGGAGGCAGTTTAACAACAATGCCCGCAAAACATGTGAGTATCTTCAACCCTTACCAGCCTATGTAAGCTCTTCAACAATTGTGTGGAATCATTGTGAACTCAGCCAAGATACGACTATAGATAGTGATATCAGAATCGTCCGAGGGACCAGAGTTAAGTTTCAATGGGAAACAGGCTTAATCAACTTCAATGTCATCGATATACAAGGCACAGAAGAATACCCAGTTACTTTTAGCGGTGTATGCCCCAATAGCGTTTCAAGTTATTGGGATGGAGTATCACTACATAGTAATTCCTTAATCAATTTAGAATTTTCAAAATTTTCGAATGCTACTGCAGCCATTGATATGTACAATACGGGACATATATCGATATCAGATTGTGAGTTCAGCCATAATAAGTACTCAATTAGAGTTTATCAAGCCTTGCTTGATATTGAAAGGACTATAATAGAACAATCAGCTTACGGAATTGCTGCCTTTAACAATTCTGAGATCAATCTTGGGTATGCAACTGGCTCTAATCAAGTTATTGGTAATGAAACAGGAATCTATTCACATGGTTCTACACCATACTTGGATGAAGGTAACAACGATTTACATAATCCTGACACAGGTGCGTGGAATATTTTCGCTGTCAATACGCCAAATGGGATTAAAGCTCAATATAATTGGTGGGGCAATAATGGTAACGATCCTGAGTATATCGCAAGCAAACTAAACAATCCTTCTGAGGTAGTTTTTGAGCCTTTCTCATTCATTTCATATTCTGGCACAGCAAAAGGTAGCAAGACAAGTTCGGATTTCGTCATGGCAGAATTGCTTAGGTGCGATGAGAATTGGGCTCAGGCAATACCCTATTATCATTCTGTAATAGAGGACAGTCTTAACGGTACTGAGAAGTATTTATCCGTGAATGGGTTATTCAAATGTCACCAAAAACTCAATTCTATGAGTACGCACAAGGATTGGTTACTGACCGAGTTGAATGATAGTGTGGACACCAATTACACCAAATATTTACTTAGTAATCTTGCGTTGGCAAATCGAGTTCTTGGTTTTCATCAGGATGCGTTGGATTATTATGAAAGCATCCTTGATAACAATCCAAGCTATGTTGATTCGTGTTACGCTGTAATTGATATTGGATTCACTTGGCTGGAGTCAGCAAAGCGGATGCATGGAAAGTATCCTATGCTCTGGCCTAACACGATAAGGGATCACTTAGTCGCAACAGACAAACTACTGACATCAATTCTAACCGACAACCCCATACATGGTAGTGACTTAGTTCCCATGATCCCGCAGATCATCAATAACTATCCTAATCCCTTTAACCCATCAACCACAATAGTATTAAGCATTCCGCAGAATGGGCGTGCTAACCTAAGCATATACAATATTAGGGGGCAAAGGGTTAAAACACTACTCAATGGTGATCTCGAAAAGGGCCAGCATCGTGTGGTCTGGAATGGAAGAGATGAAAATAATCGCAGTGTTGCATCTGGAATATACTTTATCCGACTTGAAGCAGCAGGAAAAACTAGTATAAGGAAGGCGATGTTATTGAAATAGTATCCACAGATTAAAGCCCGGGGCAACCCGGGCTTTTCTATTGGATAATGGTTCCAATAATTTGATCTATCCGAGCCTGAAAATCGATTGATATAGCCAGAGCCGTGACCATCCGGCAATAATGGATGGGATCGGCAAGGCTCTTGCCCTTGCGGTCTTTCAGGTATTTATGCAGCACCTGATAGCCGCCAATGTGATAGTTCCACAGCTCCGGTGTGATGCCCTCAAAGTGCTTATCCGGGTTGATCTGCACGGTGCCATTGTTCTCATTATACTTGATGTAATCTACCATGTCATTGGAACCGCTACCCTGATACCGGGCTATGGGAGGGCTCAACCTTGGACTCTTGAGCAAATGGATGTCGGCAAGCTCTTTGCCCAGTTCTGCTAATTTACTGAAGAGATCGTAATCATCCGTGAAGGGTATGCGGGGAAAATCCATCCGGAGGTATTGGGCATAGCGTTGGCGGTATTGATTGCTGTGCAGGACGGCATAAACGTAATAGAAAAACTGCTCCGGCTGGAACTGAGACCACTGGCTGCTGAATGCTTCCAAAAGCTCTTTGGAAATGTTGTATTCCCGCTCTTCGCTGGCAAAAAGGTCTTCCTTGTGCTCGTCAGGGTAGAGGTAGAGGGGGAATAGGTATCCAATCCCTTTATTACTGAGAGTTATCCTGCTCTCAACAATGGTATTAGATATAAAAGCATGATTGAAGACCCCCTCCGCTACCTGCCTCACAGAAATAATCCCCACATTCTCCTCCAGCATGTGCCTCATGACCTCGTTGCGAGTTCTGCAATGAAAGCCTCTGCTTTTGCCCGTGTAGTATGTATAACGGTTATCAAACGGACGATAAAGGATGGGCACGATATTGTTGTCATTCAAACCGCTATCCTTAAGGTCTTTCTGAGCATACTCCACCTTCCAATCTTGGACATCTTTGCCGAGTTTAAATGCTGTTCTGGCGGTCTCCACATCCAGCGATGCGAAATGGTGAATGGTCTTGCGAACCTGGTTTGGAGTATCCTGGATGGTGAGTCCGTCTCTGGCGGTTACGATCCCCACACTGTTGACAGCGAAGATATCCGGCAGGCTTTTCCACTGTAGATAATGCTCGTTTCCTGTAGCTTCCGGACGGAAGAGATAGAATGGCGAAGTAGGGCTTAGTTCCTTATAAGTCTTGGCTTGGAACTGGTTGTTATCCAGCCAGTCATATTTGATCTGGCGGAGTCCGAATAGCTCGTGATGGCTGACCCTTTTCTCTTTGGTGACTATACCCTTCACCATTAGGATGATGGCGGTTCCCTGCTGGATGTCAAAGACGTTCTCATCTTTACTGCCATCAGGGCTTGTTTCTTTCTTTTTGGTATTGCCATGCAAATCCAATACGTAGATTTCATCAAAGGTATTCATCAGGCTTTGGCGCATGCCTCTGAAGGTGGGATTATCCAGATAGCCATGATTGGTGATCATGCCCACAATGCCCTTGCCCGCCTTGTGGATCTTCCATTGGGCAAAGCGCAGGAACTTCACATAGTCGTCCTGCAGCCACTTAGGGTTCTTTTCGCCCAAGGGTTTGCCATCCACGATGTAATAACTCTGTGCGCCATCCAGATCAGTCTTGAGTAGGCTTTCCGTCCAGGCATTGCTGTTCTCACTAGCTCCGCTATAAGGAGGATTACCCATGATCACCAAAATCGGGTCTTGATGTTTCACCTTGTTGGCCAGGGCGCATTCTTCACTGATGTCATGCGTGATGGGCAATTCAGTTTGCAGGGGTATATCCGGTTCCAGGGTGTTGGAGAGATAGAGCTTGAAGCGTTCATCTTCGCTTAGTTCATAGCCATGTTCCGCCAAGAGATAGCTGATCTTGAGATGTCCCACAGTGTAAGGTGCCATCATCAGTTCAATGGCATAGAAGTGGGGCAGGATGTGATTCCTTATCAGGTTATGGATGCTACCGCTGCCGTATTTGCCTTTATGCTCTTCTATAGCCACTTTGATAGCTTCGGCAGGAAAGGTGAGAGTACCGGCAGCAGGATCAAGAATGGTGACATCATCTGAGGCAAGGCCATCATCTTTACCGAAGTGGCTTTTCAAAAGGCTGTGGACACTGCGCACGATATAGCGCACCACAGGCTCCGGGGTATAATAGACTCCCCGTTTCTCTCTGAGCTTGGGATCGTATTCGCTTAAGAAGGTCTCATAGAAGTGCACGATGGGGTCTCTGCCCTTGCCTTCAGTGTAGAAGCGGTGCAATATCTTTTGAATATCGGTATTGAAGAGAATATCTGCAATGTCGTCTATTAAAACTGCCAAAGCCTTGGGTGGCTCTTCCAGAGAGATGAATCTGAAGATGCTTTTTAGGATGCCCAGGGTGCCGGGGATGTATTTGTAGATCAGTTCCCGGTTGAACTCACCCTCACTGCGGGTGCGGGCGGCAAAGATGCCATAGGTGAGGGTTTGGGCATAGAGATCGGCAAATTGCTCTATGGTCAGGTTGTTGATCAGTAGCTTTTTGAAGGATTCATAGAAGCTGAGCAGCACCTTCTTGCCTTGCTTAGCCTCTTCTGCTAGTTCCAGGGCGATAATCTCATCCCGTAGGAAACGGGTACGTTTTGCCAGGGCATTAGCCAGAGCTTTGGGATCGGTAATAGCAGGCAGGGAAAAGCTGAAATAGCGGCTCAGCAAGGCAGAAAGCTCTTCCACGTGCGACACGGGAGGAGTGATCTGCATCTGAGTGGCATTGATCGGACTGGCAATGGTAACGCTATCCACAAGTTGTCCATGCTGATAGAGCCGGAATTCATAGAAGTTGGTGAGGATAAGATTGGGAAAGGTAGTTAGGTATCGATTGAGCTGTTCGCTTACGGCAATGGGATCGAGGTTGTAGGCCTCTGGTTTCTTGGCTTCGATATAGCCAGTGATGTGGGCTTTGCCATCCCAGATACGGAAATCCGGGTTTCCGGCGTCTGTGAATTTGGGCAGAATGCTTACTTCACATTTGTTGATTTTGCTTACTTGGGCATAGGCATCAATCATGTCTTTAAGACAATGATAAAACGATTCTTCCCGGGCGTCACCCCGGTTGATGATCTTCTGCATGTCGTTTAGATATGTAACCAGAATAGCTTTCAGCATCTCGTAACCCCAAGTATTGTCGTATTTCTATTAGGACAAGGTCAAATAGATGGGATATTCGGTCAACCTCTTTTTGTTTAAGCTTAATTTGATCGGGAGATGGTAAGATGAAACAGATAGTTTAGGCTATTATGAGGAGGGAAGCATGATATCAGCTTCTACTCAGTCCAGATAACCGTTGTCGTCCTACACTTCCAATGAAACGGCGGGAACGGCGTATGCGCTCCGGAGACACCCGCCGGGTTCATCTCCGAGTCGTATTCGATCTGATCGTCTTTGATCCAGGGGGCAAGGGCTTTAATGTAATCCCGAGCATCGCCCAAGCTGTTAGACTTGGTATCCAGAGCCATGAGATTATCCATGACTTCCAAGGCATCGTTCAGGGGATAGACTTTGTCTTGAGCAGCCAATGCCCGGCAGATATCACTGGTGCGGTCATCCAGGATCACTACGAGCTTGTAGTATCTGGCTTTGGCTTTCTTATATCCTTGCAGTCGTCCGAACTCCCTGATCCTGAGTGCAGTATGCTCTGCCAGTCCCTGCCAATAGTGCGATGAGCGGTTGGCGAGATCATTGAACTCGTCTTTGAGGGTATCGGCAAGCATCTCTTTGGTATAACCCTGCTCAATGGCTTTGGAGAGGGTGTCTGCGAAGTTCTGCCTGACATCAGCTTCGAAGTGATTACCGATCCAGAACAACTGCTGTTTCTGGATGGTGGATGATAAGTGCTGATCTTCGATGCCCCAGAGCCCGATGCTGGTCTTGGTTGGGGCTTGCACTTGGGTGTCCCTCAGTCCGAGCCGCACACAGCGGTCTATTATCGCTTTGGTGGGCTCATTGACCAGTGCTGCGAAGTCATCTCCCAACTGGGTATTAATGATGCTCATAAGCTTATCTATTGAGCCCTTGTTGATCTTCTCGGCTCTCGGTATGTCACTCAGCATCTGGATGGCAAGCCGGGCCGCATCCTTGATCTCGGTTTTCCAGGCATTATTCAGGACCCGGTAATACTCCAGCATGAGCTTATCGTAGTAGTTCATCAGAAGGAGAACCTCCGAACCTTCACTCTGTTCCTGCCGATATCGTATTCTGAGAATCGCTCCAGACATCCAGCCAGAGCATCACAGCCATCGATATAGCCATCAGGATAAGTGAGGAACTGGCTGATGAGGGTTGGAGTATCCTGACCCTCCGGAAAGAGTATCTTTGCGGTCTCAATGATGGTCTCGGTTCTCTCGATACGCAGATTCTTGTTATCCTTATTATCGATGCGCTTGATTCTGTGACTGATGGGTGGCAGATGATTGTCATATGCCCACCGATCAAAGTCTGCCAGTATTCTGCCTTGTCCGTAGGTGGTCTCACAAGCTGCTCTGGCTTTTACTCTATAGGTTCTATCAAGCTCCTGATAGGCATCATAGTAGTATCTGAAGAACTTAGTATTCTCAGTCTGCCTTATCCAGACATGGATCACGTAGAAACGATTACCATCATAGCCAATTGAGATAACAGCTTTGAAACAGCCCTTCTCTCCCCAGGCAGGATCGGCATAGAGCCAGACCCGCTTCATCTGGGATGGTTCCGGTAAGGTGCGATACTTGGTGAACCAGTGGTTCTTGAAGATGTTCCCTTCGATTACAGGCTGTCCCAGCATCTCTCTTTGATATCCGGTTTGCCCGAACTTGGCACGTAAGTTTGGCAGAGTGGCAGTGGGGTATTGAGCCTCCCAGGTGGACTTGCCATGCATATCTTCGAGAGAGAAGCGCAAAATCGCTTTTTGGTGCGTTTTCAGTACCGATTGGTATCTTGTGTCCAGATCGGGATTATCTGCCAGCATTTCGCTTAATATGAGCTCCTGAAACTGGCAGATGGCATAGTTGGGGTGCACCAGGTTACCGAGCCAGACGATCTTGCCATTTCCCTCAGGTGAGAGAGCTCCGGCAAGCTCCTGGGTGATCTTCTCCATGCGTCTCTTACCGATGGACTGGTTTCCCATATTCTCTTCTTTATCGATATCATCACAGACAATCAGTCCGGGCCGCTTGGCAGTCTTGGGATTGATAGTACCACGATGACTCTGCTTGATGGAGCGTGCTCTGATCCTGGCTTTATTCTTGAGATAGAAGTCCAGATCAAAGGCATCCACTGGTTGCAGCTCCGGATAGTCCATTGTGAGCCGCTTATTGTTCTGCAGTTCATGCAAGGTGAAAGCAGTACGTTCCTGTGCCAGATCTACGTCTGCGGCGGTGTGGATTACATAGCGCTCACCTTTGATGATCTTCCAGATCGGATAGACCACTCCCATGAGTACCGTTTTGCCCAGCCCACGAAAGCCGGTAATGGCGATGATGCCTGAGCCCTTATCAGTCTCATCGAACATGGTCACATGTGCTGGGCAAAAAGGTAGGGGGAAGATATGCGGGAAATAGGTATGGCAGAAGAACGAGAAGGCATCCCAACCTGATCCAGTGGTTCTTCTGATGCGCTCAGTCTTAGCTTCGGGATTATCGTCTATAAAAGGCAAGACGGAGATCGTTTTGGATGCGATCTCCGCCAATGCCTTGTTATGCCGCTGGAGGAACTTCTTAGACATAACTTAAATACCCCGACGCCTGTTTGGGGCAGGCGTCGGAGTCTGCGGGCATGGAGGGACCCGCAGTTTTGGCACAAGTGCGCAGAGCAGGAGGCAACAGCTCCGCGCAGGATGTCAGGCTTGGAGGGTCTATGTAGGCTGTAGGTATGTGTTTAAGCATTTCTGACTCTCAGATACTCAGCCAGATCGATTACGATGCCGTTGAACTGCTTGAGCAGGGTCTCATGCCCTTTCTCAATCATGAAGTCGGTCACCTGATCCAAGAAGCGTACGATATAGTCGTTCAATTCCTTGGATGGCTCGGAGTCCTTCTGGTTCTGTTTGATCAGTGAGACCAAGCTCTGCAGAGCGGTATCTGCCGGGTTCTTGGCATATTCTCTGAGTGCTTGGATCAGCGCTCTCTTGCGGGCTAAGCTGATCTCATGGTCAAGCTTGCGCTCTTCTTTGAACAGCTCTGCCCACTTGCCGGACTTGATCCACTTGCGGACGGTGATTACGGAGACACCGAAGATCACCGCCAGCTCAGTGGGATCGGTTTTACCATTCAGGTAAGCTTCTTTGCAGTTCTCCCGCTTGATGCGGAACTCAAGAGCGTTACTCATACTCCGGGCGCACCTTGTGTTTGGTCAGATATTCGTTCAAGTCCTTGCCGGAGCAGCGCAACTGCCCGTTTTCTTTGGTTCTAAAGGCAGGCAGAGGATCGAGAATATCCTTGATCCAGCGATACACCGTAGTACGGTTGACCCGGAGTGTTGCTGCCACTTCATCGGGTCGATAGTTGCGGTCATCTCTGAATATGCTCATGGTCTCCTCTGCTGCATTATAAGTTTCAAATGTCATCATTTCTTCTCCTCTGCTTTGATCAAATTAGGATGTGCAAGGATGCAACTCAATTACAAGGAGCTGAAGTTCAGTACTACCTTGTTGTAGTTCCCGGCTTCATCCCTTACTGAGAAAGAGATGTACTGTTTAGTAGAGGTAACAGTGATCGCTTTATCGATCAGTTCCATCGCTTCCTTCCAGATCGGGTCTTTGATCTTGTAGCGGCGCAGGGCGAAGATCCGATAACGGGCAAGCTGACCACGCTTATCGACTTGGAAAGCTTCATTGATGATCGCCTTAAGATTGTCATTGGAGTTCTCTGACCAGGCTTTGATACACTCGTCTATCTTCTGCTTGGCAAGTTGCAGCTCAATTCCGAACTGTATCTTCTCCCGGTAGCGGATTTCGATCTTGTATTTTTCATCAAAGGTAAGCAGCAGGGCATTACCCTTCCATTCGACATTGTTCTTTCTGGCAACATCGTTCAGATAATCTTCCACTATCTTGATGATGCTGTGTTTTTCTTTGATGATGTGCTCGTGCAGTTTGAGTGCACGTTCCATCGCTTTACTAACGGCTTTCTCTCGATCCAGAATGTCCTTATTCAGCACTTTGACAGAGATTTCCCGACCTTGGGCATCGGTCAGAGTACGACTCTTTGAGTTAGTAGTAGACTTTCTACTCATGTGTATCCTCCCTTGGATTTTCTATATTACTATTGATTTTCTGCTTACGTATGTATGACCGGAACATGGCGATTACCGCTCTGCGCTCTTTGGGGTCGAGCAGATTCCAGTGGCTTTTATGGTAATGCTTTATGGTGAATGCCCTTAAGTCGTTCTCTGTCCATCCCGCCTGTTTCATCAAGGAAAACATGTACTTTCCCTGCTTATCAAAGGTGAACTCATTGGGTCGACCATGCTTGCGATACTTGATCATGAGCGCTTTCAGTTCTTTGAGCTTATCTTCCGGTAGAGCCCTTAGTGATTCGCCATAACCGAGACGGCTCATAATGAGTTTGAAGCCATCCAGGGGCCAGTGAAACTTCTTAACCCTGAGGGCATGGATTTCTCGGCGTAGTTTGCGTTCTCGTAGTTCCTGTGTCATAGAATGCCCTTTGGACTGCTATTCCAGTCCTTTCTGTCTGAGATACGTTTTAAAGCTTATCTTCCAAGACTCGCCACTCACCAGATACTCAAAATATGCGTCTATGAGTCTGGATTTCTGCTCGGTTGTGTCGCCTAACAGCTCTCTGGCTTCGGCTCGATTAAGTTGCTCCTGCCTTCTAAGCTCTTTCTCCTCAGCCCTGCGGAGCTTCTCTTCTTTACTGATCGAGGGTCGCATCCGACCCAGGATACCCGGCTCAATTTGCTTGCCGATCTCTCTCAATCTATCTCGGCTGATTACTTTATACTGCTTGCCTTCCATACCGATGCATCCAATTGAAGCCAAAGCTTCCATATAGACAAACACCCACTGACGACTTCTACCGAAGTCCTTAGCTATGGCTCGGATGGAGGTGTATTTACCCTTCTCGATCTGGTCGAGCAAGGCGGTAGCTGCCTTAATCTCGAATTTCCAATTACCCTTCTGACTGTAACATACTTTGGGGCTATAGCGATCAGCCAAGACATAGATGCCCTCCTTCTTGGAGATCAGTTTGATCTTCTTATCTGCCAGCAGTTCAAGCAGCACAGGCTCGATTACAGAGAGATCTTGAGCAATCATGTTAGAGACCGTCTCTGCGGTGAACGGTTTCTTGAACTGCCTTACGAAATTGAGTACCAGATCTTTAGTCTTCATTTTGCGAGCTTGAGATCGATTACTCTTCCGGTTGATTCGCTTAGTTTGAGCTCTCCGGTTTCAATGGAGTGCATCATCTTCATGGCTTTGCGTAAGTTGCCCTTTGCCGACTCATGGATCAAGTCCACGATCTTTTCGGTCACTTCCACATCCAGCACTTCCTTGGCGAGGATTTTGATATCCTTGCGGTTTACGGGCTTGAACTCATAGAATGAGTTGCAGCGGTCGAAGTAGTATTCATTGATCTGGGAAAGCCGATCCTTGGCATTCTGCATCCCCACCAGAATCACTACGGTTAAGGTCTCATCTACGATGTCCCGGATCGCACCAAGCAGCTTCTCGTGCTTGAAAGCATAGTCGATCTCATCGATTACTATAACCATGTCTTCCTGCTCCTCCAGTATCTGCAGGCTGAGCTTGAAGAGGTTATTGGTAGTTCCGTAGGGGATGTTGTTGCCGAGTCCGAATCTCTGGTACAAGGCAGTGATTAGATCGACTGCGAAGGACTTAGGGGTCGATGTAGCTTCCAGTCTCAGGTATATGTAACCTCTCTGGAACGCCATTCTTTGGGCATAGGTGGTCTTGCCGAGACCGGGCAATCCATAGATCAGTCCCAGTCCGACCATCTCCATCTTGGGTCTATTGAGCAGGTAGTTGACGCACTGATCGGCTTCAACTACATTGCTTATTCTTACGAGCTGATTCTGTTTCAAGCTTCCTCCTTACTTGATTCCTATGAACTTGAGCATCTCTTCGAAGCTCTTCTCTTTGGGTTTGATTACGTCGTCATCGTCATCCTCCACTCTCAGTGGCTTGGGAGGATCGAGCTTATTGGGCAGCGTTGCCTGCACTTGCTTATCAAGCTCTTCCATCAGCTTCTCAGCACTGGGTGGAGGAGCTTCAAGGGTCGGGGGCTGGATAAAGGTGGGATTGTGTTCTATCTCAGCCATCGGCAGCGGCTTAACCAATCGATCCACCGCTTCCTGCGTCTGTCTGACGATCTGCTTGGTGCGCTTGGCGATCAGCTTCTGATGCCGCTTATTGGCTTTCTGTTCCTTATGCAGTTCAGCTGCTGAGATCGGATTGTCTTTATCCAGCAAGATGAATGGGTCCTGCGACCTGCGGACTTCCGCCTGGCAGATGAAGTTGTCTTGCATATCGTAGACGAGTATCCAGCGCAGATCGCTCAGATCGTAGCGAATCAGCAGTTCCTTGCCGATGTGCCCGATCAGCTCCGTATCCCAGTACATTAGCTTGTTGAGCACGATGCCGTTATTCCGCAAAGTCTTGCGTACGGTAGACATCATCATGAAGTTGAGCTTGTCAGCTTTGATCTTCTGCTCTTCCGGTACGGGATTGGCACTAAATACTTCCCAAGGCGATTTACCTTTCAAGCCGCTATGTGGAGCTTCGCCATACATCTTCCGGATGAAGAAGCCAATCATCTGCATGGCTTCTTCTATGGTAGGAGGAGTGGCATCGTACATCTTTCTTGCCCACGTCTCGTTACGCATAAGTGTTGCAGGCTTATCGTCTATCGATGCACCCCGGAAGCTGCCGATGAATCGTTCAAAGCGTTCTTGGAAGGTCTTGAAGAAGCGTTCGATCACCTTGGCTTTGGCATTGTAGCTTTCGGCGAAGGCTACTTGGATGCCCAGGCGTGGGAAGATCCCTGCCAGATCGCTGGATAAATCATGGTCCTGCCACTTCTCATTAAAGAGCTTTGCTCGGAAGGCTTTACCGTTATCGAGATAGACGTACTTGGGAACTCCGCCCCAGTTCAGGAAGGCGTTTCTGAAGGCGATCTGGATATGCTGGCTGTCCTCGGTAAAGGCAAGTGATGCGCCTACCGGGTATCTTGAAGCCCAGTCAAAGACCATGATCATGGTCATGCGCTGCGCTTTCCCGGTTTTGGGATTCATGATATCAAAAGCCAGGGTATGACCGTCTGCCACCCATACGTCTCCTACATTCAGTAGGCTGGAATCTCGGATGATAGTCTTGACTATGGTCTCAGCCACTGCTTTACTGCCAAGTCTCGCTTGAGTCCAGATTGCCATGTTGTCCCGTTTCCAGTCCATGACCCAGCGTTTGAGAGTAGGTGCTGAACTGGGCGATTGCAAACAACCCATCCGCTCATAATCTTTGATCGTGGAAATTGCGGTGCCGATTTTGACCTTCTGGGGAGTCAACAGCAGCTTAAGCAGGAACTGCTGTTCCAGATAAGTAACCTTGCGTCCCTTGGTCTGGTTCTTGGACTTGTGGATCAAAGCGAACATATCCCGCTCGTTCTGCAGGTATTTTTCTACCCATAAGCGCAGACAGCGTTCTTTGCGTTGCCCTTTGATCTTGAACAGTTCCGGTATAAACTGTCCCTTATTGTATTCATCGGTTATCTGCCGCCACTCTTGTACTTTGGCAGTACAGACCTTCAAACGCTCCAAGACCATCTCACAGAACTGAGCATTGAGCTGAGCCTCAGTCTTGCAGCTGAGCAGTTCCTTTGCTTGTGGTCTTAAATCAATATCCGGGACTTCTTCATTAAGTTCGGATAGGGGAGAAAGGTCTGACTTCTCTCGTATCTGCTCCGATTGGAGCTTTTTTACTATCTTGGCAGCATCACCTGTGAACTTGAGCGTCGCACCAGAATGGATCAGAGCTAAGACCCGCCGGTAATTGCGGTCATAGTTCTGCCTGTCTATCTGGTTATAGACTTCATCAATTCTGTCCACCTTGTGCCTCCTGCTTCTTTACCTTATTATAGGAGACGATAAATAGACTGGTGTGCTCGTGATCCTCGATGAGCATCCGTTCCTTCCTTAAAGGTATCGGCTCCTGACGCAGCTTGCGGCAGAGCTGCTGATCCAGATCGACTATCTGCTGGTCGACGAGTACGAATAACTTGGTAGTACGGTAACTGCCGCTCTTTACCGTTCTTCTCACTGCGATATAGACGCCTTCATCGATCATTCTCCGGATCGTCTTTACCGACTTACCATAAATCTGAGCCAGCCGTGCGGCCGGCAGCCATAAAAGTTCTACTCCTGTTTCCATCACATAACCTTCCAAATCGAGCAAACCACTTGGACAAGCACTTGGACATTTCTGAGGACAACCACTTGGACAATTGCTCAAACCACTTGGACATTCTTGGCACCACTTGGACAAAAATGCGCAGATTGAGTGGCTGGTGTGCTTGGAAGCTATGCGTAGAAAGAGTTTGGAACGGTTTTGTCCAAGTGGTTCGCAATTTAAAACCACTTGGACATTTTTCGAGAGGCAGGTTTCACATCTGCCGTTTAGTCTCGATTCTGCGTTCATATTCACCTCTTTGTAACGTTTTAATCAGGTGCTAACTTCCATACCGGCAACATCTTGGGAAGTCCTTTCTGCCACTTTCGAAAGCTTTTTTTCACTGCGGTTAATCCGCTGGCATTTACGCCGTCAAGAAATCAGCTATCGAAAATAAGTGTTGACACTTCTATTTAGCTCTGTTTTGTTGTTCTGTGAACATAATGCTTACCGAATGGATTATGTCAATGCTTTTTATTCTGTA
>Ga0334894_1001004_pt1 | contig 26897 bp, 21 predicted proteins | sample GraSluR3_MG_6_FD_207225 | JGI IMG/M metagenome (GOLD analysis project Ga0334894, IMG submission 207225) | Sludge microbial communities from methane-producing bioreactor in Wageningen University, Netherlands - Granular Sludge_12_05 R3 | ecosystem: Engineered > Bioreactor > Anaerobic >...
TCTCCTTGTATAATAGAGTTAGTTGGAAACATGGCTATTCCAACTACGAACTTACTGTTCATCCCGCATGCCATGTGGGATAATAGACTCGTGCAGATTGAGGGCGTAGTTGCTCTCCTTGAAGCTCGGCTTCGTAAGAAAGACTTACGCCTCATCTTTACGGGTGGTACACGAATGAGCTGGATGGGGTTTGGCCCCGTATATCTAACAAGGTTGTGTTCCCGTAAAGTCATGTGGAAAACCTCTGTCTGTAACGATACTGAAAGGTTTGGTGCAATCATGTTTTTTATAGGCATCGACGTAGCCAAAAGCAAGCACGATATTTCCGTTCTAGATAACAACGGGGATGTATCGTTTGCCCTTCCCAATGTACCCAATACAACCGCTGGAGCAACACGTTTTCTCAAAGCTCTTGAGAAACATGGTATTCCTGCCGGAGACTGCATAGTAGGTATGGAAGCAACCGGCCACTACTGGCTCGCTTTTTATTCGTTTCTCATCAACCATGACTTTGATATCAAAGTCATTAACCCCATCGTGACCGACGGCTATCGCAATATGCTGGTGCGTAAAGTCAAAAATGATAACATCGATTCCCAGATTATTGCTAAAGTCCTCATGCTGGGTGCTTACCAGGAATCTCCGGTTGCTGACGGAGAGATGGTGGCCTTGCGGCAGCTGTGCCGTTTCAGATCCTATGAGGTCGATTCTTGTTCTGACCTAAAGCGAAAAGCCATTGCACTGTTGGACCAGATCTTTCCTGAGTTTGCTTCACTTTTTTCAGACACCTTTGGCGTGACAGCCCGTGAAATCCTATTGAGCTATACTACTCCCGAGGAGCTAACTCAGATCAGCACAACCAAGCTGGCTAATCTGCTTAAAAAGGTTAGCAAAGGCCGCTTTGGCAGACTTAAGGCAGAGGAATTGAAGGCTATTGCGAGTACTTCACTAGGCATCACGATTGCAACAGATGCCTTTGCTTTTCAGCTAAAGCAGATTCTGGAGCAAATTAAGTTTATTGAAGCACAGGTTGCTGACCTCGACCGTCAAATCACTGAATATATGGAGCGATCCCAATCATATATCACCACGATCCCCGGTATAGGCCCAGTTTTGGGTGCTGTCATCGTTAGTGAAATAGGTGAAATTTCAAGATTCGCAGCTCCATCCAAATTGGTGGCATATGCTGGTCTAGATGCCTCTGTCAAACAGTCTGGTGATTTTGAAGGATCCCAGATGCATATGTCCAAACGTGGATCCCCCTACCTAAGGCGCGCAATCTTTATGGCTGCCACAGTAGCTTCTCACCACGATCCTGTACTATCTTCCTATTACCAAAAGCTGAAAGCACGTGGAAAGCATCATAACGTTGCTGTTGGCGCAGTTGCAAGAAAGCTTACGTACATTATTCATGCAGTTATGACTGAGAAACGACCATTCGAAGTTCGTTGACACGTTTTTTATAAACAAAACCTCCTTCTAACCGAGCGATTTGTTCTAACATCGCTCTGATTGTGATGCGTTTTTTACGTCAACGATAAAAAGATTTTTGAATGCTATAACATGCAAATTTTACTTAAATTTTCTCTTGACTTTTTATAGCTGGTCTTTCTACAAATCAGGCTGTTTTGTTCCATTTTATCATTAGTTGAATTCTAAAGCTATATACACACTTTTGTTCACACAGGGCTTTTTTATTGTTTTTTGCGGGGGTTTAACATATTTTCCAACTCTTAATAATATTATTCTAATAGGTTGTATTAAGAAAGAAAAGGAGAGGAGGAATAAGGATGGCTCTTGAATTGGTAAGAGACCTGATAAAGATAGATCAGGTTATAGGGGAAGAAATAACCCAGGCCATGGTGGAAGGCGATGTTGTTGTCCCGGACAGTAAGCCGGATGTAGATAAAGTCCTCAGCACAAATGGTTGGGTTGTCATAACCGATAAAGAGGTTGTGGACAACAAGGTTATCCTGGAGGGGATTGTTAACGTTAAATCCCTATACATTTCTCATGAAGGGGAACAGCCTTTATACCATATGGAAGGGAGTTTCGGATTTACCCAACAGATAGAACTGCCAGATATTACAAATAGAATGGAGGCTGATGTACAGGCGGAAATAGAACATGTGGACAGCAGTATAGTCAACGGCAGAAAGCTTTACGTTAAATGCGTATTGAATATTTCGGGCAGGGTTTTCGAAAGGACCCAGATAGATATTATTAAAGACGTAAAAGGCATTGAGGATATCCAGGTTCTCAGGGATTACATGGAAATGGGCGATACCATAGGAGAAAACATATCCCGTGCAACTGTCAAGCAGGAGTTTGAAATACCTGCGGATAAACCCTCCATAAAGGAAATATTGACAACCGACATTACCATAGGGGAAAGGGAAAGCAGAATAACAGAGAACAGAATCGTCCTTCAGGGAATGTTAAAGATGACAACCCTGTACATTGGAGGTGGCGAGGATAATTCAATAAACAGTGTGGAATATCAGATGCCCTTCAGCCATTATATAGAGATTGCCGGAGCCATGCCAGGTATGAAGGAAAAGATGAAATACCTGGTTGAAGACCATTATTCAACCGTCAGGGAAAACGAAGAGGGACAGATTAGGGCTATTGAATATGAAGCAGTAGTCAAGATCGAGGGAAAGGTTGAGACGGTTCAACCGGTGGAGCTGCTGACAGACGCATATTCACCCTCGACAAAGCTTGAAACCGATAGATTGCATATGAAGTTTAAAAAGCCCCTTGACCATGTAACCGACGATATAATCGTCAAGGAAGAGATAGACCTTTCGGAGGATTGTCCGCAGATAAACGAAATATGCAATGTGAAGGCGGTTCCTGTGCTGACCGACTTTGGCATATCCGGGGATCAGGGAGTAATTGAAGGCGTTCTGTGCATTGAGGCTCTCTATCTGACCGAAAACCATGAGGATGCATTGTATGTATACAAGGACGAGATACCCTTCCGGCATACCATACAGCTTCCTGAAGAGGATGACCGGATGGAGCTGGATGTGGACCTTTATCTTGATGACCTGCAGTATCGTTCACCCGATAACTGTTTGCTTGATATCAGGGGTAAGGTAAAGGTTGAGGCAGATATAAACAAGACCTATGAAAAGGAGGTTCTGTCAGACATTCAGGAGGCAGAGGAAGGGGAAAGTTTCCCCGCCGCCAGCATTGTGGTATACACCATACAGACGGGTGACAACCTGTGGAAAATAGCTAAACGGTTCAATACCACCATAGAGGAGCTTGTTAACATTAACAATATAGAGGAGCCGGATAATCTGGTATCGGGAGATAAACTAATCATTTCCCGTATAGTTAAGTATCAGTTGTCTTAACAGCAAGGTCCGCGTCAGCGGATTTTTTTTGCCCCGGTGTAACCATCATTAGTATTCCCTGTGAGTCAAACCGACGTTAATTTTTTGATTATATGCCCCCCAGATGGGGGGTTTTTTAGTATAAAGGAATTGCGAATGGCAAAAATAACTAATGTACGCTTAAGGGGGAGTGACAATGCAGGAAAACGGCAAACTTATTATCATTGGGGGTGCAGAGGATAAACAGGGTGAATGCCAGATATTGAAGGAGGTGGCAAAGGCCGCAGGCACACCGCAGGGCAGAATAGTCATAATTACCACTGCCACCCAGAAGCCCCGGGAGGCGGGGAAGTTGTATGTTAAATTATTTAAGGATTTGGGGGTGGAGGGTGTTGAGGTTATTAACATAGAGAGCCGGCAGGATGCAGGGCAGCAAACATTTCTAAGGACGGTGGAGAAAGCAACCTGCATTTTTTTTACCGGGGGAGACCAGCTTAGAATTACCAGCATACTTGGAGGTACGGCTATGGGCGATAAGCTGAAGCAGCTGTATTATTCAGGCATCACCATAGCCGGGACCAGCGCCGGGGCGTCCGCAATGAGCAGTACCATGATAATCACAGGGAATGAAGAGGATTCCCCAAAAAAGTGCACTGTGAAGATGGCTCCGGGTCTCGACCTGCTGAAGGGTTGTGTGATAGATCAACATTTCGCCCAGAGAGGCAGGATAGGACGTCTTTTATGCGCGGTTGCCCAAAACCCACATGTCCTTGGCATAGGAATAGATGAGGATACTGCGATAGTGGTGGAGGGCAACAGATTTAGGGTAGCGGGATCCCAGGCTGTTACAGTGGTGGATGGAAGGCTGCTATCCTTTAGCAATGTTTCCGAAACCAAGCCCGATGACCCTTTAGCGCTGATGGGCATAGTATTACATGTACTGCCCAAGGGATACGGTTTTGACCTTGCAAACAAAAAGCCAATTAACTACCAATTTTGGGAGGATAGAAATGAAGATACTGGAAAAGGCAATATACAGAGGCAGGAATATATACAGTCACAGTACGGTAATAAGGATTAAGGTGGACCTTGAAGAATACTCCAATACTCCCACCTGTGAAATAGCATCCTTTAATAAAAGATTGCTTGAAATGCTGCCGGGTCTTAATAGGCACCGCTGCTCAAGGGGATATGCCGGAGGTTTTAAGGAGAGACTGGAAGAGGGAACCTATCTGGCCCATGTATTTGAGCATATAGCCATAGAACTGCAAAATGCTGTGGGCCACGACGTATGGTTCGGGAAAGCAAGAAGGGTAAACGGGGGTAACGATTACTACGTTATATATGAATATTTAAATGAGGATGTGGGGCTTGCCGTCGGGCGTATCGGTCTTGAGCTTATAAACAACCTGCTGGAAGGAAAGGCCCTGGACATACATGCCAAAATAGCTCAATTGCACAATATAGCCAAAAAAACCGACCTGGGACCCAGCACCCTTGCAATAGTGGAGGAGGCAAAGCTGCGGGGCATACCCTTTATGAGGATTGGCAATGAAAGTATATTACAGTTGGGTTATGGGAAGTACCAGAAAAGAATTGAAGCTACCATTACCGAAAATACCGGTTGTATATCGGTTGATATTGCCTGTGATAAGGTAGTAACCAAACAACTGCTTCAAGAAGCGGGCATTCCGGTTCCTGAGGGCGATATAGCCTATGAACCGGATTTGGCCCTGTCGGTTGCCCATGACCTCGGTTATCCGGTGGTGGTAAAACCCAACAACGGCAATCAGGGAAGAGGGGTTTCCTTAAATATCACATCGGATGAGGAGTTCACAAAGGCATATCTGGCAGCGTCAGCTTTAAGTGATAAAGTAATAGTAGAAAGACAGATACCGGGGAAAAACTTCAGGGTGCTTGTGGTGGGAGGAAGCGTTGCTGCCGTGGCCGAAAGGATACCCGTAAGCATAACAGGAGACGGTATTCATAGCATAAGGGAACTTATAGAAATCGAGAATACAGACCCGATGAGGGGGGACGGGCATGAAAAGCCTCTTACCAAAATCAAAATAGACGAACATGTCAAGCTGATGCTGAATAAACAGGGTATTAACCTTGATCATATACCTTCAAAGGGCGAAACCGTAATGGTAAGGGAAAACTGTAACCTAAGCACCGGGGGCAAATCGGTTGATAAGACCGATAAAATCCATCCGCAGGTTTCTATGCTGGCCGTCAGGGCAGCGGATATAATAGGGCTTGATGTTGCTGGTGTTGACGTTATGACTGCGGATATATCCAAACCCCTGCAGTCAACAGGAGGGGCAATAATTGAGGTTAATGCTGCTCCGGGAATCCGAATGCATCACTACCCGTCCCGGGGAAAGGCAAGAAATGTTGCCCGTTCTATTGTGGATATGCTTTTTCCAAGGGGAGACCAGTATTCCATACCTATAGTCTCAATCACCGGTACAAACGGAAAGACTACTATCGCAAGGATGCTTTCAAACATACTGACAATAAGCGGATATAATGTAGGATGTACCACCACAGGAGGCATATATATAAATCAGAAATGCATACTTAAAGGCGATACTACGGGCCCCTCGAGCGCACGGGTGGTTTTATCGGACAGGAAGGTGGATATTGCGGTGTTGGAGACTGCCAGGGGAGGTATTGTACGTTCAGGGCTGGGATATGACCTTGCGGATGTGGGAATTGTGACCAACATTACCGGAGACCACTTAGGAATTGACGGTATAAATAACCTTGAGGAACTGGCTTATATAAAAAGCCTGGTGGTGGAAGCGGTAAGATACGACGGGTATGCCGTGCTGAATGCCGATGACAGTATAACGACGGCTATGGCCGAAAGGATAAGGAGCAGTATCATATATTTTTCCCGCAGGGATGACAATATGCTTGTATTCAAGCACATAAACAGCGGAAGAACAGCAGTATTCGTCAAGGACGGGACTATAGTTATTGCGAAGAGCGGCAAATACTATCCTGTTACAGGGATTGACGAAGTACCCTGCACGATGGGAGGCAGGCTCAAGCATAATATAGAGAATACCCTTGCGGTAGTAAGCGGGGCATTTGCCTTAAGTGTGCCGGTAGGCGATATTGTAAAGGGGCTTAAGACCTTTTATAACGACCACCAGAACAATCCGGGAAGATTTAATATCTATAATGTGGGCAATTTCAGGGTCCTGGTGGATTACGGACACAATCCCGCAGGATACAGGATGGTTACCGACGCTTTAACAGATTTGGGAGCCGGAAGGCTGGTCGGGATTATTGGGGTACCCGGTGACCGCCTTGAGCAGGATATGATTGAGGTGGGAAGCATTTGCGCAGGCGTGTTTGATAAAATATATATCAAGGAAGACAAGGATTTGAGGGGCAGGAAACAGGGTGAGGCAGCCGGATATTTATTTGAGGGCCTTAAGAAGCGAGGGTTTCCACAGGAACAGGTGGAGGTTGAGTTTGACGAGACAAAGGCCCTTTGGAAGGCCATGAGGACTGCCATGCCCGGCGATTTAATAGCTGTCTTCTATGAAAATCTGCAGCCTGTTTTAGATACCATATCCAGGGTATCGGCGATACTGGGAGCGAAACCCAAAGCCAGAGGCATAATGCAAAGGAGCGTGGAAAATTAATATCACTGCCAAAATTTATATTGGAGTATTCAGCCCACAGGTATATAATTATTAGTGTAATAGCAATATACTTCCCGCAGGAGGAAGAGCATGGCAGAGATAAGATTGAAGGCCCGGGCTAAAATTAACCTTACCCTTGATGTGCTGCAAAGGTTGAATAGCGGCTATCATCAGGTAGAAATGATATTGCAGCAGATTGACCTGTCGGATGAAGTTGGAATAGTATCGGATGGGCAAAAGGGCTGTATACGTGTGGAGAGTAACTGCTCCACCCTGCCAAAGGACGGGGACAATATAGCCTATGGGGCGGCACAGCTTATTAAGGATATGTACGGTATAAAGCAGCAGGCAACCATAACGCTTCAGAAAAGCATACCTGTGGCTGCAGGGCTTGGTGGGGGCAGTGCAGATGCGGCGGCGGTCATATTGGGACTTAACCGTATATGGGGACTGGGGTTGGACATCCCGGCAATGATGAAGCTTGGGACAAGGCTGGGCGCCGATGTTCCCTTTTGCATTCTGGGAGGCACCGCCCTTGCCCGGGGGATAGGAGAGGTGCTGACCCCCATACCTTCTGACCTGTCTTTGGATATTCTGCTGGTTAAGCCTGACTTAATGGTATCTACCGCTTCGGTATATAAGAGCCTGGATATTACATCCATTTCAAAAAGGCCTGACAACTACGGAATGATTGAAGCATTGAAGGCAGGGGATAATGAAGGCATAGCAGACAGGATGTTTAACGTGCTGGAAGGAGTGACGGTAAAAAGGCATCCCGAAATAGGTATTATAAAGAAAGATATGATGGTAAGAGGGGCGCTGGGAGCCATTATGTCGGGAAGCGGGCCCACCGTTGCAGGGCTATATGAAAACCAACAAGGGGCCCTTGCGGCTGCGGAGTTCTTTAAGACTAAATATAAAGAGGTTATCGTCACAAAGACTGTGACTTTAGAAGAGGGTGAATAAATGATTAATGCAATAATTCTTTCGGGGGATAAAAACCAGAGCCTGTCCAACGGTTATACAAAGGCCCTTGTAAAAATAAAGGACAGGATTATGATTGATTACGTTGTTGATGCCCTTCAAAACAGTTCGGAAATAGGTCAAATCGCGGTGGTGGGTTCTGTGGAACAACTGCGGCCATACCTTTCACAAAAGGTTTCCTGCATAGCTGAAGGGGCAGACGACCTTATCGACAATACCCTTATAGGAATAGGGCTTTTCAAACAAGACCCGAGGGTGCTTGTGCTTACCTGTGATATTCCATATCTTACCCCCGAGGCGGTGGACCATTTTGTTAGACACAGCGAAAAAACCGGGGCGGACATGTGTTATCCAATAGTAAGAAAAGAGGATAACCAGGCAAAGTTCGCAAGGGCAAACAGAACCTATGCAAAACTAAGGGATGGGACCTTTACCGGGGGCAACATGTTTTATGTGAATCCACAGGTGGTGGAAAGGTCGGCGGATCTTGCAAGGCGGCTGGTGGGATACCGGAAAAAACCCTGGAAGATGTGCAGGGTATTGGGCTGGAATTTCGTATTCCAACTATTAGCCGGGAGTCTTACAATATCGGGGGTGGAGAGCAGAATGTCAAACCTGCTTGACATTAAGCTGGCAGCGATTATATCCCCCTATCCCGAGGTGGGTAACGATGTGGACAAGGAAAGCGATTTGACCCTTGCGAGGGAATACCTAGCGGATATCGGATAAGTCAGGTGGAACGGTTGCACCAGTGAAAAGGAGGAGCCTGATTGCGCGAGATAAATACCCAACATATAAGTATGAAGGTAAAGGAACTGTTTCTGAAAGCAAATTACCATATAGGCGAAGACATACTACAATGGCTTAAGGAAAGCGTGCTTAAGGAGGAATCCCCGACCGGCAAAGCGGTGCTTATGCAGATAATCGAAAACCATAATATAGCATCGAAAGAACACATTCCCATTTGTCAGGACACGGGAATGGCAGTCCTGTTTATTGAACTGGGGCAGGACATAAGGATAGTTGGCGGGGATTTTAATGAAGCGGTAAACCGGGGAGTAAGGGAAGCATATATTGAAGGGTACTTAAGAAAATCGGTGGTGAATGACCCGTTATTCAGCCGTATAAATACCAAGGATAACAGCCCTGCAATCATATATACAGACTTGGTGCCCGGAGATAAAATATATTTCCATATAACCGGCAAGGGCTTCGGCAGCGAAAATATGAGCCGGATGAAAATGCTAACCCCCGCCGACGGGGTAGAAGGGGTCAGGAGGTTCGTAGTGGAAACAGTAAAAACAGCCGGGCCCAACCCCTGTCCCCCTGTAATTGTAGGCGTCGGTATAGGCGGTACCATCGACAAGTGTGCCCAGATTGCCAAAAAAGCTACACTGCGGGAAATGGGGAAGAATAACAAGGATCCACGCTATGCGAAGCTGGAACAGGAAATATTAGAACGGGTCAATTCACTGGGAATAGGGCCCGCCGGCCTTGGCGGTCGTATAACGGCACTTGCTGTAAACATTGAATACTATCCGACGCATATAGCGGGAATGCCGGTGGTGGTAAACTTATGCTGTCATGCGGCCAGACACGCCCAGGCAGTTCTTTAGGAGGGGTTTTGGATGGCCCAAAACATAAAAAGGATAACCACACCGCTGACCGAACAGGCGGTAAAGGACTTAAGAGCGGGGGACAGTGTGTTTATTACGGGAGAGATATATACCGGCAGGGATGCGGCGCATAACCGCTTTGCCAAGCTGATAGAACTGGGAAATGAGCTGCCTGTGGACTTCGCAGGCCAGATAATATACTATGTGGGTCCTACCCCCGCCAGACCGGGACAGGCATGCGGCGCCGCCGGTCCCACAACCAGCTGTCGTATGGATATAAATACCCCGCCCTTATTGGAACGGGGTTTAAAGGGAATGATTGGGAAAGGGTTGCGTTCACAGGCTGTTATAGATTCTATGAAAAAAAACAAAGCCGTATATTTTGCCGCCACCGGAGGCGCAGCCGCTTTGATTGCCGGGAGCATCAAGAAGGTTGAGGTAATAGCCTATGGGGATCTGGGAGCGGAGGCATTGCATAAAATGACGGTGGAGGATTTCCCTGCGATAGTGGTGGTGGACAGTCAGGGTAATAACCTGTACCGTACGGGACCTGAACAGTTCAGAAGATAGTGTTATCATGTGTATATAAAGGTTTTTAACACAAAAGGGGATGTGCCCTAACCATGGTTAGGGCACATCCCCTTTTGTGTTCCTTTTTGAATAAGCCGGCGTATTAGTGTAAACATTATATACATGGCTGGTAGAACCAATTCAGGTGTCAGCGGCCATTATCCGCTGATTATGCTGATAAAGCAGGGGACTACAGGCGTTTATACCGTTAAGAGGGGAGCGGGACGGATGGAGTTTGCAGCGGAAATAGCCCAGGCCTTATGGGCAGAAATCAGGGCATTGTACAATGTTTACCTTATGCTGCTTGGCATGGGAATAGGAGCATTTTGTTACTTCGTAGACGGGAATAGTTACAAAAAGAAAGGACTGAAAAAGGAAACGATTGCCGCCAAGGTGACAGGGATGGTTTTCTTTGTATCCGCTGCCGGGTTATATATACTTTTAAGAATTTTCTAGGAGGTCTGGTATGGGGTTATTAGGCAGGCTGATGGCAAAAAAGGAAAATAAGGAGCCTGAAAAGGATGTACCCAGGGACAGGGTTTTTGCTGCACTGAATAAAAACCTTGCGTATTTCGAGGACAAACTGAAGGATTGCGACGATGTGGTCTACCGGGAGTTTGAGGTAGGAAGCAAGCAGCAGTATAGGTTTGCCCTTGTTTTTGTGGACGGGCTGATTGACAGGAATATGATAAACGAGGAAGTACTAAAGTCTCTTATGCTAGAGACCAGACATGCCAATATGAATCCCGGTATTTTTTCCAAAAACATTTATAACCTAATCCGAAATAGTGCTGTAACCACCGGAGAAGTCAAGGAGGAGGAATATCTTGATAAGGCAATGGTTTCGCTGCTGTCAGGCGATTCCCTGCTTTTGACAGACGGTTATAAAAAGGTGCTGGTTATAGGTTCCAAGGGGTGGCCCAGCAGGGGCGTCCAGGAGCCCGAGACCGAAGCGGTTATACGGGGCTCCAGGGACGGTTTCAGTGAGACCTTAAGAATAAACACTGCCCTGTTAAGAAGGAGGCTGAGGGACCCCAGCCTAAAAATAAAGCAGATAAGGCTTGGCGTTCGTTCAAAGACCGACATAGCCATAGCATATATGGACAACATTGTGGACAAAAATGTGCTTGGCGAGGTTGAAAAAAGGCTGGAAGCCATTAGTATCGACGGAGTACTTGAAAGCGGCTACATAGAGAATTTTATTGAGGATACATGGTATTCTCCCTTTCCGCAGGTTCAGAGCACCGAGAGGCCGGACAGGGTTGCCGCAGCGCTGCTGGAGGGCAGGGTGGCGATAATAACCGACAACACCCCCTTTGTATTATTGGTTCCAGTAACCCTTAACATGCTCTTCCAGTCCGCGGAGGATTATTACGAAAGATGGTTTATAGCCAGTTTTATCAGAATAATGAGATACGCTGCCGCCATCGTATCGCTGGCACTGCCTGCACTTTACATAGCAATAACCTCTTATCATCCCGGGCTTATACCCACTGACCTTGCTTTGTATATTGCAGGAACCCGTACCGGGGTACCCTTCCCCGCCTTTCTTGAAGCTGTGGTAATGGAATTGACCCTGGAGCTTTTGAGGGAAGCGGGGATCCGCCTGCCCGGACCCATAGGGCAGACCATAGGCATAGTAGGCGGTTTGGTTATCGGTCAGGCGGCGGTGCAGGCGGGGCTGGTAAGTCCGATTATGGTTATAGTGGTGGCGGTAACTGCGATATCATCCTTTGCGCTGTCCTCTTACAGCATAGGCATAGCCTTCAGGTTTTTAAGGTTTTTTGTAATAGCACTTTCGGCGGTATTAGGACTATACGGACTGATGATCAGCCTTCTTATTATACTTATCCATATGTGCTCGCTTAAAAGCTTTGGCGTACCTTATCTGTCCCCTCTTGTGGGCAATACCTACTATGAACTGGGAGATTCCTTCATAAGGGTTCCGCTGATTGCTATGCACCGGCGTCCCAAAACCCTGGCAGGGTCGAACATGATACGTATCAGGGATAAGGGAAAGGATGCACAGGACAATGGATAGGCAAGGCAGGGCAAAGCCGGGGAAAAGCAGGCCGGACGTAAGAAAGCCGCCGGCAGCCGGGGGGATAGTAAGGACAAAGCCGGACAGTGAAAGGGAGGATTGGGCAATGACGGGTGACCGGGATAAGATTACTTCAAACCAGCTTATGGCGATAATGATTTCTCTTTTGATAGGCATAGGTATACTGTCCCTTCCCCGGACTGTTACCGAAGAGGCAGGCCCCGACGGGTGGCTGCTGGTGTTGGCAGGGGGGATTATTGTGATAATTATATCGGTAATTATCTCGAAGCTGGGGATTATGTTTTCAGGGCAGACGGTAGTGGAATACAGCAAGGCTGTAGTCACCAAACCCTTGGGTATCCTGTTCTCTTTAGGGTTATTTGTGTATTTCGTGTTTTTTACCGCCTTCGAGGCCAGGGTTTTTTCCGAGATAACCAAACAATTCCTGCTGGACCGGACCCCTACAGAAGCCATTGTTGTTACCATACTTATAAGCTCTACATATCTGGTGAGGCAGGATTTGGCCACCATCGGCAGGATGGGGGAAATGCTTGTGCCGGTATTTATTATTATCCCCTTTTTGTTTTTGATACCCGCAATACCCGAAATGGATTTAACCAACCTCCTTCCCTTTATGGGGACATCGCCTGTGAGGCTTTTAGCGGGGATGGGCACCATAGTTACCAGCTACCTCGGCTTCGAGACTCTGCTGCTCTTTCAGCCCCTCATGAGCAGGCCGCAGGATGCGGGAAAGGCCATGGCGGTTGCTATGACCGCAGTCATGCTGGTATACATCTTAATGGTTATAGCGACGGTGTCCATCTTCGGCGTATTTGAGGTACAGCGTCTGATATGGCCGACCTTTTCGGTGTTCAGGGCGATAAAAATCCCCGGGGCTTTTATGGAAAATGTCCACGGCGTGATAATGGCCATATGGGTTGTGACGGTTTATATGACACTGTCGATATTTTTCTTTGCAGGCGTAACCACCATGGGCAGGCTGCTGGCGCTTAAAGAGCATTCATTTATGGTGCTGCCCCTTGCCTTTATAATATACTTTCTGGCGATGATGCCAGACAATATTGCCGTTCTTTATGAATACCTCGATATGTTTTCGATATATCTGGGGGTACCCTTTGGCTTTGTACTGCCTTTAGTTATCTATATAACGGCAAGGGTGCGCGGGATGGGCAAAGAAAGGGGGAAAAAAGATGGGAAACACCCTAAGAAAAGCAATTAGTATTTTTATGGCAGCAGCGTTAATGATGTGCGTTACAGGGTGCTGGGACAGGGTGGAAATAAACAACCGGTATTTTGTGCTGGCCATAGCCATTGACAAGTTCGAGTACAGTGATATACAGCAGCAAAGGGAGGAGCAGGAGGAGCCAAACGGGCAGCAACAGGAACAGGATGGTGTCCAGGACCCCCTTGACAGTCCCCGCAACAGGATGGTGGTAAGCGTGGTATTCCCAAACGTTGGACTTTTAAAGAGCGAGGGGGCCATAGTATCCGAGGAGATGAAGTTTCCTTTGTCCACGGTGGGACCCAATGTATTTGAAGCCATGAGGCAGTTAAATACCCGGGTGAACGGCAACATGTTCTTTGGCCATGTCAAGGCGGTACTTCTGGGGGAAGGGCTGCTGTCCGACAAAAAGCTCTTCATGGAGGTGCTGGATGAGCTGGAGCGGGACCATGAGATTGGCAGGAACATAGATTTGCTTGTGGTAAAGGGTAAGGCAAAGGATGCACTTTTTATAAAACCGCTGGTGGAGCCTATAGTAGGCACATACCTTGAACAGATATTTCTGCAGCGCAGGACCGGGCGGTTTCACGGCAGGAAGCTGGGGGAAATCATAGTAAGCATCCATGAAACCGGCGGCGGCCTTGTGCCACGGCTGACTGTCGGGGAGAACGAATTCAAGGTTGCCGGCTCCTGTGTCATAAAGGACCATAAACAAAGGGGATGGCTGGGGGAGCTTGAGACCCGGGCAGCCCAGTGGATAGACAACATGGCGGGCGAAGGAGTGGTTTCGGTTGATATGCAGGGTGTCTCGGTACCCTTCGAGCTGACCGGGTTGAAAAGGAATATGGAGGTTACAAGGGATGAGGGCGGCAATATATACCTTGATATATCGCTTGCGGCGGAGGGCGATATAGCCGGCTATATTTTCCAAATGAACAGGGAAGTAATGGATGAAAAGTTTATATCAGAGGCGGAAGGAGCGGTAAGCCGGGAGATGGCGGCGCAGTGCCTGGGAGTTATGGACAAGCTGCAGAATGAATTCGGTGTGGATATATGGGGGATAGGGAACCATATCAGAAAATATTACCCGGAGATATGGAAGGACGTAAAGGATAACTGGGAGCAAGTTTTCCCCGAATTGCGGGTTGGCATATCGGTAAATGTAAACGTAAGAAGGATAGGCATCATTAAATAATTGTTTAAAAGAGGCTGCAAATGTAAATACTAAAGCTAATAAATTTTGGTGAGGATGATAAAAATGAGGAAGCTCATAGTATATATGCTGGTACTGACATTGACTGCTTGCTGTGCATACATATTTCCCGTATCCGGCAGCAGCCGGCAGCCGGGGACGGATAACCTGATTAGGTTCCATGTGGTTGCCAACAGCGATTCTCCCGAAGACCAGGCGCTGAAGTTAAGGGTAAAGGACAGAATAATAAGTGAAATCGGGACACAGGCATCATGTATTGAGGATACAGAGCAAATGCTGGGATATTTAAGCGCCAATATGGAGCATATTGAGGGAATAGCCAGGCAGGAGATACAGGACGGGCATAGGGAATATGAAGTGAGGGCCGAGGTTGGCAAGTTCCCGTTTCCGACCAAATCCTATGGCAGTCTTGCACTGCCCGCCGGCCAATATCATGCCCTCAGGATAATAATAGGAGAGGGCAGGGGAGCCAACTGGTGGTGCGTTATGTTTCCACCCCTTTGCTTTGTGGATGCCAAAAACGGGGTGGTGCTGGCCAAGGACCAGGACAGGGTAAAAGAAATGCTGGCAGGAGGAGAGTATGAAAATCAGATAGTGCTGGATGATATTGAAAAGGTGCCGGTAAGGGCCCGTTTTAAGGTACTCGAGTTTATAAACGAATCCAGGATAAAGCTGGCCGAATCCTTCAGATAGCAGGGACAGGCATGAGACGTGAACCTGTTCCCTGTTCCAAGGGTGCCTATTGTGACCGGCAATACAAGGAACCGTTTCAATGAACGGAATCCTATATGCAGAGCTGTATGCAGCCTTTATTACAAGGGATACACACAGCTCTTTTTATTTGCGGGGAATTCTCATTACAAATGCTTCCGGGACCTGTACAGAGGATAACCTTTGCATGAAAAAAACTATTGCATTGAATATTTATTTATGTTGTAATGTATTAGTACTTAACGATAAGGGGGAGGCAGGTATGTTGATTAAAGACCAGAACAGGGCGCCGCTGTTTGAAGCGTTGAAGGACTATCATGCAAAAAATGTCATACCCTTTGATGTGCCGGGCCACAAGCACGGCGCAGGGCTGCCCGAGTTAGCCGGTTATGTGGGAAAAAAGGTGCTGGAGATTGATGTAAATGCTATGGAGTGCCTTGACAATATAAGCAATCCCATAGGTGTGATAAAGGAGGCGGAGGAACTGGCCGCCCAGGCCTACGGTGCGGCAAACGCCTTTTTTTTGGTAAACGGTACTACCTCCGGCGTACAGGCAATGATTATGGCCGCATGCCGTCCCGGGGAGAAGGTTATACTGCCCAGGAATGCGCACAAATCAGCAATTGCAGGCATGATATTAAGCGGGGCGGTTCCAATCTATATTCAGCCCGAGATTAATGAAGACCTGGGGATAGCTATGGGAATAACCGAAAGCAGCGTAAGGCAGGCAATAGCCAGTAATCCCGATGCCCGGGCGGTATTTGTGATCCATCCGACCTATTACGGAGCAGTTTCGGACCTTTCGGCCATCGTAAAAATTGCCCATCAGCATGAAATTGCAGTGTTGGCCGACGAAGCCCACGGGGCCCATTTCCGCTTCCATCCGCAGCTGCCGGTAAGCGCAATGGAACTGGGAGCGGACGCCAGCGCCTCCAGCACCCATAAGACAGGAGGGTCACTTACCCAGAGTTCTTTGCTTTTAATGAGGGATTCCATGCTCGATCCCAATTATATGAAAACAACGCTAAACTTAACCCAAACCACCAGTGCGTCCTACCTGCTTATGGGCTCGATAGATATTGCGCGAAAACAGCTGGCTACCCGGGGAAGGGATATACTGGGCAAAGTGCTGGATATAGTATGCCGGGCCAAGGAAGAACTAAACACGGTGGATGGCCTGTACGCCTTCGGCAGGGAACTGGTTGGCTCTCCCGGGGTATTCGACTACGATGATACCAAGCTGGGGGTGAATGTCAGGAAGCTTGGGCTTTCGGGTTACGAGACCGAGAAGCTTTTAAGAAAGGAATACAATATACAGGTAGAACTGGCGGACATGTACAATATACTGGCTATTACAGCGGTGGGAGATACAGAGGGATCGGTGGGAACCCTGGTACAGGCGCTTAAAGATATAGCAAAACGCCACCGGAACGGAGAAATAAGGGAAATAACCCGGAACATGTTAAAAAACCCCGAGATAGTCGTTTCACCCAGGGATGCCTATTACAGCAGCAAAAAGTCGGTGAAGCTGGAGGATGCTGTGGGCTCTGTCAGCGGAGAAAGTATAATGGTTTATCCGCCGGGCATACCGCTTGTAACCCCCGGGGAGATGATAACCCGGGAGATAGTGGAATATGCAAAGATGCTAAAGGCGGAGGAATGTATGCTTCAGGGTACCCAGGACCCCTATGCGGACAAAATCCTGGTCCTCGGAAGATAAAACCACGGGAAACCACGGGGACGGTTCTTCTGGTTAGACGGTTCTTCTGGTTACACCGTCCCCCGCTTATTATTATGGACAATGTGCCCTGAATATAGACGTAATCAGGGTACATATATCGCCGGTGGCGTTTGGCTTTGCCTTGAGGGCAGCAATTTCCTTCATATGGGATAATCTGACCGGGCTGGCCAACAGCTGGGATATTAAACCCTTCAGGTAATCGCCCTTCTTAAACTCAACGGCCATACCGCTGTTTATAAGGTAACGGGCATTCTGCCTTTCCTGGCCGGGAATTGGCGAAATAACAGCTATAGGAAGTCCCATTGTCATGGCTTCGCTGACCGTAAGTCCTCCCGGTTTGGTGATAAGCAGGTCGGATGCGGCCATGAGGCTGGGCACTTCCCTGGTATATCCCAATACAATGCTGCGCCCATGCTTCGAAGAAGCGGAAGCCTCCAGAGACTCCTTTAGTTTTTTGTTGTTGCCGCATATTGCAATAAGCTGAATATCGAGGGAACTGGAAATGAGGTCTGCAAAGACTTCCTTTAATTCTCCCATTCCAAGGCTGCCACCCATCAAAAGGAGGGTGGTCTTGTTTTTCAGGCCCAGCGTTTTCCGGATACTATCCTTATCGTAGTTAAGGGAAAACCTTTCATCTATGGGGATACCAAAGGGAAAAATCTTGTCCTGGGGCACTCCCTTCCATTTCATTTCGTATATCAAGTCTTCATTGGGCACAATATAATAGTCTGCCCCGTCCCTGATCCAAAAGCTGTGGGGCGCAAAATCAGTCAGAAGGGATATTATTTTCAGGTTCAGCTTCCTTTTTTTCTTCAGATAGCATATGACTTCGAGGGGGAATGGATGAGTACAGAGGACGATTTTTGGATTTTCCCTGGTCACAAGCTTTTCCATTCTAAGGGCCAGCAGACGGTTTATAGTATAGCTTATATCAGAAATTCCTTCTTCCTTCTCAGCCATGTCATAGAGCTTCCCGTACAGGGAGGGTGTGGTCTTGAGGGTACCTATATATCCTCCGATAACCACCTTATCAACCACCGGGTTAATATACTTTAGCCAGTCGACTATTTCAACGTTTATATCCAAATAATGCTTTTTTATATAATCCTTAACAGCCTGGGCGGCTCTCATATGACCGCCGCCGGCCGAAATGGACAGTATCAATATGTCCATAAGAAGCCCTCCTTATTTTACCTATTATCATAATAACAGATGCACTGTCAAATGCACAGGTATTGTTGAATAATGCCGGGCTTAACTACAGAAAATATACCTGACATTAACAGATGAAAGGAGGAAGCAGATTGAAAAGAGCGGCACTGGCATTGACAATAGTGCTTATCTGTGTTTTCGCTTTGAATATCGGATATTCGCTTTACCTGAGGCAGTCGGTAGAGACCTCGACCCTGTACTGGGGCTCAACCGGCGACGATGTCCGGGAAGTCCAGCGAAGGCTTAATAACTGGGGATACTACGACGGCACGGTTGACGGCATATACGGTCCCAAAACCTTCCAGGCAGTTAAGGATTTCCAGGCAAAGAACGGGATTTCAACTACCGGTACGGTCGGACCCCAGACAAGGGCAGCCCTCGGCATGCCGGCGGCGGATGGAGGCGGCTATACGCCTACCCGGGGCGTTTCAAGCAGGGACAATGTATACCTGATGGCCCAGGCAATATACGGTGAAGCCCGGGGAGAGCCATACATAGGGCAGGTGGCGGTGGGAGCGGTGATTATGAACAGGATAAACCATCCGTCCTTTCCGAGCACCATAGCGGGGGTTATCTTCCAGCCCGGCGCATTTACCGCCGTATCTGACGGGCAAATGTTTATGGAGCCAGATGAAAATGCCATGAAGGCGGCAAGGGACGCTCTCAACGGATGGGACCCCTCCGGAGGAGCCATATATTATTACAACCCCGCAAAAACGACCAACAACTGGATATATTCAAGACCGGTAGTAAAGGTGATAGGCAAGCACAGGTTTGCAAAATAGACTAAGGGAAAGGAAGTGAATTGATTTGAAAAGGGAAAGGACGATAATAATTGTGCTGCTGGTTGCACTGCTTGCCACCGGCATATGGGGATTTGATCAATATCGGCAGAAGAGGGACTATCATGTTTATCTCCAGAACCAGTATCACAGAATGTTTTACGAACTGATAGACCACGTTGAAACCATCGAGGTTGACCTTGCCAAAACAATGGTTGCGGATTCTCCCAGACAAAACATGCTTTTATTTTCGGATGTATGGAGGCAGGCATTTTCCGCCCAGGAAAAGCTGAACCAGCTTCCCATATCCCACCTTACCCTCAGCAATACCTCCAAGTTTCTGACCCAGGTGGGAGATTACGGCTACAGCCTGACAAGAAAAAACGCCGACGGAACCCCTGTTTCTACAGATGACCAGACCAATCTGGAACAGCTTCACACCTATGCGGGCTATTTGACGGTGGAACTTCAAAAGCTGAGAAATGAAATACAGGAAAACAGTATAAGCCTTGCCGGTCTCAACCGTGAAGGAAACTATATATTTGCCAGGGCGTCCGCAAGGCTGCCTGACCGAGAATTCACAAGAATAGAACAGCAGATGGTGGATTATCCTACGCTGATATACGACGGGCCCTTTTCCGAACACATCCAGGATATAGCCCCAAGGGGTCTCACCGGGGAAAATATAGATTACGATAAGGCCGCAGACGTGGCAAGGGATTTTCTTGAAGGAATCGACATAGAGAAAATTAACAAGATAAGCAACGGTAACGGTGATATAAACACCTACGGACTGGAGGTGCGGACCCGGGACGAAGGCAGCATATTTATCGACATAAGCCGCAAAGGCGGCCATGTGGTCTGGATGCTTAACCAAAGGGACGTGGACAGCGTGAACATATCTCCCAACCAGGCGGTGGATACCGCCAAAAAGTTTTTGGAACAAAACGGTTATGACAACATGGTACCCACTTACTCTATGAGGTATGACAATATATCGGTAATAAATTTCGCCTATCTCGATGGTCAGGTTGTTGCCTATACCGACCTTATCAAAGTGAAGGTAGCGCTGGACAACGGGGATATTATCGGGTACGAGGCGGAGGGTTACCTGAAGGCCCATCACAAAAGAGACATTCCAAAGCCGGAGTTGACGGCCGACGAAGCCAGGGATAGTATAAGCATGAGGATGGAGGTTGAGCAGCCGGTCCAGCTAACCCTGATACCCCTTGAGAACAAGGAAGAAGTCCTTTGCTATGAGTTCAGGGGCGATTTCGGAGGGGATGATTTTCTGGTTTATATAAATGCGCTTACCGGAAGGGAAGAAAGAATTTTAAAGCTGTTGCGTAATGAAAACGGTGTCCTTACCATATAGCCGCATTAAATTTTTTGATATAACAAAAATTTACAAGGCTGAAGGTCAATTAATTGACACTAATAAATAAATTGTTTTTGCAAAAAATATTACTGCAAAGTTTCGAAGGCCGGTCAATAAGGATGAACCGGTCTTTGGAATAAAGCAGAGGAGGTTTTTAAGTGGCTAGAAGAGGTGTTATGTCGGAAAACCTGAAGGAAGAGATAGCCAGGGAACTGGGAGTGTATAACAAGGTGAAAAGCGAAGGCTGGGGTTCCGTTACCTCCAGGGATTGCGGCAATATCGTAACAAAGGCCATTGAAATAGCCGAAAGAAATGTTATGAAATAACCGGAACAAAAACCAGGGGAGAAATCCCCTGGCTTTTTTATGCTTAAAATGTTTTAAAGGGGCAATAATACAGAGGATGGATACAATCGCAACAGTTTACAATGTTGAATAATAAATGAAATAGGGGTAGAATATGAATAATAAAGAGCAAAAAAGCCGTTAAAGGGGTGGTTATTTTTGAAAAGGAAAATCAGAGTTGCGATAATCTTCGGGGGACAGTCGGGGGAACATGAGGTATCCCTTATGTCATCAACATCCATAATAAATGCCCTTGACAGGAACAAATACGAAATCATAATGATAGGTATAACGAGGCAGGGTGCGTGGAAACACTACGACGGTCCTGTTGAAAAAATTATTTCCGGCGAGTGGGAGCAAAGCGCCAAAGACCTTGATGACAGCAAGTACAACTTCCTGAATTCCGGAAGGATCTCTCCCAATGAGCATATAGACGTTGCATTCCCGGTATTGCACGGGCCCATGGGTGAAGACGGTACAATACAGGGATTGTTTGAACTGGCCGGCCTTGCATATGTTGGCTGCGGAGTCCTTTCGTCTGCGCTGGGAATGGATAAAACCTATTCCAAAATAGTTTTTGAAAGAGTGGGGCTCAAACAGGCCAAGTATATGGTATTTATGAAGTCAGGCCTTGATGAGGACATGGATGGGACGGTTTTATCCATAGAGGAAGGATTGGGCTATCCGGTGTTTGTGAAACCCGCCAACATGGGTTCCAGCGTAGGAATTACCAAGGCCATTAACAGGGAAAGGCTGGAATACGCCCTAAGGCTTGCTTCGCGGTATGACAGGAAGATAATTGTGGAGGAATTTATCGACGGATATGAGGTAGAATGTTCTGTTTTGGGTAACGACCAGCCAAGGGCCTCGGTAGTGGGACAGATATTGCCTTCAAATGAGTTCTATGACTATGAGGCAAAGTATTTTGATGGCGGTAAAAGCGGACTTGTAATTCCTGCCGGAATATCCGCAGAAGCTGCCGAAAAGGTCAGGAGTATGGCTGTGGAAGCCTTCAAAGCCATAGACGGTACCGGTCTTGCAAGAGCAGACTTTTTTGTGCACAAAAAAACCGATGAGGTATACATTAATGAGGTTAATACATTACCGGGATTTACCAAAATAAGTATGTATCCAAAACTGTGGGATGCGGCGGGATTGCCTTACCCGGAGCTGCTGGATACTCTTATTAAGCTGGCCCTGGAAAGACATGCCCAGAAAGTGAACACGGCGCTGATATAGAAGTTAACGGAAAGCTGCTACCTGCAATTTACGAGGCGGCATATGGTACCGCAGCAAACGAAACGTCCTCATGACACGTGTGTTTTCTCACCCGAAAGGGTATGTGCCGGTAACATTCCGCCCCTAATCACGAAAGGAGAAAATATGGGAGAATTACTAAAGAAGATTAAAGGCAGTACCTACTACATAAAGGGACCTGTGAATACCGGAATATATATATATGACAATAACCGCTGCGTCATCGTAGACACTGGCAATGGCGACGACTGGGGCAGAAAAATATATAAAGTCCTGGAAGCCGAAGGACTTGAAGCTCAAATGATAATTAATACTCATTCCCATGCCGACCACTTTGGAGGGAACCGGCTGCTTTTAAACAGAACCGGGGCAGAGGTTGCGGCCACAGGTATCGAAGCGGCTATAATCACAAACCCGTATTTGGAGCCATTTTACCTCTATTCTGCACATCCTCCCAAGGCATTACAAAATAAATTTTTAATGGGAAAAGAGACCAGGGTGGACAGGATTATTAAGCCGGGCGAATTGGATGTTGGTACCACAAAGCTTGATATAATTGACCTTAAAGGTCACAGCCCGGGTCAAATAGGGGTTGCCACCCCCGATGGCGTAATTATGACAGCCGATGCATACTTTTCTGCTCATATAGCTGAAAAATATAAGTTTTTATACTTTACAAACATAGCGGATACCCTGGATACCCTTAACAGACTGAAAGATACCGATTATTCATATTATCTTCCCTGCCACGGCAACCTAAGCAGCGAAGTATTAGATGTTATTGAAATAAACCTAAGGGCTATGGGGGAAATAATTGATATTATAAGATTGGAACTTGTAAAACCAATGACAAGGGAAGAACTAGGGTCAAGAATAAACCACAGGTTTGATTTGGGCCTTAATCAGAACCAGTACTATCTTAATCAATCCTGCCTGTCGGCCTACCTGTCCTATATGACCGATGAGGGTATGCTGCAAAGCTATTTAGAAGGTTACAGAATGGTCTGGTCGGTGGTTTGATGCAGTGGGCAGGGCTGGTTAAAGGGTATATTTGGCTTGATTAACAGGGAAGTAATATATATAATATATGTATTCGGATTGGGAGGATACGGACTCCAAACTGTGGGGAGGTAATACCAAATGAATATGGTTCAAAAGATAACAGAGCAGATTAGGGAAATAGTCAACGAATCCGTAAAGGGTTGCATAAATAAAGGGATATTCAATGCAGATAATATCCCCGAGATACAGGTTGAGATTCCACGGGATAGGGATCACGGGGATTTTTCAACCAATATAGCGATGATGCTGGCAAAGCAGGCTAAAAAAAATCCTGTGGCGGTTGCGAGGGATATAGTTGAGAATGCAGACTATGAAGGCACCTATGTGGAGCGGATGGAAATAGCCGGGCCTGGCTTTATCAATTTCAGGCTGAACAACCTATGGCTGTATAAAACGGTGGAAATCATACATAACCAGAAGGAGAACTACGGACGGGTCAACATAGGTAAAGGAAGAAAGGCTATGGTGGAGTTTGTGAGTGCTAATCCTACCGGACCCATGCATATGGGGAATGCCCGGGGAGCAGCCCTTGGAGATTCTCTGGCAGCCGTATTGGATGCTGCCGGCTATCAGGTAACCCGCGAGTTCTATATAAACGACGCTGGAAACCAGATAGAGAAATTTGGAAAATCCCTCGAAGCACGATATCTGCAGCTTTTTGGCCATGAGGCTGAGGTTCCGGAGGGTGGATATCAGGGAGATGACATAATAGATCTTGTAAAGGAACTGAAGGAAAGGGACGGGGACAAATATCTGCAGACGGGAACCGAAGAGAGACAGGAAATCTTTACCCAGTATGCGCTCAAAAAAAACCTGAATAAGATAAAAAAGGACCTTGCCGATTTTGGTGTGACTTTTGATGTATGGTTTTCCGAGCAGTCCCTCTATGACAACAACGATATTCAAAAAACAATAGATTACCTGGCAGAACAGGGACACACTTACGAGCAGGAAGGGGCTGTTTGGTTTAAGGCTTGCGAGTTCGGCATGGAGAAGGATGAGGTGCTGGTACGGGGTAATGGTATACCAACATATTTTGCCGGAGATATCGCTTACCATAGGAATAAATTTGTCACCAGAGGCTATGACTGGGTAATTAATATCTGGGGAGCGGACCACCATGGTCATGTTGCAAGGATGAAGGGTGGAGTTGCCGCCCTGGGGGTGGATCCCGATAAGTTGGATGTAATGATTATGCAATTAGTAAGGCTGCTGCGGAACGGTGAAGTGGTGCGCATGTCAAAACGGAGGGGCCAGGCAATAACCCTTTCCGACCTGATAGAAGAGGTTGGGAAGGATGCGGCGCGATTTTTCTTCAATCTGCGTGCAGCCGACACTCATCTTGACTTCGACCTTGACCTGGCGGTAGAAAAGTCCAGCGAAAACCCCGTATTTTATGTCCAGTATGCCCACGCAAGGATATGCAGTATCCTGAACCAGGTTGTACAGGAGGGCATACAGGTTCCTGCCATTGACGGCATAAACCTCACGCTGCTCAAAGAGGATGCCGAAGTGGACCTAATGCGCAAGCTTGCAGAGCTGCCCGAAGAGATTACCCGTGCCGCTATGACGATAGAACCCACAAGGATTACCAGGTATGTGCTTGAGGTGGCTTCGCTGTTCCATGTCTTCTATAATTCCTGCAGGGTTATGATAGACGATGAAAGCCTTATGATGTCAAGGATAGCGCTTATTGAAGCCACAAGGGTAGTCATAGCCAATGTTCTTGGTCTTCTTTCAATATCAGCACCCGAACGAATGTAGATTAATATAAGCGGCGGGCATTATTTGACAGACAGATATAAAGCGGCTCCGCCGCTTTTTCGGTGACCATAAGCCCAAAATCCGGCATTTGAAATGAAATGCTGAAAAGTTAGCGCTGCGGGGAGGGAGGTCTTACATGATAGAACTACTGACCAGTGAGAATTTCAGAGAGTTTCTGGAACACATCGACTCGGGGATTCAGATAGTTGACAACCGGGGCAGAATAGTATACTGCAATAAACGGGTCGCCTATCTTGACCGACTCAACAGGGAAAGGGCAGTAGGACGGCATATCCTGGAGATATACCCTTCCCTTGACCATAATTCCAGCACCATTCTTAAAGTCATTAATACAGGACAGCCCATAATAGACTACCTGCAAACCTTTGTCAACTACAATGGTATTAAGATAACGACCATAAACACCACACTGCCCATAAGGGTGCGGGGCAAAATCAAGGGTGCAGTTGAAATATCCAGGGATATAACGCAGGTTAAAAACCTTTCAGAAAGAATAGTCGACTTAGAAGCTGAACTTATGGGAGATACCACCGGGGAGGCCGTGGGCAGGAAAGGCGGCAATAGGGCTACATATAGCTTTATGGATATTATTGGTCAGAACAGGCATATGCTGGAACTGAAATCCCTGGCCTTCAAAGCGTCCCGGACCTCGTCGCCGGTAATGGTTTACGGGGAGACGGGTACCGGCAAGGAATTGTTCGTACATGCCATACATAATGCCAGCCCGAGGAGTAAAAAGCCCTTTATAGCCCAGAATTGTGCCGCTTTGCCCGCTACCCTGCTGGAGGGCATACTTTTCGGAACTGTAAAGGGAAGCTTTACCGGAGCCGATAACAGGCCGGGCCTTTTTGAACTGGCCAATGGAGGGACACTTTTCCTGGACGAGATTGATTCTATGCCAATTGAACTGCAGGCTAAGCTGTTGAGGGTCCTGCAGGACGGGTGCGTAAGGAGAATAGGGGATGTAGGTACCTTATACGTTGATGTCAGGATAATAGCAGCAACCAGCAGGAATCCAATAGACGTAGTAAAGTCCGGAAACCTGCGGGAGGACCTTTACTACCGCCTTAATGTGGTTTCTTTGAGGATACTGCCCCTCAGGGAAAGGAAGGACGATATCCCTTTGCTGTTAGACTGCTTTATTGAAATGTACAACAGGACCATGGGGAAGGAAGTAACGGGAATAGATCAGAAGGTAAGGGAAATGTTCTATATATACTCCTGGCCCGGTAATGTAAGAGAGCTCCAGCATGTTATAGAAGGGGCAATGAATATTATTGAAGGGCCTGTTATTAATCCGGACAACCTGCCCCACAGTTTTAACGAATACTTTAAAAGCGATATTACCGTAAAGGGAGGCAGCCTATCGCTAAAAGAGACTTTAAAACAGGCGGAAAAGGACATGATTTGCGATGCCCTTGGGGCTGCAGATATGAATATCACAAAGGCAGCGCAGCTTTTAGACATTCCAAGACAAACCCTTCAATACAAAATGCTCAAGTATGACATTAAATAGGTTCAGAAGACAGCAAAAAGGCACAAGTATGCGACAGGGGCTGATTTCTGACATGTCGCATTCCGGTATATTATCCATCCCAAAAGCATACCATTAAATATGGGACAGCCCTTTGGCAGGACAGGGAGGTTCCCGTTTTGTCGCATTTTGTACAAAAATAAGGAATACCCGCATGGCAGCGGTGTGTCCCGACCAGAAAGCTTATCAATCGGGGACATTCCGCAGTGAGGAATTCTAACGGGGACATTCCTTGGCCATAGGAGAACACCAGCTATAAAGGTGTGTCCCCTAACCTTGATTAAAGCGGTGTGTCCCCATACCACTAAATAAGACCAGCTAATTAAAGTCAAGGGTTTTTGAAGAAAAACTTAATAAAACTTAAGAGATTTTCAGCACAAAAAAGTGCATCACAACAAGACCACCTAAGCGGGGTAGA
>Ga0334894_1001005_pt1 | contig 26881 bp, 19 predicted proteins | sample GraSluR3_MG_6_FD_207225 | JGI IMG/M metagenome (GOLD analysis project Ga0334894, IMG submission 207225) | Sludge microbial communities from methane-producing bioreactor in Wageningen University, Netherlands - Granular Sludge_12_05 R3 | ecosystem: Engineered > Bioreactor > Anaerobic >...
GATGCTGCGAGAGGCATTCAAGGATATGCTTCCTCCAGAGATCGTATGGCGGCAGAAGGAGCAGTTTTCGGATGGCGTAGGTTACAACTGGATAGATACGCTGAGAAAACTGACCAGCGAACGAGTCACCGATCAACAATTTGCTGCAGCTAAGCACCGGTTCCCGATCAACACCCCGATGAACAAAGAGGAGTACTACTACCGATCACTCTACGCTGACCGATTCCCTTCCGAATCTGCTGCTCGCTGTGTTCCCCATGAGGCATCGGTAGCATGTTCCACGCAAACTGCGCTAGAATGGGACAAGGCATTCCAGTCATTGAACGAACCATCGGGACGTGCTGTTTCTGGAGTTCATGCACAGGCGTACGCATAGGGAGGATTCATATGTATATTTCTCAGTTTCCAGCAGACTACACTCCTTTGATGGATTCAAAACATACGGAGAAGGCCATCAAATTCGTCAAGGACACCTTCGAGCGCGAAATCTCCGGAGAACTCTATCTTTCTCGGGCAACGAGCCCACTATTCGTACCGAAAGGTTCAGGAATCAACGATGATCTGAACGGTATTGAGCGGCCGGTTACGTTTCCAGTGAAGAATCTGAACAATCAGACTATGGAGATTGTCCACTCGTTGGCAAAATGGAAAAGAATGGCACTGGCCGATCTAGGCTTCTCCGAGAACACCGGACTCTACACCGATATGAACGCCATACGACCAGACGATGATCTTGATGCCATCCACTCGATCTATGTGGATCAGTGGGATTGGGAACTGGTCATGAGTGAGTCACAGCGGAGTCTAGACTACCTGAAAACAGTAGTCGCAAAGATCTATGGAGCGCTGAAGCGTACCGAGTTCCTTGTTGGGGAACTGTTTCCCATGTGTCGGCCGTCGCTTCCTGAAGAGATCACCTTCATTCATGCTGAAGATGCGTTCGAACAGTATCCAACACTCTCTCCTCCAGAACGTGAGAAGGTCCTAGCCGAGCAGTATGGGGCAATCTTCCTGATAGGAATTGGGCATCCGCTGCCAGATGGCACATTGCATGGTGGCAGAGCCCCCGACTATGACGACTGGTCTACCCCGACAGGCGACGGGAAATTCGGTCTGAACGGAGACATCATCGTCTGGGATGCCATACGCAAGGACTCTCTTGAACTATCGAGCATGGGAATCCGCGTCGACAGGAGTGCACTGGTACGGCAACTGGAGATCAGAAACAATCCAGAACGGGCTCAACTCTATTGGCACAAGCGTCTCATGCAAGGAGAATTCCCCCAAACGATAGGGGGTGGTATCGGGCAGTCGCGTATCTGCATGCATCTTCTGAAGAAGGCTCACATTGGTGAGGTCCAAGCTTCTGTATGGCCGGAGGAGGTACATGCTGAGGCTTCAAAGCATGGTGTGCATTTGCTGTAGAAAAACTCAGAAGTCTCTCATTATGGTTGACCTGCACTACTGTAGCTCCTACAATCTTCTCATCTTGGGTGCAAAGGAGCTGGAATGCCTATTCTGAATTTCGGATCGACTAATATAGATATCATCTTCGCAGTAGACCACATTGTACAACCTGGTGAGACCATAAGTAGCAAGGCCTTAAGCCGAACTACAGGTGGTAAAGGAGCAAACCAATCGGTCGCTGTTGCTAAAGCTGGAGAGCACGAGGTTTTTCATGTTGGTCGCATAGGTCCTGATGGGGCTTGGATCAAGGATAAGCTCCAGCAGATGGGTGTGAGAACAGACTTCCTAGAGGAAGGAGAGACCCCTACCGGACAGGCACTCATACAGGTAGCAGAGGATGGACAGAACTCAATAGTGCTCTATGCGGGGAGCAACAAGGAGTTCACTCAGGAAGGAGTTGATGCGGTTCTCGACCAGTTCGGCGCCGGAGATTGGGTCATGTTGCAGAACGAGATTAATCTGCTCGATTACATCATTCGGCGAGCCCACGAAAAATCGATGTCCATTTGCTTCAACCCTGCTCCATTCGATGAGTCCGTACTTTCACTTCCTCTGGATTTCGTAAACCTGCTTGTACTCAACGAGGTCGAGTCCGAGGGTATCTCCGGTCATGCCGATCCAGCACAATCGATGGAGGAACTGACTCGAAAGTTCCCCGACTCCGAAATCATCATAACGCTGGGTAAAGATGGAGTCAACTATGGTTCAGGCCAGCATATTCGGTACAGCTTCGGTACATGGGATGTCCCGGTAGTCGACACAACGGCCGCAGGAGACACTTTCATCGGATGCTATGTGGCGAATATCGCGAAAGGAGTTTCGGTACAAGAAGCGCTCAGAATGGCGAGTGCAGCATCGAGTATCACGGTCATGCATCCAGGAGCAATGGACTCCATACCGACACCAGATCAATTCGCAATTCTTGAAACCTATCAGCTGAGAACGGAGTAAGGAAAACATCACTTTCTGGTAATTTTGTGTACAGCGCCATGGTCACATGATAGAATACTCTTTGGTACTTTACTTGCAATTCGGAGGGGATACTTGCGATTTACCCGTAGATTACAATCCACACTACTCGCGTTCGCGCTGGTCCCATTCACGCTGGCCATCATTGTCTCTATGGTCACATTCTCTGCTAATTTTTCACCGCTCGTCATAAAAAACATTGCCTTCGAAGCAGACCTCTATGCAAATAAGATCACCACCTATATCGGGGAACAGTTCATGCATCTGCAAGGGATCAGGGATCAGCAGGCATTTCAACAGCTCCTTGGTTATCTCCAGTACGGAGAGGGAGAAGATCTACCGAATGAGACGGTTGCAGATATACATGAAATCTTGCTCTATCATATGTCCCTTCACCAAGATACTCAGGCTATCTATATCGAAGATGCTGATCGAAACATCATCGTCCAGTCCGATCCCCTGTTTCCAGCTCGTTCGAGTCTGTTTCTCGATCTGTCCGATTCTGTTACAGAGAACCATGGTATGATCGTATCACCTGTCATTACTTCCCCTGCCGAGTCATCGCAGGATGTCTACATTATCATCGGGCTTCCCATCTATGCCGAAACAGGACATTGTGCCACACTGATCTCCGTACTGGAACTCTCTTCGCTACGCAGTTTCGCTCAAGAAGACTACCTGTTCGATAGCTCATTCCGTCTGGTTTTCGACGAAAATGGCACTATAGTAGCGGTCTCAGAGAGAGAGCACAACAATTGGGCTATTACAGACTTCGACAACAGAAGCGATCTGGGCAAGCAGTTCTCTCGCATAGATGTCACAGAACAGCCAGTAGGTATCCTTGAGTTCTCGTTCGATGGAGCGGATTCGATCGGGCACTACCAATACATTCCGGAATTAGGCTGGACCGTGTTCAGTAGTATTCAGACAAGGGAGATCCATCAACCTCTCATGGATATACTACCCACGTATATCATCACTATCTTGGTTATCTTAGGAGTCCTTTTGGTTGCGCTCCACTGGATATCCAGGCAGGTAGGCTCCCCTATCCAGGCTCTCATAGATGGTATGAAAGAGGCCAGGAAACAGAATTACGATCACCAGATTGTGATCGATGGAGCGAGTGAATTTCGCGATGTGGCAAACGCTTTCAATGTATTATCTGAACAAGTCCGTCTGGATACTCGAGCACTGCGAAGACTGAATGAAGAACTCGATACCTTGACCACGCACATTCCAGGAGGATTGTTCACGTGCACATTGGATCCTGGCATGCCGTTTCAGTTCGTAAGCGATCCGTTTGTCAGACTCACGGGCTTTCCAAATAAGCGTGCTCTTCTCGAGGTTTCGGATAACACATTCCTTCAGACAGTGCATCCTGAGGACCGATTCCGTGTTGAACAGGCCATTCGGTGGCAGGAAGATCCAAATTCTGAGGGGACCATAGAGTACCGGACTCTGGGAGAGACGGGGACCAGATGGCTATCATGCTCTTTCAGACTGCATCAGGAGACGGACTCTGAAAGCGCTCTCTTACTGTATGGCATGGCAGTGGATGCAACAGCTAAACATGAAGCGTCTGTTGCGCTCAGAGCCAGTGATCAACGGTACAGGACGCTTCTGGAGCAGACCGATGAAGTGATCTTCGAATGGAGCATACCCGAGAAAAAGTTTCTCTTCACATCGCGAGAAAAGAACTTGATTCGCATGTTTGGAGCACCACTTCCCAAAGATGGAAACCTTTTTTCTGGAGATTTCTATCAGATGTATCCAGAAGATAGAACACGCTTTGTCTCTCAACTCAAGTCTGTCGTACGGGAGGGAAAACGCAGCATTCGTCTCGAGGTCAGGCTCACACGTTGGGAGAGTGGAGAGACCTACTACTTCTGGACTCGATTTTTGCTTACATCGCTGTTCGACAATAACGGTAAAGTAGAGCGTCTAGCCGGTAGAATCATGGATATCCATGAAGAGAAAGTCGAATCTCTCCGATTGATTGGTCTTTCGCAGACAGACCCACTTACATCGCTCATGAACAGACGAGGTTTCCAAGCTAGCATCGAACGAATTCTTGAATATGCCGATCCTGAATCCAATGTACACAGACTCATTATGTTGGATATCGACGATTTCAAACAAATCAATGATACGCATGGCCATGTGTATGGAGATACCATTCTCACCCTCGTCGCCAAGCAGTTGCGGGGTGTGTTCCGAGCTACAGATCTCTTTGCTCGAATCGGTGGGGACGAATTCTCGGTATGCTTAGTCAACTTCCCAGATCGTTCTGTGTTGAAATCTAAAATTGAGACACTGAAAGAACGTATGCACGCTGAGAATCTGAGCTGCAGCATCGGAATAGCCACCTACCCTTCAGATGGAGATACCTACATAGACCTCTATAGAAAAGCAGATCACGCACTCTATACAGTGAAGCAAAATGGGAAAGATGGGTATGCATTTTCCACAGGAGAGTGATCGGTTTCGACACTCCCAGACTAGCTGTTAAACCATCAGAGAGGCTCTTCCAGATGCTTGAACATACCAACTTCGTTGCGTTTCGGAGGATTCGCACCCTTTCGTGATGTCGTGACAGCTGCAGCAAGAGCAGCAAAGCGCAACGCCTCCTGAGCCTGTGCTTCGGTAACCGTATCGCCTTTCTGTATGTTCTGTTCATTCAAATAGGTGAGCACTGCTCCACTCACGGTGTCTCCTGCACCCACGGTATCGACAATGGGATTGTCTATCGCCGGAATGGAAACATCCAGACCACTCTGAGATCTCCATTGCAATCCATCTTTTCCTTTGGTGAGAATTACGTGTTCCACCCCAAGATGTAGTAGCTTCTGGATACCCTCTTCAACAGAAACAACGGGGAAGATCATCTCCAAGTCCTCATGAGACAACTTGACAAGCGTAGAAAGCTTGACCAATGCAATCACCCGTTTACGATATGTATCGAGATTGGCAATGATAGTAGGACGAACGTTCGGGTCGAAGAACACAAACGGTAGGTCATCTCTCTTTTCCAGTGCTCTCAGTATATGATCTCCCGATTCATCGAGAGCCACTGAGACAGAGCCGATATGAAGATACGAAATCTGCGGGTGTGCATCCAACGCTTGAGTGATCTCCTCATCGGTCAACTTTGTCACCGTAGTCCCCTCGGTGTAAAATACATAGGAGGCGGCTCCTGTGGAGTCGAGTTTAGCAAAACCGATCATGGAGTTGTTTGGAACATCTCTGAACTGATCTACCATCGAAACCGAATTATCGGTGAAGTACTGTTGCATCTGTGTCCCAAACATATCGGAAGAGAGTTTACCAATGTACAGTACATGGGAACCCAGTCTTGCCGCTGCTGTGGCTGCGTTAAGTGCACACCCTCCGGCAAAATGGTAGAAACAGTCCTGTCCATCTTCCCCTTTTCCTCCAATCAAATCTATTAAGGCTTCTCCGAGAATTGCTATCATCATACCCTCCTACAGATAATGTTTCTTTTCCGCTCCAATGACACCTGCGAGCAACTCGACATACGGCTTGACCGGACTCGAATCGACTTTAGGGAACAACACTTCTTCAATCTGGAAGAATCCCACTTCCGCTGACATCTCAATGGTTATTCTTATTGGCTTTCGCTCTCCCTTTCCAATAGAGACCTTTTCGATCGAATTGGCAGAATATTTGTGGATATCCCCTATCTTCGGCTCGGTATTGAGAGACATGGGAATGCGAGCACGCCCCTTCTCCATATCACAACCGTCGGCAAGGAGAATCACACCGGCCTCTATGCTATGAATTTTCCTGTTTGCCATATGTCCAACGACACCTTCTAAGGCAAGTGATCGAATCACAACCTGTTTTCTGATGGAATCGGGATAGGCGGCTTCAAGTATCCTGGTAATGATCGGCATTGCAAGTGTCGCGCTGAGCAATTCATGATCCTGCCTCCCAATGGCCATGCCGAGATCATGAAGAAAACTGGCAAGTATCACTGCAGAGAGCGAGTCCTCAAACGACCCTACTCGATCATGCTCAAGGCTGCCCTGAATACCTGCATCCTGAAGCAGATGCATCATCTTCACCGCATTTCTTGCCACCTGCCGCATATGCACAGGTCCATGATCATTGAACCCCAACCTGACGATGGATACCGTATTTGCATAATCCTGCATCATCTGAACCTCTTCATCGTTCATGAGCAACGATGCAATGATACCAGGGGGTGTGTTCAGGTCGAGTTCTCCAAGAAGCTTCTTCTCTAATGAAAGTTCTTTTGGTGATTTCATAGTAATCCTCTCTCATTGAGTGTACAGATACTATCCTCCCTTGACAACCGAAAAAAAATCAAAGAAAAACCCCTTCTGCTCGTGACAGAGGGGTTTTCATGGAACAGGTTGGAGACAGTCTAGTTAGAACCGATACCCATGATCTCCTCCATGTAGGTCATGAGGAAATTGTCCTGGAGTTTATCGGAGGTAAACACAGCTTGGATCATATCCTGCTGGCTCTGAGATTGACTCATGTAAGGATATACCAGTTCAAGATATTCGCGCATCTCGGCATCCATCCCAGTCTCTCCGGTCACCTGAGCAACGATGAATCTTCCATCAGCTTCGATAGGATCGGACACCGAGCCAACGGGAATGGTATACAGCGTTCGCATTGCATCGGTATCGGAGGAGAGATTGTTCAAATGCCCTCTTGGATCGGTATAGGAGAAACCGGTGAGGTAGCTCGAGCCACCGACGTTGATCGGTGTGGCATCCACTGAGATCACTGAGACACCTGCCCGCTGAGCTGCACGGTCAAAATCGCCCTCGGTCGCCACTAGGTTGGTGAACTCCTGAGCCTCCTGTTCTACATACGAAGCAATGAGTTCCGTCTCATGGGTCCCAATATAGGTCTTCACATCGGCAAGGACTTCGGTATCGGCGAAATCGGGAAGGAACGGAGAGCCCTCAACACGATAGAGCACAGCACCACCAGGTGCATCGAATGCCTGTGTGATCTCACCCTCTTGTGCAGAGAATAGCGCATTCACCTCTTCCGGATTGCTGAAATTCCCCTGCAGCTCGTAGAGATACCAAGTTCCAGCTCGTCCGCCTTCAGCAGAGAACGAATCCAGGGAATTCATGCGTGCAGCGTCTTCGAATGTTGTTTCTCCAGCTACGATAGCACTCCGAAGCTCCTCTGCCTGTACACGATCGCCTACCGTGATCACGGAGATATCGATCAATGTAAAAAGAGAAGGATGATTCTGAGCATACTCCTGAGCTAGGGCATCGGGATAGGCTTCATGATCGAATACCACGTAGGAGAATGATCGTGCCGAATCACCTAATTCCACGATATAGGAGAATTCACCAGGTGCGGTCAGTACCGTCGAAATATCCTCCATGACCATCTGGACAGGCAGATTCTCCTGATACTGGGTCTTGAGCTGGTTTCTGCTCTCAAGACTTGCCTGCTCATAGACAGAGACATCGAACTTCCCGTCGCGATGATAGGCACCGCTATCTATGATCGCTCTGTTGAGCGTCGGTTCGGCCACACGAATTCCGACAGCCTCCGCCATATTGGTCAGAGCTGTATGGAACACGGTGCTTTCGAACGCAGATCTCCAGATCTGATAACTTGCCGATTCCCCGCCGCTTCTGTTCTGCTGCGCCTGGTTCTGATACTGACGATAAAAATAGTTTCCAAATGAAAATTCGATTGGATTTCCATCATAGGACCCGAACCGAATGCTCGAAGACTGTCCCCCGGTTCCAAAGGAGGGAAACACTCCCACCACGAGAACAATGGCAAGCAAGCCAAGAATGACATAGGTGACTATCTTGGTAAGGGTGATGCCACCCGTCTTCTTCGCCACATTTTTGCGGCTTTCTTCGTTAGCTTTGAACTTGACAACTTTAGCGTCATCTTTCCCTGGAGTTTTCGAATCCTTTGAAGGCATGTACGACCTCTTTCCTGCACAAATTAGAAGTGCCCTCCGGTGAAGGACATCTCCAGAAAAATAGCATGTAGCACGTATAGTGTCAATGTTGCTCATTGACACAAGATTGAGCATTGTATATAGTTTGCCCCGTTGTGGTTTTCTCACAACACATCAATCCGGGCAGTAGCGCAGGGGCTAGCGCACTTGGTTCGGGACCAAGGGGTCGGAGGTTCAAATCCTCTCTGCCCGAATCCAGGCGTCAGTGCTGTATCTCAGTTCTGGCGCCTGTTTCGTAGATATCGTATTGCCTCCACTGCAGCTGCCGCTGCGCTCAATGTAGTCGTATAGGGTATAGAATTTCTCAATGCAGCCGATCGTAGATTCTCGTCCCCACGTTGTGCCCGTTTCCCCATAGGGGTGTTGATCAACAAATCGATTCTTTGGTGGTTCATGTGATCGAGGATATTCGGATGCCCTTCATCGGTCTTCAACACCGTCTCACACACGATTCCCTCTGTGAACAGATCTCGAGCAGTGCCACGAGTCGCTGCTAGTTCGAATCCCGACTCCTGAAGTGCACGAGCCAGCGGAATCACACTCTTCCGATCTCGTTTGTTCACCGATATACACACTCGTCCTTTGGTGGGCAACCGATTCCCTGCAGCAACCTGGCTTTTCGCAAAGGCCTCCCCGAAGGTTGCCCCGATGCCGATCACCTCTCCAGTGGAACGCATCTCTGGACCCAGTTGAGGATCCATATCGATAAATCGATCGAATGAGAATACAGCCTCTTTCACTGCCCAGCCGAACCGGCAGGTTCCTTCGCCAATATCGCCTGGTTTCTGTACAAGCTGCTGATCGACCAGACTCTCTCCTTCCCATATCCTGACTGCAGTATCGACTAGATCGACTTGTGACATCTTGGATATGAATGGAACAGTTCTACTGGCACGGGGATTCACCTCGATCACATACAACCGGTCGTGCTGAACGGCGAATTGTATGTTCATGAACCCGACAACATGTAACCGTTGTGCGATAGCAAGTGACGCTTCGCGCATCTGTTGCAGTATTTCTGGCTTTGAAGCGAACGGAGGAAATACTGCTGCCGAATCACCGGAATGGATACCTGCAGCCTCAATATGCTGAAGAATACCTCCAATGTACAGCGAAGTTCCGTCGCTTACTGCATCCAGATCGTACTCGAACGCATCCTCAAGGAAATGATCGACAAGGATCGGATTCTCTGGTCCTATCACCACCGGTCCATCAAGATAACTCTGTAGCTGTGCTGTATCGTAGACGATCTCCATGTTTCGCCCTCCGAGTACATGCGATGGTCTAAGTAATACAGGATACGTGACCTCTGATGCGCACCTGATAACCTCTTCTCGAGTGTAAGCAGTACGATTTTCACTCTGAGCCAAACCCAGGTCATCCATCAACTCAGAGAATTTTCTTCTATCATCTGCAATCATCATGGACTCGTACGAAGTTCCCACCACGGGGATGTTCGCGCTATGGAGATCCGATAGCATGGAGAGCGGTGTCTGCCCACCCAATTGCAGCACAACTGCAGAGACCCGCTCCCTTAGGGCTACTTCAAGTACCTGTTCACTGGTCAACGGCTCTAAATACAGTCTGTCGCTTATCGTATAGTCGGTTGAGACCGTCTCAGGGTTTGAGTTGATCATGATGGTGGTACGACCGCGCTGCTTGTAGGCAAGCGAGGCGAGAGTGCAGCAGGTATCGAACTCTAGACCTTGCCCTACTCTGTTCGGACCGCTTGCGACGATCGCGACCGATGCATCGCCAACAGGCGCTGCCTCATCGATTTCTCCGTATGTCGTATAGCAATAGGTCGTTGCCGCCTCGAATTCACCTGCACAGGTATCTATGAAATGTACTACCGGGACACATCCGATATCCCGTCTTTTTTCGGTTATCTCACAAGCAGAGATTGCGGTGACTTGAGCAATTCGAGAATCACTGAAGCCGAGCTTTTTCGCCTCCATGATCGTTTCTGGAAGGAGTGTCCCGTGTGCAGCTTCATCGATGAGCCGTTGTTCGAACTGGACAAGACGAAGTATCTGGAAAATGAACCAGCGATCATATCCGGTCTTGGTTGCGATTGTTTCTATGGCAGCTGCTCCCTTGCTCCACAATGTGGAATAGACTGCACAGATCCGAAGTGGATGAGCACTTTCCAGTATCACCGGAACGTCCTCAACACTATATCCGAGGACCTCCTCCAATCTCACCAATCCATCCATACTCCGTTCGATCGAACGCATGGCCTTGTTCAAGGCTTCCGGGAACGTCCTCCCTATAGCAAGAGCCTCCCCGACTGAGCGCATCTGGGTACCCAATGCATCGGTGGGCATAGGGAATTTCTCCATCTCGAAGCGGGGGACTTTGACGGCACAATAGTCGAGTGAAGGCTCGAAACTACTTGCGGTGACACCGGTGATATCATTGAGCACTTCATCGAGCGTGTACCCGACAGCAAGCTTGGCAGAGCACCGAGCAATGGGAAACCCGGTAGCCTTGCTTGCCAAAGCTGAGGACCGGGAGACCCGTGGATTCATCTCCACGACCACCATCCGCTCAGTAGTCGGATCGAAAGCAAATTGCACATTCGATCCCCCACAATCGACTCCGATAGCTCGAAGAATTTCTATCGCTGCACTCCGCATTCTCTGATAGGCAAAATCGGAGAGAGTCTGTACTGGTGCGACGGTGATACTATCTCCGGTATGGATTCCCATGGGATCGACATTCTCGATCGAGCATACCACGATCGCGTTATCACTCCGGTCACGCATGACCTCTAGTTCGAACTCTTGCCAACCCAGAAGAGATTCCTCAACCAGCACCTCCCGAGTCGGACTTGCCTGGAGCGCTGCGTGAATCATCCGCTTGAAATCCTCTTCTCGTTTTACGATTCCTCCTCCGAAACCGCCAAGGGTGAAACTGGGTCTGAGAATGAGCGGTAGACCGACCATCTCTTTGAATAGAAGTGCTTCCTCCAACGACTTCACCGTAACAGACCGAGCAGATTCTAGCCCGATGGATGCAACGATCTCTTTGAAACGTCTTCTATCTTCGGCAAGCTCGATCGAAGCGATGCTAGCGCCGACGATCTCAACTCGATATCGGTCGAGTATGCCCGCTTCATGTAGCGCAACAGTCACATTTAGTCCTGTCTGCCCACCCATGGTGGTCAGTATGGCATCTGGGCGCTCTTTCTCGATCACCTGCTCTACGTACTCTACGGTCAATGGCTCCATGTAGATAGCATCTGCAATCCCAGGAGTGGTCATGACCGTGGCGGGATTCGGATTCACCAGTATGACACGATACCCCTCCTCCTTAAGTGCCTGGACAGCCTGGGTTCCCGAGTAATCGAATTCACAGGCTTGTCCGATCACGATCGGTCCACTTCCGATTATGATAATGCTTTCGATATCTCTTCTAGCGGGCATAAGGCACCTCCTGTGTGGTTTTTTGAGCTGGACCAGAGCGCGCTACCCATGAAGTGAATCTTCGAAAAAGAGCTCTCCCTTCCCATGGACCTGGAGACGCTTCAGGATGGAACTGAACTGTCATCACCCTATGCACTTGGTCAAAGAGTCCCTCGACCGAACCATCATTATCGTTGATCAACCACAATGTCGTAGTTGCTGGAAGTGTCGATTTGGATACGCAATAGCCATGGTTCTGTGCGGTGACATATACTCTTCCAGAGTCGAGGTCGCGAACTGGATGGTTCGATCCATGGTGACCGAACAACATTTTTTCCGTCTGTGCTCCCAGAGCAAGTGCAGCTAGTTGATGTCCAAGACATATCCCAAGTATTGGTATGATACCGATACAAAGCTTGAGCTGATCGACATGGGAGGAGAGGGTGACAGGGTCGCCAGGACCATTGGAAAGAAAAAGAGCATCGAAATGATGCCCTTCAACGAAAATATCTTTCAGCGGTACCGTGCAGGGAAAGACCGTCACCTCAATATCGTGCTGAACCAGTTGCTGTATGATCGACTTCTTCGTTCCGAAATCCCACAGTGCATACCGAGCTTTCACCTCATTGTTCGGATGAAATATGTGTGACTGTGCGAGCGAGCTGGATGTTACGAAATCGCGGTTGACCATGGGTGGGCACCCTTCCATCCAAGTAATGATCCGAGCAAGAAACTCATCGAGGTCATCGGTTCGTTTCACAAGTACCCCATACTGATTCCCATTGGTTCGGATATGAAGTGTAAGAGCTCTCGTATCGACATGAGAGAGACCGGCTAGATTCCACTCTCTGCATTGTGTATCCAGAGGTCGTCTGGAATCTGCAACGGGACCGGCATATATATCTCGTACTATGAGCGATTTGCAAGGTGGTTTGGAGTCCAACATCTCGTTCCACTCGGTACTACACCCATAGTTTCCAATGTGAGGCGATGTCATGACGATCGCTTGTCCGGCATAGGAAGGGTCGGTGATGATCTCGTGATAGACACCCATTCCTGTATTGAACACCAGCTCTCCGATGGGAGCTTCGTCGTAATCCAAGGCAAGTAGATCGTTTGGCTCCGGGGCTGATTGGCCAAAACCGCATCCGGGGAATCGAGTTCCATCGGATAGAATCAATTCGGTATCGTACATGGGCAAGCTCCTCAAAAATGCACACCTTTTTGTTGCATACTCAATAAATTTGTTGCATGCTATCAGTTTCTCGATATTTATACAACAGTTTATACATAAATATACAGATTTTCTCTATAGCAGACATCTTTCAGCAACACTCACGCAACAAAAAAACCGGTCTCACAAAGAAACCGGTTACTGCGAACTCAAGGCTACAGATCTAGGATCTAGGGTCGAATCGCTTCACCTTCTGTCGATTGATAATATGAGAACGCCCCTCTTGGAGCGAGCTGATGGTTCCTGTGGCCACACTCTGAACCAAGATATTTCCAAGTGCTGTCGCTTCGATCGGCCCTGCATAGACAGTGAGTCCAGTCTCGTCGGCACTCCATTGGTCGAGAATCTCATTCTTGCACCCACCCCCTATGATATGCAGGTTTGCATAGCTCTTACCGGTGATTGATTCCAGATGTTTGATCGCCTTTGCGTATGCTTTAGCCAGACCACGATAGATGGCGACCATATACTCACCTTTACTTTCGGGGGCTCTGAACCCAAGTTCCCTCGTGTTCTCTGCTACTCGATCGATCATGAGCGACTGGGGAGTGTTTGGTTTCAGATACCGATTGTCATCGGGATCGATATACCCGGGATAGTCAGCACACGCCAACGTCTCTGCATCGAGATCCTTCCACGCAATCTCCTCCCCTTTCGACTCCCAATACCGAACACACTCCTGCTGAATCCACATTCCCATAATATTCTTCAAGAATCGGATGTTCTTGTTTACGGCAACTTCGTTCGTGAACCCGCTCTCGAGAGCCGTCTCGGTTATGATCGGCTTGTCCGACTCTACGCCAAGCAGCGACCAGGTTCCACTGGAGATATAGAGAAAATCCTTGCCAGGTTCAGCAGGTACAGCCGCAACCGCCGATGCCGTATCATGGCAACCGACGGCTACAACAACTACCGAATCGGGTGCATGAAGCTCCTGAGCCACAGCTGGATGGAGAGGGCCGACTACTGTACCGCTATCCACCAGAGTCCCGAACATCGTTCGGGGGAAGCCCATACCTTCTATGGTCTCCCAATCCCAATCCTGTGTATTAGGATTGTACAGCTGCGTAGTGCTGGCATGTGTTACTTCATTCACCATGCTACCGGTCAACCAGTAGTTGATCAGATCGGGAATCGAGAGATAGTGTTTAGCAAGCGCTAGGGTTTCCGGACGAGAGACCTGCATGGCAGCAAGTTGATACAAGGTGTTGAATGGCTGGAATGCAAGCCCCGTTCTCTCGAATATTTCCCGTTTGCCAAGTTTGTCACAGACATACTCCACCATGCCATCGGTTCTCGAATCCCGATAGTGATACGGTAGAGCGATGAGCGACCCATAAGCATCGAGTAATCCGTAGTCGACCCCCCAGGAGTCGACTCCGATGGAGACAATTTCATCACCATAGCGGGAAAATGCCTCCTTGATACCCTTTTTGATCTCAGAGAAGATATAGGTGATATCCCAATGGGACTCGTGTAGATGCATCTCATTTCTTGTAACGAAACGATTCATCACTTCAAATCCCGAGACATCTCCAACAATCACTCTTCCATTTGATGCGCCTAGGTCAACTGCTATGTGCTTGGCCATGGGTATACTCCTCTACTATGAATCCATTTTTGGTGCGTTTTCCAAGAGGAAACGTTCCGCTTCAATATTCCACAATCCACCGTGTTTCTCCACGAGTTCGGCAAGCTTCGCAAACAGAGGATCACGCTTACCAACCTCTGCGAAATCGGCAATCGCCGTCAACGGAAGACTTATGTGTGTATACATAAGCTTCTTGCCGCCTGGGATTGAAGGAAGTTTGATCACGGTCTCTGGAACCGCGTTCAACCCTCCGATGTGTGTAATCATTACCGAAGGATTGATCAATCCCTGCTCCATCATCTGGAGAGATTCCTTCATATCTGCAGTATTTCCTCCACTGGTTCCCACGATATGCGTACTTCCATAGTGGACATTGTAGAAATTCAACATAGCACTGAAGTCGGTTCTGTTTGGACCTGCGAAAAAGTTAAGACAGCCATCTTTGGCGAGAATAGCATCAGCCTGCTCAACCAGAGGACGAACCGGAGCCATGACGAATACATCATCATAACCGTGGCCACCAGATAGCTTCTTCAATTCAGCCACTGGATCGTCGAGATCCTTTGTATTCAGGTAGACCAGCTTCACTCCCTGCTTCTCAGCATCCTCGACAGTGTATAATTCTGCAGCACGAGCCAATCGTGCTTCGTCAATGTCGGTCACCACCATGAGGCCAGGCTTTCTGTCACAGTGGAGACCGTAATCAATGGCTCCCAGTCCCATGGGACCGACACCTGCGAGAATAGCGACATTTCCACCCTCTACAATGCCCATCTTGTGGACATACGATCCTCCTGTGGTGTGGTACATAGCGTGATAGGTACCGACGATACACGAGACCGGCTCTGCAAGAGAACCAAGAAAGAACGCATCTCCTTCGTACTTCAGTAGACAATCCAACTCCATGACCTCATTGGGGATCACGATGTAGGTGGCATCTCCACCAATGTACTGGTATGAGTACCCAGGTGCATCGAGAGTTCCTTTATAATTCAGTGCAGGTTGAATCGAGAATCGATCTCCAGCAGAGAAGGAATCGGCCCACTTGCTCCCTACTTCCACAATCTCTCCGCAAAATTCATGTCCCAAGATGATAGGATTATCGGCCACATCATCTGGAATTCTCTTGTGATCACCACCCTGCTCCGCAGCCTTGTGATCGGACATACAGACACTGTTAGTTATGATTTTTGCTAATATCTCATCATCCTTGATTGCGGGGAGTTCAAACTCTTCTATCCGCAGATCATTCTTTCCATACAATCTTACCGCTCTTGTCTTCATGGCTTCCTCCTGCCTAATTGAGCATGACCTGACCACCTGTCACAGGAACAGCCTGACCGGTCTCATATTTCTGTTCAACAATATAACATATTGCACGTACTACATCTTCAGTTCTGCATCCTCGATTCAACGGGACTTTGGACTCATACGACCTTCGCACATCTTCAACAGTCCTCGCACCGGGTACTTTTCCAGCCCTGAGGTACTGGACAAACAACCCTCGATCAGGGTCAGACCAGAGTGGTCCATCGAGAAAGTTGCCCGGACAGACCGCATTGACCTTGATATTGTCGGTAACCAGTTCCAATGCAAAACTCTGCGCAAGTCCTATGGTACCGAATTTGGCTCCGGCATACGCTCCGTTCTTGTTCGACCCCTCAAGTCCGCTCTTGCTACTTATGGTTACAATGTCTGTCAAATAACGACCGTTCGAGCCGACATTTTGCAGCGCAAGCTGTCGAGCAGCGAATTTTGTGCAGATGAAGAATCCGGTATAATCGACCGAAGTCACGAACTGAAAGTCTTGCAAAGAGAGCTCTTTCACGCTACCGGCTTTGAGTACACCTGCATTGGAGACGAATAGATCGATCGATCCGGTGGTGCGCGCGACTTCGTCCATCATCCGTTCGACAGACTCCTCTTCGGTCACATTGACATATACCCCTCTGGCAACAGTTCTCCCAGCCGATTGATTCAATTTTTCTGCAAGTTCCTTTGCTCCTCCATGGTTCATATCTGCTATGTAAACGAAACCGCCTTCATCTATCAGCCCTTTCACGAAACCTTCGCCGAACCCCTGTGCACCACCGGTGACTAGAGAGATCTTACCTCGCATGATATCGGCACGAGCAGACGATCCAGGTAATGCCGGATTCCTATCAGAGCCGATTCCCTTCGAGGCAGTGTCGAACTCATCACCCAGTCCGAGAACCCAATTCGCACCCTCGAGAGCAACCGATTTCGGATACCTTCGATGCTTTTCGGTGAATGCAGTAAAAGCCCCTCTCCACTCACTCACATGATGTTCAAGAGTCTTATTCATGTCTATGGACGTCAATGTGAACTCTGCTTCACCGGCATCCATTGCAGTTACGAAAAGTCCAGTCTCACCATTACAGGTCATTCCTCGTACAATGGGTGGGATCCAGTATTTCGGATCGGGTTTTGGTATTTCCATGCAGTATTCTCCTTTAATTCAATACTCTTTTTGCTTCATCTATGATGGATTCCGGATTGAATGGATCCATACGCCGACCAAGATCGGCATAGCTTGAAATCCGCTGCTCGAGTGGCACCTTCGCTAAAGGGTTGTTCAAACTGAACAAATCCCACTCGTTCGAATATTCGGTTAACTTTTCATGCGCTACGAGTGCCCATGCTGAATCGACCAGATGGACACAGCCTGGATCCAGCATCTCTGGACAGTTGAATGATTGCCTCGATGAATTGATATCCACACCACTGATCTCCATGAGACCATGAGCTCTACAAAGCCCCTGCAATCGCTCCATCTGGCGCTTCGTGTTGCGGGGCGGCATATAGGTGATCGCTGGAAACCCGATCTCAGCAAGATACGCTACTAGCTCATCGAGAAAATCATCCTCGAACTTCTCAGCCTTTTTATCTCCCGTGATACTCTCGGCTATGTCACCGAGATATGCATAAGCGGGAATCGCCCCTATGGATCGTGCGAAGGCGACAACCGTTCGTGCATCCACCGTCTCATCTCGATCTGGTTGAATGAAGAAACGGGGAAGATAGGAACTCTTCAACACCCCAAGCAGGTCGTACTGGTAATGGGGGTTCGTAGAATCTGATAGAAAGCTACGCACCTTACCTGTGACTGTAATGTTGAGGTTCTGTTCGAGGAAGGATACGAGTTCTGCACCGGCAGGCACCATACTCATGATTCTGGCAGCACATGCATGGAGGATATGTCTCTCTGTTATGCTTCCACCATCATGCCAGCGAGATAGTGGCACCACATCCCGATCGAAGTCGAGCGGTTCAAGACCATTTACGGTAATGAGGTCATTCAGTGCCGATACTTGCGCACGATTTCTTGCATTCCGAATCTCTCGAATCGGTAAGAGGAACTCATTCACTGCATCGATATGCCGCGCCGGCACACCATGTACACACATGTATACAATGCCAGGAGAATCGGGATTATTGATCTTCTTATCAGCGAAGGGAGAGTCGAGAAATCCTGTACGCACTTCGAATCCGACCGTACTGGCAATACCGATTCTTGCCGAGGCATCGAGCATTTCACGAGCTGCTCCAATGCTGTCATGATCTATGGAGCCCACGATTCCGAGACCGGACTCCCATGCTGCAAACGAAGCAGCCGCCGGTTCATACGGACTGAACGAGTATGTGGTATGCACATGGTTGTTCACCTCCTCGAGAACAGTCCTCTGCAGACGCCCATCTTGAACCGCTCGCCCAATACGTGAAGCGGCTTCCAATCTCAGATTCTTATCCCGATTCTGCAAGTCATTTCTTACTGTATCTAAAGGGAAGATCTCTTTATCACTTTTTTGCATAGTCAATTGCTCCTCATCGCAAGATACTAATCCAAGGCCCGCCGAAGGGCGGGTCTTGGCATTGGTGTGACGTTATCGATCAGACGCCTGCTAGCTGCATGCGAGCGAACTCGCCGTCCGTCCTGTTTCTCGTAACTGTATGACCGGCGATAGGCATGATCTGTTCGTGTATCGTATCTATGATGGTATCCACTTGAGGGAAGTAGTAATCTTCCATCTCAGCCGGAGGAGTGATCCAGTTTCTGGATCCAACCACAACTGGAGGTGCATCGAGATAATCGAACGCAAGGCGTGCAAGGTTCGCTGCTACAGTCTGCAGGTAGCTACCTCTCTCAGTACTGTCGGTGACCAATACTGCCTTTCCAGTCTTTTTTATGGATTCGACAAGAAGATCGTACTTCAGGGGATTGATCCACCTGAGATCCACCACTTCTGCTTCAACTCCATACGTCTCTTTGAGCTTCTTCGCAGCATCCATACAAGTATAGAGTGAAGGCCCGAGTGCAATCAGTGTCACATCGCTTCCTGCTCTCCGAATTGCTGGCTCTCCTTCCGGTATCTCATAATACCCTTCAGGAACCCCATCCTTCTCAAACATCTCTCCGATACCGTATAACTTCTGGCTCTCAAAGAACACTACAGGATCGGTACCACGCAACGCATAGTTGAGCATACCTTTCACATCGTAGGGTGTTGCCGGGTACATTGCCTTGAGGCCAGGAACCGAAGCTACCATACTGGTCCACTCCTGGGAGTGCTGAGCTCCATATTTGTTTCCAACCGATACGCGCAATACCAGAGGCATCTGCAGAGCACCGGCGGACATTGCCTGCCACTTCGGCATCTGATTGAAGACTTCATCGCCTGCACAGCCGAGGAAGTCGCAGTACATGAGTTCCACAACCGCTCGTCCTCCACTCATGGCATATCCTACACCACTTCCAACGATAGCCGACTCAGAGATCGGTGAGTTGAAGAATCTATGGTAGGGAAGTAATTCAGTGAGTCCACGATAACAAGCGAAGGCGCCACCCCAGTCACGATGATCTTCTCCATAGGCGACCAGTGTCGGATCGATGGAGAAACGGTGAACCATGGCCTCGAATACTGCATCTCGATACTGATACTGTCTGCTTGCAGGATACTCTTTTCCTTGTTCATCGAACGCATACCGGTTCCGTTTCGCAATCTGCTGTACGCGCGCGTTCTCCTCGAGTTTCTGACTCAACTCTGGATCCCGGTCGTCGAGTTTTTCTCGATTCCCATTGCTGAACATAACACTCTCGATGAACTGTTCATCGACCATGGGAGAAATGTCATCGTTCACAGTCAGTTCGAGCGCCTTCTTCATCTTTTCGAGAATCGTGTTCTTCATTGCCTCAAGATCATCTTCGGTGACAAGACCGTTATCTACGATATATCTACCGTAGGCGAATACCGGATCCTGCGCCTTGAAGGCTTCAAGCTCCTCCTTTGTTCGATAGGTCATAGCATCCGAGGGGCTGTGGCCACTGAAACGATACGTAATAGTATCCATGAATACCGGGCCCTTCCCTTCCAGAAGCAATTTCTTCTTCCGTGCAACTGCATCTGCCACAGCAAGTGGATTGAACCCATCAACACGTTCTGCATGCATGGCATCGGGGTTCACCCCGGCACCCATCCGGGCAGCAACTCCCATACCACCGGTCTCCCCTACAGGCTGACCTCCCATGCCATAAAAATTGTCGAATACATTCACCATGTAGGGAGGTGCACCCTTGTTTTCGTCCCAGAGCGTGTTGTACTGATCCATGGAGGCCATATTCATAGCTTCCCAGACGGGGCCGCGTGCAAGAGAGCCATCTCCGATATTGGCAATTACGATACCTTTCTTCCGGTTGATCTTCTTATACAGAGCAGAACCAAAGGCGATCGTTCCCGATCCACCAACAATGGCATTGTTCGGCATGCTGCCGAATGGAGCGAAGAACGTATGCATTGACCCACCAAGTCCTTTGCTGAATCCGGGAGCCTTCGCATAGATCTCGGCAAGGGTGCCATAGATCACAAAATTCTCGGCAAGATCCTTGGGGTTTTTTCCAGGATAATGTTTCTTGACGATTTCGTAGGTTTCACCCCCCATGAACTCTTCCATGATGGTGGTGATATCCTTCTCGTCCATCTTATCAATCGCTGAGAGACACTTACTCAGGATTTCACCATGACTTCGGTGAGATCCAAAGATGAAATCTTCGGGATCCAAGTTGAGCGCCTGTCCCACCGCAGCCGACTCCTGGCCTATACTCAAGTGTGCCGGGCCCTTGTGGTTGTAGGAGATCCCTTGGTACACGCCCTCTCTTTTGATCGAATCGAGCATGGATTCGAATTCGCGAATCACGAGCATGTCATAGAAGACCTTTACCAGCCGCTCTTTGCCGTACACCTTCAGTTCTTTCTTGAAATCCGGTGTATAGTGATTCACCGGGATCTTGGGAACAGTGATGGTATCTTTTTCCCGCAATGCTACAGGATCGAGTGTAATTTGTTTTGACATCTATAAATCTCCTTTACCTCAAAGGGTATGTTCTAGTGCGAATAATGTGTCTCTGATTACTTCGGAGACGCTGGGGTGAGGAAATACAATCTCCTTCACATCCTGAATTCTCAGCTCGGCTTCAATGATCGCAGATGCACCATAGATCATTTCGCTGCTGTACGGACCCAGCAGATGGATCCCAAGAATCACCTTGCTCTTCGCATCGATGACCACTTTGCACAATCCAGCTGCCCGCTTCCCATGTTCAGCGAGAAATCTTCCATTTGCACGCATCTGCGTGGTTCCGGTAAGAACTTCCCTTCCTTGTTTCACGGCCTCCTGTTCGGTAAGACCACAACCGGCTGCTTCGGGTATACTGTATACTGCCCAAGGAATCGCATGATACCGCATGCGTTGGCCACCAACACCGTAGAGGTTTGATACGACCACTTCCGCCATACGTGTTGCAGAATGGGCAAGAAGAGACTTGCCGGTGAGATCTCCGACCGCAAAGACATCGGGAATGTTGGTCCTGAGTAGATCATCCACGACAACTCCGTTTTTACCGATATCGAGCTGCAGTCTCTTCAGATTCCCGGTGTTCGGTTTTCGTCCGACACTCATCAACACTCGTTCTGCAGAGATCTTCTGCTCTTTCCCCTTGGCATCTGTAAAGATGACCTGCTCTTCGGTTATCCCGGTAACTGTACTGCCAAGATGGAATTTCACCGGTTTCAACTCACGTCGCATAAGTTTCGCGAACTCAGGTTCCAACATGGGAAGAATCTCATCCATCATCTCTACTACGGTTACATCGACACCGACAGATGAGAAGAATGAGGCAAATTCGATTCCTATGACGCCTCCACCTATTATCACGAGAGATTGAGGAAGAGCTTCGATTTCCAATACTTCATTGCTCGTCATCACATGCGGCAGATCGTACCCTTTGATCGGAGGGACGATGGGAGAGCTTCCGGTGGCAAGCATCAGGTGTGTCCCCTCATAAAGGTCATCACCTACTCGGACATGGTGTGAATCGACACATTCAGCCTCTCCCTTCACCACGGTCACCTTATTGCTCTTCATGAGGAACTGAATACCGTTTCTTAGCGTTTCGATAGTCTCCTGTTTCCAACTCATGGCACGCTTCAGGTCGAACTTCACCGATTCAGTCACTACTCCCTTGTCTGCCGACTCCTTTGCATGTCGGTAGAGTTTGGCCGAATTCAATAGGCTCTTCGTAGGAATACAACCCCAGTTGGTGCAGACCCCTCCGAGATGATCGCGCTCAATCAACAACACCTTTCGTCCCAGCGCTCCAGCGCGCTCTGCAGCTATGTAGCCGCCAGGACCAGCTCCAATCACTATAAGATCATATGATTCCATAACTCCTCCTCTACAGTGCCATAATGAGATCCAACGAAGCAATGTTGTCACACAGAGCCTTCAAGAATCTGGCACCGGGAGCACCATCGACAGCCTGATGATCGATCGTCAACGAGAGACCGATATGCGGAATGAACTGTAGATCGTCATCTTCGTTTTGTACAGCACGAAGGGAGATACCTCCCACGCCGAGAATGGCTACCTCTGGCACATTGATCACAGGAGTGAACGTATCCACACCGAGACCGCCAAGGTTCGTTACGGTGAACGTTCCTCCAGTGAGATCATCTGGTTGGGCCTTACCTTCAACTCCCAATGAAGCCAATCGTTTGAATTCATCTGAGAGTTGTTTCAGAGAACGAGCATGTGCATGTCTGATAACCGGTACGAGAAGCCCCTTTGGTGTATCCACAGCACAACCGAGGTGAACCGCTTCGAACGTGCGCATGGTATCTCCATGGAAATGACTGTTCATATAGGGAAATTGTAGTAATGTGCGAGATACGGCGAACAGTATCAGATCGTTTATGGTGACCTTCTGCAATCCCAGTTCGGGAGCGCTGGCTTTGAACCGAGCTCTAAGTGACTGGAGAGCAGAAGCATCTGCATATGCATTCATAGTGAATTGTGCAGTCTCTGCCAACGATGCATGCATTCTTTTGGCTGTCACTTTCCGTACACCCTTCACTGCAGTCTCAACAACCGGACCAGGGAACGAACCATCGGAACCAGCCAGGGGCTGTGCCGATGGTTGCTGCGGAACTTGGACAAGATCCTCTGAACGGACACGCCCCCCTATTCCACTACCACGCTCCGGTGACTGCAGCCCCTGCTCTACCAGTGCCGCCTTCGCCGCGGGAGTGAGAGGCTCTCTTCCTTTCAGAGCACCAATGACATCGCGCTCTATCACACGCCCTTTCGGACCAGTAGGATCGAGAGTTGTCGCATCTACACCAGCAGCGGTTGCAGCTGCCCGTGCTCGGGGACTCACCGGATGAGCTGAGTGCTCTGACCCGGCCGTCGATGCGTGCTTAAATTCCGGAGCAGGAGTGGACTCCTTTGTCTCAGGCTTCGAATCTTCTCTTTCAGTAGGCTCGGAAGCAGAATCTCCCGTAGGAGCCTCTTGCACTTGTTCGCCCGGCTCTCCTACGACCATGATGGGTTTCATGACGGGTACTTCTTCCTCGACTGCATACAACAATTTCAGAACTGTCCCATCTGCGGTCGATTCAACCTCTATCGTAGACTTATCGGTCTCCGCCTCACAGACGACATCGCCAACAGAGACGATATCTCCCTCTTGCACCTTCCAGTCAATGATGATGCACGACTCTACAGAGTTTCCTTGTTTCGGCATTACTACTTCTACTGCCATATGTTCTCCTCTCGTGAGCAGATGATTTACTGCTCATCAAACTACGATTACTTCTATACCCAGATTCCTGATAGCTTCCACGGCCTTTGGATTGAGGCCACTGTCGGTGATCAGGACATCGATATCGGACATCGGAAAAATTCTGACGAACCCCTGCTTTCCGAACTTCGAAGAGTCCGCGACCAGCACCCGTTTCGTCGCCTGCTTGCACATCTGTCTCACGATCTCGGCATTCTCCATGAGATGCGTGGTAAGTCCATGTTCGAGAGTCAGTCCATCGGTACCGGTGAAGGTCATTTTCACGTGGTACTCCTGCAACTGATTCAGCGCTACAGGACCTACAAGCGCCTCTGCCGATGGACGGAACTCTCCTCCCACGATGGTAAGCGACAAATTTGGATTCACCCGCGCATAGGGCGTGAGCAGTGTGGAGTTCGAAACAACCTGAACATCCCGCTTTCCAAGCAGGTAGCGACCGATGAGCGCACTTGTGGTTCCGTTGGTTATCATGATTCGATCACCATCGGACACGAGAGATGCTGCGGCCTTGGCAATGTTCTCCTTACTCTCCAGGTTGCTCGATTGCTTCTCTGAGAAAAGTGGATGATAGGCGAGCATTGCTGCACCTCTGGCACGTACAATAATACCCTTTGCCGATAGTGACTTCAGGTCTGCACGAATGGTCACAGCGGAGACTTTCAGTTTCTCGCTCAACGAATTCACCGATATTTCACTACCGGCCCTGAGGAGTTCAACTATCTGTTCTTCGCGAGTGGATAAGCCCACCATGCTCCTGACCACCTTTCTAAAAATTTTCTTTTCACTTTCGATTCTATTACGTTTTGCTTTCAATATCAATACTTTTCTTGCATCATTTTCGAATACTAGGATGAGAACCACTGCATTGCTTGCAACTCATACGTGAAATCGGTACATTATCGAGACTATGGTGATTTTCGGTCAGATTACGCTCATTGCGCTCATCTCCCTATCGGGATCCATCGTATCACACCTGTTACCAATCGCACTTCCTCCGAGTGTAGCAGGCATGCTCATCCTCCTTGTCCTGTTGTTGGTGAAGGCGATCCGTCCTCATCACATAGACCGTACCGCCCATATCCTGCTTGCCTATATGGGAGTACTTTTCATTCCCCCGATTGTTGACGTTGCAGATCACACTGAACTGTTGGGATCACAATCTTTCACCTATGTCCTAATCATCGTAATCAGCACCACACTTACATTCCTTGCAACACTTGGTTCTGCAGCTCTGGTCATGCGCTTTCAACGTATGGTCGGGAAAAAGAGGACTCAGCCATGATCGATACCATTACCGTCCTTCCAGAATTCGGCATAACACTTACACTGTTGGCATACCTTGTATCGAGACGCGTGTTACGAAATGTCCACTCTCCGATCGCGAATCCCATTGTGGTTGCATCCCTTGTCTGCATAGCGATACTGCGAGTTACCGGTATTCCGATTTCCCACTATCAACAAGGCGGCGATTTACTGATGATGCTCATCCTTCCCGCGACGATATGTCTTGCAGTCATGGTATATGAGAATCTCGATTCACTAAAAGGGAATTACCTACCCATTGCGGTGGGAAGTACTGTTGGAGCGTTCGTCTCTATAGCCTCCGTACTGCTACTCAGCAAACTATTCGGTCTCTCGTTGATTCTCGAACGCTCGCTTCTGACTAAATCGGTTACCACCGCGATTGCCATAGAATTGGTTCCAGTCACATCAGCTGATCTCTCCATTGTGGTCATGTCGGTAATTATCACAGGAATTTCAGGGACACTCATAGGCCCGGTCATTCTGCGTCTGTTCAAGGTTAAGAATCCAGTATTGCAGGGAATAGCCATGGGGACCTCCAGCCATGTGATCGGTACATCCCGAGCCATGGAGCTTGGCAAGCAACAGGGAGCTGCTAGCAGTGTTGCACTCTTTGTTACCGGTTTAGTCACGGTAGGTATGCTATTGGCGCTTTATCATATCTGACAACTCTGCACCGCTACCGAGCATCTGTAAATAATTTCTCCGATAATACGTTGGTGCCATTCCCGTTTTCAGTTTGAACTGTTTACTGAAATGGAACTCACTGGAGAACCCGAGTTTCGCCGATATCTCCTTCACCGACAACTCGGTACAGGTTAATAGGGCACTGGCTGCCTCCACTTTGAGCTTCATGTAGTATTTCATGGGAGTCTGACGCATTCTCCGAGAGAAAAGTCTGATAAAATAGGACTCGGTCAGGTTCAGCTCGTCTGCAAGTTCACCGAGTGTGAGCGATCCCATGACATTTTTCTGCATGATTCTAAGAGCACGCTCAAGGTGTCTACTTTCGTTGTCGTTGCCGATTCCGTCAGGTCCCTCCTCGAGCATGTACAGAAGAGAACACATCTGATGACAGGCAGACTGGCGCCTTTTCATCGATTGAGAGAGCCCTTTCTCCTTCACTTCCTCGAAGAAGAATCGATAATTCGTCCCGATATGGAACGGAGACTGTCGCTCCTGATCACGCAACATGAACCCTAGTGCCTCATCACCCTCACCCACATCGATAAGTATGGCGTAGTATGTCACCGGATCATCTGCTCGAGCATGAATAGAGTGGACTGTCTTTGGAGCACTTACAAAGAGCGCTCCAGGGCTGATCGTATATGAAGTCTTACCATTCACAAACTCACCATCGCCTCCGAGAAAGTAGTGGATCTCGAACTCCCTCTCTCCGTGCGCATGCGTTCTTCCGTGCCAGCGCAACTCCTTGGGGTTTTTCATCTGGTAGACAAACACAGCGTCTTGTATCTCCATATGTCAATAATATACATGGGTGTACAATTTTGTCTATTCAAACCTGCGTGATATAATACGATAGTAGAAAAACAGGATGTATGTACTGGAGGTAATCAAAATGGCACTAGTTGCAGGTATAGATGTTGGCACACAGAGCACCAAGGTAATCTGCTATGATACTGAAAAACAAACCATAATCGCTTCCGGTCAATCGCCTCATGAGTTGATCAGTCGAGACGATGGATCTAGAGAACAGGAAGCATCTTGGTGGATCAGTGCCATGCAGCATTGTTTCGAT